>Ga0209253_10001604_pt1 | contig 19886 bp, 16 predicted proteins | sample FrelakmetBRP12BR_FD_187145 | JGI IMG/M metagenome (GOLD analysis project Ga0209253, IMG submission 187145) | Freshwater lake sediment microbial communities from the University of Notre Dame, USA, for methane emissions studies - BRP12 BR (SPAdes)... | ecosystem: Environmental > Aquatic >... | reverse complement strand
GACCGGGATGTAGTTGGCGGCCGTGTTGCCGGTGCCCAGAGCATAGCCCATCCCCTTGACGCCGCAGGTCTCCAGGATCTGCCGTGTACGGGCGCGCACCTGCTCCTCCGTGCCGCGGCCCAGCAGGTCCATGTCCACGCCGCCCAAGATGGCCGTGCGGTCGCCCCAGCGGCGGTAGGCCTCCTCCGGCGGCAGGATCTTGTCCTCGAACGAGTGCTTGCCGTCGATGCCGACGTAGTCGATGAAGTCATCCATCAGCTTGTAGACGTTGCCGCAGGAATGGAACAAAAGCGGCTTGCCGGCGCGGTGGGCTACCTCAGCGATCTTCTTGTGGTGAGGGAGGATGTAGCGGCGGAGGACAGCCGGCGAGACCAGCGTGCCGCTGTAGAAGCCCATGTCGTCGCCCAAGAAGAGCATGCCCACGTTGTCGAAAGTCGCGATCTGGGTAGCGACCGCGGCCACGATCTCGCCGACACGCCGGCAGATGGCCTCCACCAGGTCCGGTTGGTCGTGCAGGGCGTAGGAGAAGGATTGCAGACCCATGAGGTACATGGCGCCTTCGAAGACAGCCCCCACATTGGCGCAGATCTTCATCCCCTCCGGCAAGATGAGGTTGAAATACTCCAGGGCAATGTCACGGAACTCATCGACCTTGGGCCAGGAGTAAGCCTCGAAGTCCTTCCAGCTCTGGATGGGGCCACTTGTCTCGTCCTGCCAGTAGCGCACACCGCGGTCCCAGTTAGGCGTGGCGGACGTATCAGTGAGAGGCATGACGTTGCCACGGAAGTTTAGGGCGGAAAACGCCGGTACGTAGTCGTATCCCATCTCGTAGTAGAAGCGGACGTACATTTCCCCGGCCTTCATAAGGTTGGGCATTTCTTCGGCCGGAAATTCGACCGTGGGGCCGTTGAGCCAATACGAGTCCAGATCGATGGGGAACTTCTCTCCCAGCACAGCCTCAATAGTGCCGGGGTCGGCGAAGAGCTCGATGAAGGGCACCGGGCCGGGCGGGCCCTCGCGCAGGATGGTTCGCCTGAGGTTCTCGAAGTTGGGCTTACGCTGTCCGCTGAACCGCGATGCAGAAGGCTGGGCGCTCATCTTCTTCCCTCCTGGCTCGGGCTCGATGGCATGTCCGAGGCCATTGTAGCCCAACGCTTCTACCAAGCAATACCGAGCGCGCTTGACCGCCATTGAACGCCGGTGTACCGTCGTCATGGTTGTCAGGAGACAGAGCCAGCATGCCCGTCGTCACAGACTTCCCGTTCCTCTTCGACCCAGCCCGCGCCCTCAAGCGCCACGGCCGCGAGCTCTCCTCGCTCATCGATCGTCCGGAGCTGCGTCAGGTGTACGAAGCAGCTCTCGCCGAAGCGCGCACACTCATCCGGCCAGCCATCGCCTACGCCGTCCACCCGGTAGTGCTCGCCGAGGAAGAGCGCCTGATCATCGCCGATGGGCAGGCGCTGGAGAGTGCGGTCGTCGCGCGCCTCTTCGCCGAGGCATCGGAGGTGGCGCTGGTCATCTACACCATCGGGCCGCTGCTGGAGGAGCGGGCGGCGGAGTACCAGGCCGCCCGGAGCTACCTGCCGGGCTTCACTCTCGACCTCCTGGGATCGGTGGCGGTGGACGAAGTGGGGCAGGTCGCCTACGGCCTTATCGAGGACCTGGCGAAGGCTAAGGGGCTGAAGGCCAGTATCCCGCTCAACCCCGGCACCAGCCACTGGCCCCTCTCTGGCAACAGGGTGTTGGCCGCACTCGTTCCGGCCGCAGCCATCGGCATCGAGGCGCTGGACTCCGACCTGCTGCGGCCCTTCAAGTCCATCTCCTTCGCCGTGGCCCTGGGCGAAAGCGTCCTCACGCCCGCCGAGGGCTCCTCCTGTGACTACTGCGACACGCGCAGTCTGTGCCGGCGATAAGGGGGACGAGGCATGCCCACGCGCGTGCGGGCGGCGGTGATTCTTACCCGGCCTGGAACGCCGTCTTCACCTTGTGCAGTAGCGCCAGGCGGCGACCCGCTCCCGTGACCTCGACGATCTCCAGGCCTTGCACATCGGCCGAGGTGGTGACATACCTCTGCACCAGCCGGCCCAGCGGCTGCGCCCCCACCACCGCCACCACGGCCGCCATCAGCACGTTGGGCGCGCGCTCCCAGCGGCTGCGGTTGCCCAAGGCCAGGAGCGAGGCCAGCCCCGCCAGGATGCCGGCCACCGCCAGGTTCGTGCCGCAAAGGGGCGAAACGGCCAGCTGCGACTCGCCCCCTTTCAGGCGGGCCAAAGCCTCGGCAGCCGACTCGCGGATCTTCTCGGTCGGGACGTTACCGTAGATGTAGAAACCATCGGCCGTGGCCCGCCCTACGAGGCGGGTGTTGGGGCCCACCTTACCCAGCAGGACAGCAATGGTGGCATGTTCCAGGGCGTGGTTGCGGCGGACACTTGCGAGGACGTCCAATGGCGATACCTCCGACTTCAGTATAGCATGGCGCCCTGCGGGCGCAGCCTGTCAGCTCTTGGTGATGCCCGGCACGTAGGACTGGGCGTAGGTGGTGACCGTCACGGTGACCACCTTGGGGCCGCCGGCGGCATAGGGCGCTTCGAAGGTCAGTTCGGCCACGTACTGGCCGCGGGGCAGACCGGCCATGTTGGCCTGGACGGTGAGGTCCGAACCGGTGCCGCCCAGACGGCTGCCCAGAGCGACGCCACTGGGCACCGATACTTGGAGCCATGACACGGAAGGGGTGACAGTCCACACCAGGATGCCTGTGCCTGCGTTGGTGACCTTCACGTCCTGAGGCTCGCTGGGGGTGTCAGGGCGGGCCATGATGTCGATGGCGGTGGTGTCTACCTCCAGCACAGGCGCGCCGATGATCCTGCTGCGGTCGCCGGTGGCGGGCGTCGGGTCCTCGTGGGCGCCGGCGGGACGCGGCATGTCCATCCGGGTGTAGCAGTCGTCCCCATCGTCGCAGACGAAGTTCTCCAGGCTAAGGGGCTGCGCGAACTCCACCAGCGATAGGTCAGGCAGGGTGACCGGCTGCTGCTCCCAGAGGGGGTCGCCGTCGGGCTCAGGCGGGTGAGTCATGCAGCCGAATACCAGCTCCTGATAGGGATACTGAGAGCGGTCGTGGCTGAAGCCGTCGTCGCTGGGGCCGCAGCTGTAGGACGTGCGTGGCCAGGCTGGGAAGCGGGGATTCAGGGGATGGTTCTGGAAAGCGAAGCCGTTGTAGCTCCACACAGCGTAGTACCAGTCCTCGATGGCGTAGGGGTTGCGGTCGCCCACCAGAGGGCGGAACTCCGGCGACAGGTTCCACTTGTCGGCCAGGATACGGGCGCCGCGGGCGATGTTGTAGGCGTAGTGGGAAGCCGACATGAGCTGCTCGGGGGTAGGCGTGCCGGTCGTATTCTGCATGCCCGAGGTCACCTGCATGATGCCGTAGCCGCAGTCGTGGGAGATGAGGGCGGGCCCGACGCTGCCGTAAGCCACGGCGTAGGCCGCCTGCGCCCACCCGCTCTCGATCCAGGCGATGGCTTTGAGAAGGGTAGGCGGGATGTAGGGCTCGATCAGGCCCGGCCCAATGGGCGGGAAGGGCGTCGGGCTGGGCGTGGCCGTGGGCGTGACCGTTGGCCTACGGGCGGGCGTCGCTGTGGCGGTCGGCGTGGGCGTCTCGGTAGCCTGGGCCACGGCGACGTCGGCCCCGACAGTTGCCGGGGCGACGCCCGCGGCGGTCGGTGTGGCCGTGGGCGTTTCGGTCCCGATGGGTGTCTCCGTGGCGGTCTCAGTGGGAGTAGCGGTGCCCGTGGTGGTGGGCGTCGGTGTCACCAGGGGCGCTCCTGGCCGAGCGCCGGTCTCGAGCGGCGGCAGGCCGAAGTGGAGGTCGCCGGGGAAGAGCTGATCGCCGGCCGCCAGGTTGAAGGCCTCGTTGTAGATGGTCCGATAGTCCTCGGCGTCGTAGGCCTGCACGATGAAGGGGCCCATGGTGCTTCCGGTCTCGCCGCAGAGGTGAGTGGCCGCCACGGGCGGCGGGGCGACACCGCCGCCGCCAGCCAGGAGAACAGCGCTCAGGGCCAGCAGGGCCGACGCCCGCAGGGCAATCGTCAGACGTAGCCTATCGCGAACCACTGGACAACCAGCCAATGAACTCCAGGTTCCCCTGTTCCCCCACTGCCTCCCGCCCCGATCCTTCTTCAATTATGGTGAGGCTCTCCCGCCCCGGCTGGGCGGCGGACGAGCCCTCGAACGAACGCACCACCAGGTAGTGGCCATCGGCCGACCAGGCGACCGGCACATCGAAGCCCTGCTCCGGGCCCGGCTGGACCTCCTCCGCCGTCCCTCCCTCGAGCGACACCACCACCGCCGGAGCGGCGGCCTCCCCTTCGGCCGGCGTGCGCCCCACAGTGACCGCGTCGTTGCCCCGCCAGACCGGGTTGAAGTGATCCACGCCTTCCGGCGCTGCGGCCAGAACCAATACGGCCTGGGACCCCGCGCTCAGCTCCGTCGCGAAGGCCCGCGCAGCGATGCGGCCGTCGGTCCGCTGGCGGGCTAGGAAAGCCACCCGCGCGCCGTCAGGTGAGATGTGCCAGTCGCGGGGCGACTCGTTGGTGACATGGACAGACGGCGTCTCGGCCGCCAGCCAACCGAGATCCGTACCACCGAGGCCATAGCGGGCGTAGACAAGACCGCCCCCGACGGCCGGGGCCAAGGAATAGCCGATGGGAAACAGCCCGAGAACGTTCGGTTCTGTGTGAAGAACGTCTTCGCTCCCGTCGCTGATATCGACCCCCACCAATGAGATCTCACCGCCCGTGTCTGCCTGCGGCCCGTTACGCCCCACTACGATGGCGTCGCTCTCCGCTGACCAGACGGGCCTGGTGCGCAGGTCGAAGCCGTCAGCCAGGTGCCGTTTCTCGCCGCTGCGTACATCCAGGACCCAGGCCTGCGCCTCGCGGCCCGGGTCCTGGCTGCCGCTGGTCAGCACCAGATAAGCCACCAGCTTGCCGTCCGGCGACAGGCTCGCCATCACGCCCCAGTCGGGGGCGTGGGCGATCTGGGCCACCGACTTGCGGTCGGTGGGGCTGGCCGCGGGGGCGACCCACAGCGTGTCGGCGCCGCTGGCGAACTCTCGAAAGAGCAGCGTCGGCCCGCCGGCCGCCGACGTGGCGCTGGTCGAGGGCGTGGCGGTGCCCGGCCGCGTGGGCGTGGGTGTGACGCCATCACCGCCGTCACCCGTCAGGCGGTCGGCGGCCACCCAGCCACCCACGCTGGCCACCGCCAGGACGGCCACCGCCAGGAACACGACTATCGGAGATCGCATGGCTGAAGGCTACTCCTCGCTCCGAGAGACGGAGGGCTCGGGCCGGCCGAACACCGTCCGCACCCGGCGATACAAGTACCAGGCCACCAATGCCGCCAGGACGATAAGGATCGGGATGTCCGCCGGGCGCATCCAATCGCGGATGCGGTCCCAGTTCTCGCCCAGGACGAATCCGGCCCAGGCCAGGCCCAGCGACCAAGGGAATGAGCCAACGAAGCTGAGCACGGAGAACCGCCAGACGTTCATGCGGGCCACGCCCGCCGGTAGGCTGATAAACGTGCGCACCACCGGCAACACGCGCGAGATGAACACCGCGCGGTCTCCATGACGAGCGAACCAGTGCTCAGCCCGCTCGATCTCTTCGCGGGAGATGAGCACATAGCGCCCAAAGCGGAGGAGAAGTGGCCGTCCGCCCCAGGCGCCGACGGCGTAGGCCGCCAGGGAGCCGATAAGGTTACCGAGGGCGCCGCAGAAGGCGGCCAGGAGCAGCCACTCTTCCCCACGGCCGCGGTCTTCGATGAGGAACCAGCCGGCCAGGGGCATTATGATCTCGCTGGGAAGAGGGATGCAGGCGCTTTCGATGGCCATCATGACCACCACGCCCGGCCAGCCTATGGCGTCGTAGACGTACTCGACGAAGTCTAGGAGTAGCTCCTCTATCTCCCCACCGCCTAACGCCTGAGCCGCCCCACGCGAATCGCGCCCAGATACGTCTCCCTGGCTCGCCTGAGTCTAGCAAAGGCTCCCTGCAGGTGTCAACGTCAGCGTGGGGCGCAGCGAGCAGCGCCCCTACCAAGTCGCGCAGGTCACCGACAGGATCGGCGGCAGGGTGCCCGGGAGTCGCTGCCAGTGGTCGCCCCCATCCGAACTGGCGAAGACCTGGCCGTTGGTCGTACCCACATACACGCCCTCTGGATCGAGGCCGTCCGTGTCCAGTCCCTCGCGATAGACGCTCTGGTAGTCGCTGGGGCCCGGCAGTCCATCGGTGAGCCGCTGCCAGTACTTGCCACCGTCCCGAGTGCGGTATACGGCGAACTGCCCCGCACAGACGCGAAAGTTGTTCGCCTCGAACTCCAGGGGCACGACGAAAGTGGCGTCGGGCGGGCGCTTGGTGACCGCGATGGGAAAGCCGTGGAACGAGGGAAGCCCCTCGGTGACGTCCGCCCAAGTCACCCCCGCGTCGTCGGAGCGATACACGCCGACGTGACCCTGGGACCAGAGGCGGTCGGGGTTCTTGCGGTCGATGCGCATCCTGTGCGTCTCGTTGATAGCCGCAGGGTCGAAGTCCTGCGGCAAGAACCGCGCGAACTGCTCGTGGGCCTCGGCGCTGGCCTTCTGCGTCCAAGGCCCCGGCATCACGTTGTGGGCGAACTTGTCCCAGGTCTTCCCGCCATCGCGGGTAACGTACGATCCACCCGCGCTGACGGACGCGTAGACATGTTTCGCGTCGCGCGGGTCCCCCTCCACGGAGTGGACGCACGAATCGCCGCCGCCCGATCCGGACCAGGACTGCCGGTCCGGGTGGCGGTTAATGCTATCCACCGGCCTCCAAGACGCACCCCAGTCCTCGCTTCGGAACAGGCCCGCCGGTTGCGTTCCGCAGTACACCACGCCGGGCTCGCTCTCGTGTGCCGGGGTCACGCACCATACGTTTTGGATGGTGACGCCCATGTCCTGGGGAAAGCCCAGGCCCTCGCTGCGCACGTCCCAGTCCTTACCCAGGTTCGTGCTCTTCGCTACGGATGGGCCCCAGGCCCAGTGGTTGGCGGCAAGGTACAGGCGCGGTCCGCCTGAGGCGGACACGTCCGCCGCCGCGTGGTAGACGGACCAGCCGGGCAGAATCGGCTCGGACAAGGTCCACTTCTCGCGCCTTTCATCCGATGAATAGATGAACGCGCCCTTCTTAGTCCCGACGAGCAGCCGAATTTGCGAGCTCATCGGACCGTCTCCCTAGCGACCATAGATTGATGTTCCATTGTTGACCTCCCTCTGAACATGACCAAGCGTCTCACTACCCACAAGGGGGAATCTTCTATCGTAACGTCAACAGGTCGGCGCGGTCAAAAGGCCCTGCCAAGAACGTCCCGTTTGAACCACGCCCCGGCTCGGCCTAGAATCGAATGCTAGGAGGCGTGCAGTGGACGTAGGCAAGCTCCCCAGCCAGCTCCTGGCCGATCTCCTGGCCCGCATCGGCCCCTACCGATCGGGGCGCGTTGTGGTCGGGCCGGGCGTCGGGCAGGACGCCGCTGTCATCGATATGGGCGACAGGCTGCTCGTGGCCAAGAGCGACCCCATCACCTTCGCCAGCGATCTCATCGGCTGGTACGCCGTCCACGTGAACGCCAACGACGTGGCCTGCATGGGCGCCCGGCCGGCCTGGTTCCTGGCCACCATCCTCCTACCACAGGGCGCCGACCCCTCGCTGGCCGAGGCCATCTTCCAGCAGGTGCTGGACGCCTGCCAGGGCATGGGGATCGAGGTGGTGGGCGGCCACCTCGAGATCACCTACGGCCTGGAGCGGCCCATCGTCGTGGGGGCGATGCTGGGCGAGGCGGAGCGCGGACGCCTGGTGCAGGGCTCAGGAGCCCAGCCAGGCGATTGCCTGGTCCTCACCAAAGGCATCGCCATCGAGGGTACGGCGGTGCTGGCCCGCGAGGCGGGCCAATCCCTAGAGCGGCTGGGCGTGCCCGGCGCCGTGCTGGAGGAGGCCCGTGGCTACATCTTCCAGCCGGGACTAAGCGTCGTGCGCGACGCGATGCTGGCAGTGGAGTCGGCCCCCATCCACGCCATGCACGACCCCACCGAGGGTGGCTTGGCCACCGCGCTGTACGAACTGGCGACGGCCGGCGGCGTGGGGCTGGCCGTGCAGGAGGCGGCCATCGAGGTGTTGCCCTGCACCGAGGCGATCTGTCGAGCAGCCGCCCTCGAGCCTCTCGGACTACTGGCCTCCGGCGCCTTGCTCATCGCGCTGCCGCCCGCTCACTGCGACGCCCTCCTGGCCCGCCTGGCAGACGCGGACATCGCCGCTGCCTGCATCGGCTCTGTTAAACACCACAGCGAAGGGATTATAATTGAAGGACGTATCGGAAAAAGCGAGCCCCTTCCCCAATTCGCCAGGGATGAGGTGGCCCGCTTCCTGGCCCAGTAGGGGCGAGGACGGCGGCCCGGTTGGGGGGAGGATGGAGGGAGGCGACGTGTCCACCAAGAAGGCCAGAACTATTCGTGAGTTGCGAACCTGCGGCTATCGTGTCCAGACGGTCAAGGACGAGATGCGGCGGAACCTCATCGCCAAGATCCGCGCCGACGAGGACCTGTTCCCCGGCATCGTCGGCTTTGAGGAGACGGTCATCCCCCAGCTGGAGAACGCCGTCCTCTCAGGCCAGGACATCATCTTCCTGGGCGAGCGCGGTCAGGCCAAGTCTCGCCTCATCCGCTCCCTGGTGAGCCTTCTCGACGACGAGGTGCCTGCAATCGCCGGCTGCGAGATCAACGACAACCCCTACGACCCGATCTGCAAGCGCTGTCGCGACCGGTTGGCCGAGGAGGGAGACGAGGCCGAGGTCGTCTGGCTGACCCCCGATGAGCGCTACGGCGAGAAGCTGGCCACGCCGGACATCACCATCGCCGACCTCATCGGCGAGGTGGACCCGATCAAGGTGGCGGAGGGTCGCTACCTGTCGGACGAGCTCACCATTCACTACGGCCTCGTCCCTCGCCACAACCGCGGCATCTTCTCCATCAACGAACTGCCGGACCTGGGCGAGCGCATCCAGGTGGGCCTGCTGAACATCATGCAGGAGCGCGACGTCCAGATCCGCGGCTACCGCATCCGCATGCCGCTGGACGTGTTCCTGGTGGCCAGCGCGAACCCGGAGGACTACACCAACCGCGGCCGCATCATCACCCCCCTCAAGGACCGCTACGGCGCTCAGATCCGCACCCACTACCCTCGCCACGCCGAGTACGAGATCGCCATCATGGAGCAGGAGCGCACCCCGTTCGAGGGCGACCAGCACCCGGTGAACGTTCCCCAGTACATGAAAGAGGTGGTGGCGGAGATCACCCGCCTGGCCCGTCGCAGCCCCGACATCAACCAGCGTTCCGGCGTCTCGGTGCGGGCCTCAATCGCCGACTACGAAAGCCTGCTGGCCAACGCCTTCCGCCGCGCCATCCGCCTCAACGAGAAGGAGATCGTGCCCCGCATCAGCGACCTGCCCTACGTCATCCCCTCCATCAGCGGCAAGCTGGAGTTCGAGACGGTGGAAGAGGGCCGCGAGGAGCAGATCATCGAGAAGCTCATTCAGGGAGCGGTATCCTCTGTCTTCAACCGTCACTTTGCCCTGAGCGAGCTGGAGTCGGTTGTGGCTCGTTTCAAGGAGGGCTTCTCGGTGGACGTGGCCGATAGCCTCCCGTCGGCCGACTACGTGCGAATGATCCGCCGGGTGGATGGCCTGGCAGCGGCCATCGATAAGCTGGATGCGGCCGGCCACCCCGGCCTAACGGCGGCAGCGGTGGAGTTCATCCTGGAAGGGCTGCACCTAAACAAGCGCCTGAACAAGGACAAGATGGCGGGAAAGGCGCAGTACCGGGGGTAGATGGTGACCGACACTACGGGCCCTGAAACGTCCCCGGACGCCACGCCGCTCACCCCCCAGGCGAGCCGCCCCTTCATGCCCGGCTACGGCATCCTCGACGCCGATGCCGGCCGAGGATTGCTGCCCTGGAGCTGGGCCACCGAACGCCTGGCCAAGTCGCACAACTACTGGGTCGCCACCACGCGGCCGGACGGACGGCCACACGTCATGCCGGTGTGGGGCGTCTGGCTGCCCGATGGGTTCTACTTCAGTACCGGCGCCGGTACGCGCAAGGCGCAGAACCTGGCCGCGAATCCGAGGTGCGTGGTGTGCTCGGAATGCGCCGACGAAGCGATCATCGTGGAGGGCGTCGCCGAAGAGGTGACTGCGCAGTCCTTGCCTCCCCAGTTCAAGGACGCCTACGTCGAGAAGTACAAGTGGGACGTCGACCCCAGTGAGGGCGGCATATACGTTGTGCGACCACGCGTCGCCTTCGCCTTCATAGAGAACGCCGATGACTTCGCCGGCAGCGCCACGCGCTGGCGCTTTTCAGACGAGCGGGCGGCGGCAGACTCGAACGCGGGCTGAGCACATGACCACCCGATATCGCTACTCGCAGTGGGACGGCAGCCAGGACATACCGCCGCTCGACGCCGACGACGTCCTGGCCAACATCACCGACGACCTGATGAACTTCGGCGACCTGCAGCATGCCCTGCGCAATCTCCTGCAGCGGGGCATGCGCAACCCGTTGGGCCAGCGCCTCCAGGGCCTGCGCGACCTGCTCCAGCAGCTCCGCCAGCAGCGCCGCCAATCGCTGGACCGCTACAACCTCAGCTCTGCCTTCGAGGACATCCAGAAGCAGCTGGAAGAGATCCTTCAGCTGGAGAAGGACACGGTGGATCGCCGGCTGGACGAGGCCGACCGCCAGCTAGCGGGCCAGGAGAGCCCTCTCCAGCCCTTCCAGGAGGCGATGAAGGACGCCGGCCTGGCGCCAGACCAGGACGACCGCCAGCTCGCCGAAATGCTGAAGGGAATCGCCGAGAAGAAGAAGAGCTTCCTGGAGAACCTGCCGGAAGACCTCGGCGGCCGCGTCAAGGAGCTCCAGAACTACGAGTTCATGGACCCCGAGGCCGGCCGCAAGTTCCAGGAACTCATGGACATGCTCAAGCAGGCGATGATGGACTCCTTCTTCAAGAACCTGTCCCAGCAGATCGCCAACCTAACCCCCCAGGACATGCAGCGCCTCAAAGAGATGATGGGCGAGCTCAATCAGATGCTGTCGGAGAAGATGGCCGGCGGCGAGCCGGACTTCGATTCGTTCATGCAGAAGTACGGCGACCTGTTCGGGCCGAACCCACCCCAAAGCCTCGAAGAGCTCATCGCCCAGATGCAGCACCAGATCGCATCCATGCAGAGCCTGATGGACAGTCTGCCCGCCGACGAGCGCCGCCAGCTCCAGGATCTGCTCATGGAGAAGATCGCCGACCCGGAACTCATGCGCGACCTGCAGGAGTTGGCCATCAACCTGGACATCCTCTCCCCCATGCGCGACCTGCGCAACCAGTACCCCTTCCGCGGCGACGAGGAGCTGGACCTGTTGGAGGCAATGCGCCTCATGGACCGTCTCCAGGGCCTCGACCAGCTCGAGAAGCAGCTGGAGCGCACCCAGTACGGCGGCGCCCTGGACGACATCGACGAGGAGAAGCTACGGGAGCTCCTGGGCGATGAGGCAGCCGAGACCTTCCGCCAGCTAAAGCAGTTCCTCGAAGTGCTCGAGCAGGCGGGCTATGTCCGCCGTAAGGGCGGCAACTGGGAGCTGACGCCGCGCGGCGTCCGCAAGATCGGCCAGAAGGCTCTGGGAGAGATCTACGCCCAGCTCAAGAAGTCCGATTACGGCAAGCACACTCTGCGCGAGCGCGGGTCCGGCGGCGACCGCATCGATGAGACGAAGAAGTACGAGTTCGGCGACCCCTTCCACCTCAATCTGGGCGGGACCATCATGAACGCCGTCCTCCGCGAGGGGCCGGACGTCCCGGTGCGGCTGAACAAGGATGACTTCCAGGTCTTCTCTGCCGAGCAGGTCACCCAGACGGCGACGGTGATGTTGCTGGACCTGTCGTGGTCGATGGCCCTGCGGGGGAGCTTCCAGGCCGCGAAGAAAGTGGCCCTGGCCCTGAACAACCTCATTCGCACCCAGTTCCCCAAGGACAGCCTCTACATCCTAGGCTTCTCGGCCTACGCCCGCGAGCTCACCGCCGAGCAGCTCCCCTACGTGCGCTGGGACGAATCGGTGCTGGGCACCAACATGCACCACGCCTTCATGCTGGCCCAGCAGCTCCTGTCCAAGCACAAGGGGGGCACGCGTCAGGTGATCATGATCTCGGACGGCGAGCCGACCGCCCACCTGGAGCACGGTCGCTCCTACTTCGCCTACCCGCCCAGCCCCATCACCATTCGCGAGACCCTCCGAGAGGTGCGACGCTGCACCCAGAAGGGCATCGTCATCAACACCTTCATGCTGGACCGCAACTACTACCTCAAGGACTTCGTCCACCAGATCGCCAAGATGAACAAGGGGCGCGTGTTCTACACCACGCCGGACCGCTTGGGGCAGTACATCCTCGTGGACTACGTGGTCCAGAAGCGCAAACAGATCAAAGGCTAGCCCGCTCGCGGCCCAAAACTTGACAGGCTTGGACATCGATTCTAGTATTCACTTTGACGTTCCCGCCGTTCTTCCAACGGCTGGAGGAGTAGCCGCCGGATGAGACCCCCGAGTGCTTAGACGCGGCCCGGCGCTGCTGCCACCCATGGCGCCGGAGCGCCGCCTACTGGTGGCGGCGCTCCTCCTTCCCGCGCTGCTGGTGCTGGGCGTCGCCGGATACATGCTCATCGAGGGCTGGTCCTTCCTGGATGCTATCTACATGACGGTCACCGCCGTTACGACCGTCGGCTTCCGGGAGGTGCAGCCCCTCAGCGATGGCGGGCGCATCTTCACCATTTTTCTGATATTGTTCGGCGTGGGCGTGGCCTTCTACATCTTGACCACGCTGGTGGCCACAGTGGTGGAAGGGGACCTGGGCTTGGCCCTGGGGGTGCGTAGAATGAAAGGAAGGATCGAGGCCCTAAGCGACCACTGCATACTGTGCGGCTTCGGGCGGGTCGGCGAGGAGATCGCCCGCGAGTTCGCCGACCGCAAGGTGCCCTTCGTCATCGTGGAGTCCGTCCCAGAATCGCTGGAGCGCGCCCGCGAGAAGGGCTACCTCATCGTCGAGGGCGATGCCGCCACCGACGCGACGCTGTTGGCAGCGGGTATCGAGCACGCCCGCTGTCTTCTGGCCGCCTCGGACTCCGATGCCGGCAACACTTACATCGTGCTGGCGGCCAAGGCCCTTAGCCCGCGAGTGTTCGTAGTGGCCCGCGCAGGCCAGCGGATCAGCGAGGACCGCGTCCGTCGAGCGGGCGCGGACCGGGTTATCTCACCCTACAGCATCGGCGGCCGCCGCATGGCCCTCTCCGCCCTGCAACCTCTGGTGCTGGACTTCATCGACACCCTGGCCGCCGGCCGCCACGGTGAGCAGATCCTCGCCGAAATAGAAGTCACGCAGGAGTCGGGTTTGGCCGGCCTGACCATCGATGGCTGCTTTGTCAGTTGCCCCGGCGCGACCGTCCTCGCCCTCCAGAAACCTGTCGGCCCCATCCAGGTGGGGCCACACCCCACGTCCGTGCTGGAGGTGGGCGACCGTCTGATGGTGCTGGGCGACGAAGAGGATCTGGCGGCCCTGCGCCCCGCAGCTGCGGCCGCCCCCCAGCAGCCGGCTACTGCGTAGGCGAAGCTACCGGACTGCTGGCAGGCGCAGATACCGGGCTGCTGGTAGGCGTCGCTACTGTGGGTTGCTGGTAGCCCATCACCAGGATGGTGGTCGGTTCGGGCAGACGCGCCTTGTCGATCACCGTGAAGTTGGTCTCCAGCCGCTCCACCGTCTTGCCCTCCAGGAAGGGCTCGACCCCCTGGAGTTTGTCGCTGCCGGAATAGCCTACCACGTCTGTCTTGTAGTGCATGGGCACCGCCAGGCGCGGCTTGAGCTGCTCCACCACCTGCGTGGCCTCGGCCGGGCCGATGGTGAACTGGCCGCCCACCGGCAGCAGAAGAACGTCCACGCTGCCCGCGGCCGCAATTTGCTCATCGGTGAGGACGTGGCCCAGGTCACCGGCAAAGAGCAGGCGCAGGCCGGCCACCTCGAACAGGAACATGCTGTTCTTGCCGCGCTGGCCGCCCTGCCGGTCATCGTGGAAGGTGGGGATGGAGCGGATGTGCACGTCGTCAACGGTCTCGTCGATGTTCGCCCAGTCGCCGTCCTGGATGCCATTCAAAACGCGGACGCCGCTGCCCGCGACCTCCACTTTGTTGTGATCGAAGTGGTCGTGGCTCGTGACCACGAGGTCGACCTCTGGGAGCGCCGGCTTCGGGTAGCCGATGCCGGAATGGGGGTCGATGAGGATCTGGACGCCGTCTGGGCTCTGGAGGAGGAACATGGAGTGGCCGTACCAGGCGAGGCCGACCGTTCCGGAGGCTATCGCGCTGGCGGGAGCAAAGGGAGTGCCCGCGCCCGGCGAGACCTCGTCGTCGCCGCCGCAGGCGAACCCCAGCAGGACAGCAGCCAGCGCTACGATGCCGACCAGGATGCGAGCGCTCGTTCGCGCTAGCCATGGGTGTCTCAGCAGTTGAGAGGTCATCTGCATCGGTTCCTTGTCAGGACCGGATCATCGTCAGGAGCATCTTGAACCTGCCTAGCGCCTTCAGGGCGTGCGGCTCATTGGCGGGCATTACGACAATATCGCCCTGTTTGAGAGGGGAGGGCTTGCCGGAGATAGCCACTTCGGCCTCTCCCTCCAGAATGTGAACCAGCGCGTCGAAGGGCGCGGTGTGTTCGCTCAGGCCCTCTCCCTCATCGAAGGCGAATAAGGTTACGGTCCCTGCCTTTTCGTTGATCAGTGTCCGGCTCACCACCGAACCCGCCTGGTAGTGCACCAGATCGATCAGCTGCAGTGGCTGCGGCGGTAGCTTCTCCATTCTCCTGCCCTCTTTCGGTTCTTGACGGGCGACTCCGTCCATCCATCATAATTGGCTCCGCCGCGCTGTCAACGACGCGCCCGCCTTGCCCGCAGCCGGAGCCAAACGGTAGTATGGCGCCGGAGCCCGTCAGGTGAAGTCAGCACTGGTCATCATCAATCCCGTGTCCCCCAACCTGCCCTCACGCAGCCACCTACGCGAGGCAGCAGTCTGGCTGAAGGCACAGGGCTGGCGCTCCGATTGGGCGTTCACTCGTTGGGCGGGCGAGGCAACACAGATCGCCGCGCGCGCCGCCAGCGAGGCACGGGATCTGGTGGTGGTCTGCGGCGGCGACGGCACCATCAGCGAGGCCATCAACGGCCTGGCGAGCAGCCAGACTCCGCTGGCGGTGATCCCCGCCGGCACGGCGAACGTCTGGGCCAAAGAGGTGGGCCTACCACGCCGGCCGCTCGACGCCCTGCGGGTCGCACTCTACGGGCAGGCTCAGCGCATGGACCTGGGGCGCGCGGGCGCCGGCCAGGAGAAGCGCTACTTCTTCCTGATGGCCGGCGTGGGGCTGGACGGCCAGATCGCCGCCTCGCTGCCGCTGGAGGTCAAGCGCTACTTGGGCGCCAGCGCCTACGCCGTCACCGCCGTCCGCGAGTCGCTGCGCTTCCGCGGCCAGCCGGTGCGCCTGCTGCTGGACGGCGAACCCTACGATACGCGGCTAATGATGATGGTGGTGGGCAACACCCGCAACTACGCCGGCGTGGCCCAGGTCACGGCTCGCGCTTACGCCAACGACGGCCTGCTGGACGTGTGCCTCTTTCCAGGAGAGGGCCCGCTGGACATCATAGCCCACACGCTGCGGGTCCTAGCGAAGGCCCACCTGCGGGCCAGTTCGGTCCTCTACCGGCGCGTCCGGCGGGTGAAGCTGCCGGAGGAGAGCGTCCTGCCGGTACAGCTCGACGGGGACTTCTGTCCCTCCTATCCCACCGTCTTCGAGGCGGTGCCCGCCGCCCTCACGGTGATGCTGCCTCGCCGGTCCCTTCCCCTCTTTCGACATCGGTCGCAGGCATAGTCTCGACCGAGCCCGCTGCCACCCGAAAGAGGGCCGCCCGCGCCAGGAAGTCCGGCGAGAAGCGGTCGAGATCAGTGGCGGTGATGATCACCTGCTCGTAGCCGGCCACCGCCGCCAGCACCGCCGCCCGGCGGCGCGCGTCCAGCTCCGAGAGGACGTCGTCCAGCAGGAGGACAGGCGAATCGCCTCGTCGCTCGCGCAGGAAGCGGGCTTCGGACAGGCGCAAGGCGAGGGCGATTGTGCGCTGCTGGGCACGCGAGGCGAAGGCGGCCGCCGAGACACCGTCCAGCTCGACGAGCAGGTCGTCGCGGTGCGGGCCGAGGATGGTTGTCCCTGCCCGCACCTCGCGTTCAGACCAGCGGGCCAGCTCCTGCGCGAAAGCGTCCGCCAGCTCCTGCCGCGCCAGCGAGGCGGCCTGCTGGCCGTCCACAGCGCTACCCAGATGGGGCTGATAGACGAGAGACAGCTGTTCGCGGCCGTCGCTGAGGTCGGCGTGGGCGGCGGCGGCCATGGGGGCCAGGTTCGACACCGCCAGCGCTCGCGCCCCCACGATGGCACTGCCTTCCTGAACCAACTGTTCGTCCCAAAAGCGGAGCTCCTCGCGGCGGGCCGAGCCGTCCTGCAATCGTTTCAGTAGGTGATTACGCTGAAGGAGCACCTTGGCGTAGCGCTGGAGGCCGCGCAGATAGACCCCTTCAACCTGCGAGATCGCGATGTCCAAATAGCGGCGGCGCAAAGAAGGCGGCCCGACCACCATATCCATGTCGTGGGCAGTGAAGAGCACCGCCGCCAGCCGGCCGACGGCCTCGGACAGGCGGCGGGCCAGGCCGTTGAGTCGCACCGTCTTACTTGCATGAGCAGGCAGGCTCTGCTTCCCGGCCAGCGAAAGGGCCTGGCTAGCGCGACCGACCACTGCCATCTCCAGGCGCAGGGGCCCCGCCTGGGCCTCCACGTCTGCCACCAAGCGACCCACGGGCGGCCCGGCCACGGGGTCGGCCTGCCGGCGGATGAGCTCGATGTCGCTGGTGGTGCGCGGCGAGCGCATGGTGGCCAGCATGTGGATGGCCTCCAGGAGATTGCTCTTGCCCTGCGCGTTGGCGCCGACGATGATCGCCGGCCCGTCCGGGAGCGCCAGGTCGAGGCGGGGGAAGTTGCGATAGTCGGCTAGGTGAAGATGGCGGATTCGCATGGCGGGCGCTCTGGCCCGCCTCAGGCGAGCCGCCATCATTATAGCTTACGGGTCTGAGGACGTGCGGATGCTAGACGGCGCCGGCGCGCACGGGCGCACGGACGGGCTCCGCCTGGCGCTGGACGGCCACGCAAAAGGTGCTGCCGCCCTCGCCGCTCTCCAGCCAGATACGGCCGCCGTGCAGCTCTGTGAGGGACTTGGCGATTGCCAGGCCCATGCCCATGCCCGGTACCCGCCGCCGGCCGCCGTCGCCGCGGTAGAACGCCTCGAAGATGTGCTGTTGCTCTTCCGGCGGTATGCCCGGGCCGGTATCGGTCACAGAGATGATGACCTCATCGTCATCTGCCCGTACCTGCACGGCAATGCGGCCCCCGGCGGGGGTGAAGCGGTTGGCGTTGGAGAGAAGGTTCAGCAGGATCTGCTCGAAGCGCTCCCGGTCGGCGATGATGGTGGGGCCGGGGGTGTCGAATCCAGTGTCCAGCGTCTGGTGGCGAGCGACTATCAGGGGGTAGATGAGGGAGCACGCAGCGGCCACGGCCTCGCCTATGCCCACCGGCTGCATGTCTAGCTGTAGCTCGCGGGTGTCCAGGCGGGCCATGCTCATCAGGTCGGCGACGAGGGTGCTCAGACGGTTGGCGCCGCGCACAATGTTCTGCACCAGCTGGCCGCGAGGGCTGTCGAGCGTTCCTCGCTCCTCTTCCTCCAACATCTCAGCGGCCGTCTTCACCGATGTAAGAGGCGTGCGGAGCTCGTGGGACACCGTGATCAGGAAGTCGCTCTTCATGCGGGCCAGCTCCTGCAGGCGTTCGGCACGCTCTCGCTCCTGGTCGTACAAGCGAGCGTTGTCCAGTGAGAGGCCGACGGCAATCCCGATGGAGTTGAGCAGACGGCGGTCACGTCGCTCGCTGGAGGGCCGATCGCCCATGAGGCCGAGCACCCCGATGACCTTATCCAGCGACACCAGGGGCACGTAGGCCACCGAGTACCACTCGCCGAAGCCGGCAAACCAGGCGTCGCCAATGGTCGAGTTGTGGAAGGCGACCTCGCCACGGCGTACGTGCTTGAGGAGCTCGCTCTCAGGTAGATAGAGGCGAGGTGCCGTCTTGACCCAGCGCTCGGGGAAGCCGGCGGCGGCCACCGGCACGAGCTCTTGCAGGTCTTCATCGATCCAGGCAACGACCGAAGCATCCGCCCCCAGGAGCTCGCCCACGATCCTGGCGCTGCCATCGCAGGCCTCTTCGAAACCCCGCAGGGGGCCCAACTCCACCGCCAACTTCACGGGATAGACGCCGCTGCGCGCCAGACGCAGACCGTGACTGAATGCCAGCTCGACCCCGACCAGTGATATGGCCCACATCGTGGGGAAGATGAATATCGCGGGCAGCGAAGAAAGTTCGAACACAAGGACGAAGATGAGCGCCTGGCAAGCGATAGCGACGCTCACGGCGACCCTCGTCCACCACTTGAACGGGCGTACGTCGCGCAGAGGCTCTCTAAGGAAGGACTGATGCCTAATACGCCACATGAACCAGCCTCGGGAGGCTCCCTCTAAATATAAGACAGCGGCAGGCCCTTAGCTGTTACGTGCTAACGGCTCGGCGGGCGAGGTTTCTTATGTAAGACAATCGTCGGGGAAGGGCGAAGCAATGCCAAGGCCCCGGGCGGTTGCGGGAGCTCTACCGCCCGGGGCCTTGGCCGGGGAATGAGGAGGGTTACCTACTACCCGCGTCGCTCCTTGGCCGACCAGACCACGCCTGCTGACAGCATCAGCACCAGGCCACCGGCGGCCGCCAGGGCGAGCCAAGGCCAGGCCGACCACTCCGATATCGCACCCCCACCGGAGGGCGGCAGCACGGAAGGTGTGGCTGGCGTCGCCTCAGCCGTGGCCGTGGCCGTGGGAGTGACCGTCAGCGTAGGCTTGGGTGTCAGCGTCTCAGGGGCGACAACCGGCGGCACGGTTGCCGGAGGTGTCTCCGTAACCGTTGGCGTCGGTGTCGGGCTCGGCGTCGCTGTTGGTGTCCCGGTTGGAGTTGGCGTCGGGCTCGGGGTCGGGCTCGGCGTCGGGCTCGGCGTCGGGCTGGGCGTGGGGGTGGCCTCCAGCCGGTTGGTAAAGGTGCACTTCACCACTTCGTCGCTGTCGAGCCTGAAGGTCGCCGTCGCCGAGGATATGTTGCCCGAGCTGGGGTTTGCGCTGTCGGCATCGTCGCAGACAATCGAGCTGAGGTTGAAGCCAGCCGGCAGGTCAACCTCACTGGAGGTGTACGTGCCGACCGGGAGGTTGGCCACGACGATCTGTCCATTATCGGAAATGCTGCCAGCGGCATCACCACTGAAGGTGAAGCTGCCAGCCGCCCCGCCGGGGATGGTCTGCTTCTCGACGATGATCGTGCCCGCCTTGGTGTTGGAAAAGGTGCACTTGACCGCCTCGCCGGGGTCGACCCTGAACGTGGCTGTGCCCGTCGCAACGTCTCCAGAACTCGGGGCGGCGCTGCCGCCGTCATCGCAGGCGACAGAGGTGAGCTTGAAGGTCGCCGTCGGGTCGCTTTCGATGGAAGTGTAGGTGCCGGGCACTAGGTCGGTCACCACGATCTGCCCGTTGTCGGAAAGCGCCCCGGCAGCATCGCCCGTGAATGTGAAACTGCCATCCGCGTCGTCGGGGATCGTCTGCTTCTCGACGACAATCG
>Ga0209253_10001603_pt1 | contig 19898 bp, 19 predicted proteins | sample FrelakmetBRP12BR_FD_187145 | JGI IMG/M metagenome (GOLD analysis project Ga0209253, IMG submission 187145) | Freshwater lake sediment microbial communities from the University of Notre Dame, USA, for methane emissions studies - BRP12 BR (SPAdes)... | ecosystem: Environmental > Aquatic >... | reverse complement strand
CGAGAAACCTCACGCAACTTTCACCATTGGAAGTTCGCATCGAGAACGATGCCAACCGGGAATTCGCGCTCGCTACCGCAAATACGCAAGCAACGGCGACCCGATCGGCCGCCTGATCAGCGCATGCTCCGCGGTCTGGCGCGCGCCGGATTCGAGTTCCTCCATCCACTGAATCTCACCACCGACGAGCGACGCAATCGCGATCCCATCGCGGTAGAGCACGCGATTGTTGATGAGCGCCGGTACCTTCGCACCCGGCACCATGATGCCGACAAGATTCAGCGGATCGGCACCGCTTACCGCAACCCAGGTGCCCGATAACGGTGCTCGCCGCGACTCCCGCAGCGATCCGACGGCCTCGGGCAACGCAAACTGCTCGCCCGATACGCCCGCAACGAATCGGCCGCCGCGAACGTCGCCGCGCGCCTCGAGGCGACGCAGTACGCGCAGCATGTCGCGCCACGGCGGAAGCCACGCCGCTTCTCGCCGCAGCAGGGGCCAGAATACGACGCCGTAACGCCGCAGCAGCGTATGGACGATGTGCTCGACCGTTTCGTGAGGAGGCTCGGCGGGGCCGCGCGCCGCCGCACTGCCCCCACCCGCGGCCGATCCCTCCGACACCGCTCGCTTGATGAGCGTCCAGCGTCCCGCATCCTCGATGCCAAAAACGGCGCGGCGCCGATGCCGCCTGACTGCGCCGAAGGGCTTGCGCTTATCCGATGGCGTAAGCAACGCGCGCAAACCGGCGAAGCTGTCCGAGCTCACGAGGCCGAGCGCAGTCAGTTCGGCCAGGGCATCCTCGACCTGCGTGCGCAGCAGTCCTGTACCTCGCACGATCTCGTCGAAGAATGACGCGCCCTCTGCGCGCAGATAGTCCACCACGGCCTGGGCCCGCGAGCCGATCTCCGGCGGCGCAGATGCTACAGGCGCTGCGCGCGTCCAGAGCGAAGCACTCACCCGGGGCAGCAGGGTCACCGGTGTCGTGCGTATCGGGGCGGGATGGCTCGTCGTCGCAGTAGCTCCGGGCGTAAGCCGTGTCCAAGCGGCGCGCCCCGAAAGGCACAGGTCATCCAGCCAGGTGAAGTCGTAGTTCTCGAGACGGGCCGGCAGGATTTCCGACTCCCACGCTGCGGCAGGCGCCTCGAAACCTTGCAGTTGGCCGATCACCGCCGCCAACGCATCCGGCCCCTGGCGCCGCTCATCCGGGCTCACGTTCTGCCAGCGAAACAAGAAGCGCATGAAGTCCTGGCTCGAAACCGGCTCGATCTCCTGCCGCAACCGTTTCACCGTGTAGCGGTGTATGCGCGCGAGCAGCGACCGGTCGCACCATTCCGTCTGCATCGCGCCCGGCGTGAAGGTGCCACGCATCACGACCCCTTCGACGATCAGTCGCGTGAGCGCGCACTCGACGTCCGCCGCGGGCAACTGCATCGGCTGCGCAAGCGCATCGGCGGTGACCGGCCCCAACCCTTCGAGACGGCCGCGCACGATCTCCACCAGTGCGTCCTCGCGCGTCCAAACGCGCGCAGCGAATTCCTGCGGCGGGTCGATGGCGGGCGCTAGCTCCGCGTCCGGGTAGACACTCCGAAACTGAGGCAGCCTTTCCGCGGCGATCCACAAGTCCTGGCCGTGCCGGGGCACGAGGCGGGTTGCACGCCGCGCGCCGGCGAGCGAGTCGAGTAACGACGCCCAGCCAGCACCGCGTTTGATCTCTTCCGCCGTGAGAAAGCCCAAGCCCATCAATGCGTCGTGCAACTCGTCGGGGTCATTCGCCTCGGGCCACGCTTCCGCGCGCACACGATCGATTGCCGCCGCGTCCAGTTTGCCGAGGTCGGCGGCCGACGCTTCGTCGAGCCAGCGCCGGGCCATCACTGCCTGTGTGCGGCGCTCTTCGAGCGGCGCGTCGTCGAGGAAGGCATAGGGGCGTGCGCTCAGGATCTCCTGCGCGAGGGGCGACGGTTCGACCAGATCGCACGCGACGATCCTCACCTCGCCGGCCTCGATCCGCCGCAGCACGTGCTCCAGGCCCGCGATGTCCATCGCTTCGAAGAGGCAGTCGTGAAGCGTCTGCTCAACCAACGGATGGTCCGGTACCTCGCGCGGTCCAACGAGATTTTCGGCGCACGCGATCTGGTCCGGGAACACGACGGCCAGCAGGTCCTCGGCCCGCATCCGTTGCAACGGGGCAGGCACTTTCTTGCCGCCCCGGAAACGGGGCAACGCCAAAGAAGTCGTGGCGATCCAGCGCCAGCGGGCCGTGAACATCGGCGCAGCGAGCATGGCCTGGATCAGCACCTGCCGGACCGTCTCAGAATTCAGATAGCGCGCGACCTCCTCCAGGGGAAAACTGTGGCTAATCGAAAGCGAAATGACAATCGCGTCTTCGGTGGCCGCCGCCTGCAGCTCGAAGTTGAACTTGACGCAGAACCGCTTGCGCAGCGCCAAGCCCCACGCACGGTTGATGCGGCTGCCGAACGGGGAGTGAATGACGAGCTGCATGCCCCCCGATTCGTCGAAGAAGCGCTCCAGGACGATGGTCGTCTGTGTGGGCAGAACACCGAGTGCGGCACGCGCCGAGGACAGGTAGTCGACAAGCTGCCCTGCCGCCGCCGGCGCGATGCCGATTCGCTCCGTCAGTTTGCCGATCGTGGCCGGGCGGTCCACGCCCTCTTCCATAGCCGATGCCATTTCGTCGCGAAGACGCGAAATGGCATACGACAGCTCGTCGGTGCGCGCCGGCGCTTCTCCGAGCCAGAAGGGAATCGTCGGTGCCTGCCCATGCGCATCCTCCACCCGCACCCGCCCGGCCTCGATGCGCCGGATCTGGTAAGAGGTGTTACCCAGTTGGAAGATGTCGCCGACCAGGCTCTCCACGGCAAAGTCTTCGTTGACGGTGCCGACGAGTTGGCCGGATGGCTCCAGCACCACGTCGTAATCGGCCGTATCGGGTATTGCTCCGCCGGAAGTGAGGGCGGTGAGTCGGGCGCCGCGCCGGCCGCGCAGTATGCCGTTGACGGCATCCCGGTGCACGTAGGCCGCGCGATGGCCATGGCGGGTGCTGAACCCCTCCGCGAGCATGCGAACCACGTCGAGATATTCCTCCCGCGACAGTCGCGCATACGGCCCGGCGCGGCGGACGAGATCGAAGAGCTCGTCTTCGCGACATTCGCGTGCGGCAACCTCCGCCACGATCTGCTGCGCCAGCACGTCGAGCGGCTGCGGCGGAATCGCGATGCGGTCGAGCTCACCCCGGCAAACCGCGTCGAGCAGGGCGGCGCATTCGACCAGCTCGTCGCGCGAAAGCGGGAAGAGGCGCGCCTTCGGGACGCCGCCGACCTGGTGGCGAGCGCGCCCCGCCCGCTGCAGGAACGTCGCGATCGAGTGTGGCGAACCGAGCTGGCAGACGAGCTCCACGTCACCGATGTCGATGCCGAGCTCAAGCGAGGCCGTAGCGACCAGCACCTTCAACTCGCCGTTCTTGAGGCGTTGCTCCGCCTTCAGGCGCAGTTCCTTCGCCATGCTACCGTGGTGGGCCATGACCTCGCCTGCGCCGAGCAGCTCCGACAGGTGGCGTGCCGCCCGCTCCGCCATGCGCCGCGTGTTGACGAAGACGAGTGTTGTGCGATGCTCCCGAGCCATGCACGCGAGCCTTGCGTACACCTGCTGCCACACCTCGGTCGACATGACGGCTGCAAGCGGCGAAGGCGGCACCTCGATCGCGAGGTCGCGCCGCTGGATGTGGCCGCTGTCGACGATGGCGCACTCGTCGTGCGCCCCGCCCGCCGGCGTCCCGACCAGAAAGCGCGCGATCTCCTCGACCGGCTTCTGCGTGGCGGACAGTCCCACGCGGAGCGGCGGCTTCTCAGTCAGCGCTGCGAGCCGTTCCAGCGACAACGCGAGATGGCTGCCGCGTTTGTTCGGCGCCAGCGCGTGGATCTCGTCGACGATAATGGTGCGCGTGGTGGCAAGCATCGCGCGGCCGGACTCCGAGCCGAGGAGGATGTAGAGCGACTCCGGAGTGGTCACGACGATGTGGGGCGGCCGCCGTCGCATGCCGGCGCGTTCCGCTTGCGGGGTATCGCCGGTGCGCACCAGCGTGCGGATGTCCACGTCGGGAAAGGCAAGCGCCGCGAGCTCTTCGCGGATGGCCGCGAGCGGTGCTGCCAGGTTCTTCTGGATATCGTTGGACAGCGCCTTCAGCGGCGAAACGTAGACGACGAATGTCTCGTCCGGCAGCGGTGCCTCGACGCCCCGGCGCACCAGGTCGTCAATCGCAGCGAGGAACGCGGCCAGCGTCTTCCCGGAGCCGGTGGGCGCGGCGACCAGCACGTTCTGCCCCGCTTGGATCAGCGGCCAAGCGCGCCGCTGGGGTTCGGTGGGTTCGGAAAAATGCTTGCTGAACCAGGCGCCGACGACAGGGTGGAAGGACAGGGTCTGCTGCATTGGGCGCACGCGGGAAGCCAGAATCCCTTCGATTCGGGATCATGGAGAAAGTGCAACGGCGTTCGAAGAACTCCTTCACCATGCCGTGGCTAACCCGATCGTGCGTTCGCGATCAGGGTCAAGCCACTAAAGCCCGCAGTTTGGAGTTGCTTGAGAAAAGGACAACAAACACTCTTGCCGACCCCGAGCGCGTCGGTTTTTTGTCGGAACTCTCCGCCGGGACGGCGCCCAAGCGCTACTTCTTCTCCGGCTGCTCCGTCTCGACGTTGAAACCCGCCATTTGGAGGGCGTTCTTCACCTGTTCTGCCGCGGTCTCGTGCCACTCGGTGATTGCCTGAGTGAAGTGGTCGAAGTACTGTTGCGCCTCCGGGTTGGTGCGCACGAACGGTTCGCCAAGAAGCTTGGCCATTTCGGCCTGGGTCTGGGCGACTATGTCGAACCAGCTGCGGGTGACCTGGACCATCCGCCTGGCATTCTCCTGGTACAGTGCCGGCCATTGGGCGAGCGCGGCGGCCGACTCCTTCGAGTCGAGCAGCGACTGTATATGCGTCGAGTTCTGAAGCAGCGTTTGAATGTGCTTTGAGTTCTCAACGAACGTGGAATACGCAGCGTCCGTTTGCAGCTGGAACAGCCGTTCATTGGCCTCGGTCATGATCGCGGCGATGCGCGCCGCTGTGTCGGATTGCATGGTGTAATCTCCCGATAGGGTGTCTTGAAGCCTGACTCGCAATCCCGATAGTGGACGTCGACCGGGCTTCCTCCTTTGCGCGACACCCGAGTGTGTCTCAAGCTAGACGTACCGGCGACCCGGTTGCCGAGACACGTTTCCCAAATCGACGACCGCGCCACGCCCGGGTAGCCCCTTCCTGTCAGCGGGCTCAAGCCACGCTTGTTGTCAGTATAGGACAACCCTTGGGACATGCGGTTTTTCCTACCATTCTTAACCGGAAAATGTGGCCTTCGTAATCTCGCCCCAGTGGCCGCACGCGCAGCGTGTCAGGGCCCGACTCCCGGTCCCTCGCCAGCGCGATCGGAGTGGTCCGCGAAGCACCTCCAGGGCGCGGTGACTCTCAGCGAGTGATGACCACCTTTTGGTAGAGCCCCCCGAAGTAGGTTTTCTTCTCGACCGAGGCGGGGCAAATGCTGCCGGGTATCCAGTCAGCCAGCTCCTTTCGCCAGAGGTCCATGGCGAAAGGTTCCAGGGTCTTGAGGATGGGGATCATCACGTAGCGGAGGGGGTTCGCCCAGGCTGGCCGGTGGTAGTCCACCATGATCACCTTGCCGCCCGGGCGGACCACGCGCAGCGCCTGCGCGATCGTGCGTGCCCGCACCTGCTCCGGTTGTTCGTGAAGCAGGAAGAACACAACCACGTGATCGTAGCTCTCGTCGGCAAAGTCGAGATCGGTCGAGTCCCGGTGATGGAGGCAGACGCGTCGGTTTCCTCGCAGCTTGGCGCTCAGGTTCCGCAGCTGGACGGGTGCGACGTCGACGACGTCGATCTGCCCCATGGGTCCAAGCTGCTGCGCCAACCGCTCCGTGAAATTCCCGTAGACGCAGGCGAGCTGCAGCACGCGACCGTTGAGGCACGGGCCGATTTCGCGCAATGCGGTGTCCCGCAGCCGAGCGAAATTTCCCCACAGGATCAGGTTGACAAGCCACTGCCGCTCGAATATGCGCACGCCCGCAGGGTGTAGGTAAGCCCACCAATAGGTGTCCGAGAGATACGGCGGAAGTGGGATATGCGGAGAGACCTCGAAGGCAGGGGGTGACCCTTCGTGCTGTTCCGCCTCGTCAACGCGGTTTGATATCTCGCGTCGGGCTTCCACCTGCCTCGGTGCACCCGAAAGCCTCGCACCCTGGGTCGAGGTTGGAGTCCTGACATTCACATTTTCTAGCAATTCGCGAGCTATCTGGCTGGATCGGCTTTGCCGTCGATTTGTTTTCACTTGAACGACATCCCATAAACGGGTAGGCATCGCATTCGCAACGGAGCGCCCGCGTGTCGCCTGTCGATGCATCGCTTGTTTGCTGATTTGGCGTGCAATCCCTCCCTCGAAACCACACGCTCCCACAATTGACTCTAGGCGCTCCCCAACCAACTTTCCGTGCCTCCTGGTCGGATCAGCAACGATCACGCACGGTGCATCAGATGCGAAGCAGATACAGAATGGTTGCTACCGTCCCCGCCGCGGCGATGACGTAGACCACGGTCGCCACCAGCCCGTCGGCGCGAACACCGAAGTCATGCATGGTGACGCGCAGACGGTGCGCCGCATGCCACAGCGACAAGGCTATGACGAAGAAGATGCAGAGCTTGCCGAACCAGTGGCTGGCGAACGCATGCAAACTGTCATAGGTGAGGATCTGCGGCACATGACCGAAAGCAGCGAGCAGTGTGAGCAGAATCAGCACCGGCGTCACGAAGGCAGTCACGGTACCCCCTCCGGCGAAGGGTCCCCAGACGATCGGCTTGTTTGACTTGGCCATGGTCAGAACACCCCCGAAAGAAACAGCACGACGAGCGAGATCACCACCCATCCGCCGTAGTGCGCACCGACGATGACGCTACCCGGCACGAATTCCTCGCCGCGCTGGATCGGCATCGCCTGCGGCGTAACGTTGAACCAGGACACCGTGTGGTAAAGAGAGAAAGCGAGCGCCACAAGCAGGAAAAGGATGCTCAAGGGGCTGCGCAGTCCGGCCAGGAATGCATCGTAGGCCGGTTGACCTTCCGCCAGTGCCTTCAGGGCGAACACCAGCAGGAGCGTAAACGCGCCGATCAGAATGCAGGTCACCTCGCGCGCCATGTAACGCATGTAGCGCGGCTGCCGGAGAAACCAGGTCGACTTCGGTACTTCACGGACATAGGGTTTGCGGCTCATTTTTTCACCCACGGCATCAGATGTTCTTTGTACCAGTCCACAGTGCTCGCGATCTTCACCTGCTGCAACGCGCTCGCCGGGTCGACATGCTTGGGACAGACTTCCGAACAGGCCCCTACGAAGGAGCATTCCCACACGCCTTCATGAGAGGCGATCACGTCCTGCCGCTGTTCCCGTCCACCATCCCGGGAGTCGAGGTTGTATCGATGCGCCAACGCAATCGCTGCCGGTCCGATGAACTCCGGCACGAGGCCATACTCGGGGCACGCGGCGTAACAGAGCATGCAGTTGATGCAGAGTGTGTACTGCTTGTAGGTCAGCAGTTCGGCAGGGGTCTGCTTGTACTCGCCGGCGCTCACGGGTCTTTGCTCTTTCGGAATGAGGAACGGCTTAACGCGCGTCAGCTTATCCATGAAGTCGTCGATCACCGTCACGAGATCGCGCTCGATCGGGAAATGGACGAGAGGCTCGACCCGGATGCTATCGGTGTAATCCCGGATGAACGCCTTGCAGGAGAGCTTCGGCTCGCCGTTGATCATCATGCCACAGCTGCCGCACACGGCCATGTGGCACGACCAGCGATAGCTCAGGGTCGGGTCAACATTGTCCTTGACATAGTTCAGAGCGTCGAGGACAACCCACTCGTTCAGGCAGGGGACCGAGTAGGTTCGGAAGTGCGGCTCGCTGTCGGTTTCCGGGTTGTAGCGCAGCACCTCCAACTTAATCTGGCGTTCGCTCATTTCTTCGCTCCAGAATAATCGCGCACACCGGGCTTGGACTTGGTGATCACGACATCGAGATAATCAATGCGAGGCGGTTCCTGCGGATGGAAGTAAGCCAGGGTGTGGCGTAAGAAGTTGGTATCGTCCCGCTCCGTGAAGTCAAGGCGCTGGTGGGCACCACGCGACTCGGTGCGTTTCAAAGCCCCCACCGTAACGGCTTCCGCACAATCCAGCATTGACCCGAGCTCCAGCGCCTGCGCGAGATCGGTGTTGTAGACGTTGGTCTTGTCGTGCAACTCGATCCCTGCATAGCGACTGCGCAGCTCCGCGATCCTCTCGCACGCCTTCTGGAGTCCTTCTCCGGTGCGGTAGATGCCGGCCCCCTCTTCCATCGTGGTCATCATTTCCTTGCGCAGGCCGGAGATCGACTCGGTGCCATTGGTCTTCTGGAAGAGCGCCCGGATGCGAGCCTGGGCAGCGTCCGCCCGTGCCGACAGGGTGGCCTCCTTCGAAGCGGGCGGCCCCCCCTTGAGGTACGTCATGGCGCTCAGCGCGGCCTTGCGCCCGAACACGAGCAGCTCGGTGAGCGAGTTCGAGCCCAGCCGATTCGCCCCGTTGATGCTGACACAGGCGCACTCCCCGGCGGCAAAAAGGCCCGGGATCGGTGTCGCGGCGTTCGTATCGGTGTGGATACCCCCCATCATGTAATGGACCACCGGCCGGATGGGCACGGGGTCCTTCACCGGATCGACCTGGAGGTAGCTGATCGAGAGATCGCGCACGAAGGGCAACCGCTCATTGATCTTCGTCTCGCCCAGGTGGCGCATGTCGAGCAGCACGCACTCGCCCCAGGGCGTCGAAACCGTGTTGCCTTTTTGCATCTCGTGCCAGAACGCCTGACTCAAGCGGTCCCGCGGACCGAGCTCCATGGTCTTCAACACCGGCTGGCCGACCGGCGTCTCGGGACCCATTCCGTAGTCCTGGAGATAGCGACGGCCGTGCTTGTTCACCAGAATGCCGCCTTCGCCGCGACACCCCTCGGTGAGGAGGATGCCCGTGTTCGGCAGTCCCGTCGGATGGTACTGGACGAACTCCATGTCCTTGAGCGGGACGCCCGCGCGGTACGCGAGCGCCATGCCGTCCCCGGTCTTGATCGCCCCATTGGTGGTGAATGGGAACATGCGTCCAGCACCGCCGGCGCAGATGATCACCGCCTTCGCGTGGAACTGTCGCATCTGACCGCTGCGCAACTCGATTGCGGTGAGCCCCTGGCAGCGCCCGTCCTCCACCAGGAGATCAGTCGCCAGATACTCGTCGAAGCGTTGGATCGAGGGAAACTGGAGCGAGGTCTGGAACAGCGTGTGCAGGATGTGGAAGCCCGACTTGTCGGCGGCGAACCAAGTGCGCTTGATCTTCATACCACCGAAGGGTCGCACCGCGACGGAGCCGTCCGGTTCTCGACTCCAGGGGCACCCCCAGTGTTCGAGCTGGATCAGTTCCTTCGGCGCCTCGTTGATGAAGTACTCGACTGCGTCCTGGTCGCACAACCAATCCCCGCCGCCAACCGTGTCATTGAAATGCAGATCCAGGCTGTCGTCGGCTTTGATCACCCCAGCCGCTCCACCCTCGGCCGCGCAGGTATGACTGCGCATGGGGTACACCTTCGAAATCAATGCGATGCGCAGATTCGGGGCACTCTCGCCGAGTGCAATCGCCGCGCGGAGCCCAGCTCCTCCCGCACCGATGATCGCCACATCGGTTTTTACAGTTTCCATTGTTTCCGCTCCCTGGCGTGTGACGGGAATAGCCTCTTCTTGACCTTAAGATCGTCCTTTCGGCCATGAGGTTAGCGGACAAGGGGGCCGTGTGCAACCGCGATACCTTCATGGTCGCGCGGTAGCCGGCATCAGGAGCGACAAGGGCGCCCGCCCGGAGCGCCCTTGTCGAAGATTACGAATTCATTACAGGGGGCAAAATGGTCAGGGAAAGGGTCACCTCTTGTTCACTGCTTTCTTGAGACCCGCCCCAGGCGAGAACTTGGCGACCTTGGACGCTGCGATCTTGATTGCTTCGCCCGTGGCCGGATTGCGCCCGGTACGAGCCGCACGCTTTGAGGTCGAGAACGTGCCGAATCCAATCAGCGCCACTGTCCCTCCCTTGGAGAGCGTTGCGGTCACGGTGTCCACGAATGCCTCTAGGGTGGCTTCGACCGAAGCCTTGGTCCCTCCCGTTTTCTTGGCAATGGCATCAACCAACTCGCTCTTGTTCATCTAACGTCCTCTCTGTAAGTGTTAGTAAGTGTTAGTAAGTGTTAGTAAGTGTTAGTAAGTGTTAGTAAGTGTTAGTAAGTGTTAAATTGGTGGAAGCTCCCGTAAGGGGACCAGCAGACATTCCCAGACTATGCTGCAGCGGGGTGCTAACGAACGTGCCTCCTTCCGAACCCGCGGCACACGGGTAGATTTGATTTGGCACGACAGAAGTCACGCGCGCGACAGGTAATGCGTTTTGAATACCCCGGTCTCCGCTCTATGCGAGGGCCAATGCCAATATTAGCAAGTGATTCGGCGGTCGCGAGAGAAAAATCGCACCGCAATTCGAATTTTCTGGGTATCGGTTTACCCAGTGCGTGCCCCGGAACACGGGGCATTTCGGTGCCCGGAGGTTCCTTCGGTGGTCGAGACGAGACCCCGGCCCACCTGATCCCCACGGCAACCCGCATTCACGACTTTGATACAACGCAAGCCGATGCCCCCCTCACTGTGCTCTAATTTCTCAATCCTCTACCGCCTTCGGACTCAGACCGACCCAGAATACCCCAAGTGATTGCTCGACGGTCAAACCCCTTCCGCTGGCGCCTCCCGCGTCTCTTTGATCGTTTCTTCTTTGCGAGTCCCCTCGGTGCGCACGCCCGGGCGGGGCCGCCCCCGTCGTCCGGGTTCCGGCCGCACACGAGCGAGAGCAGGATGCACCAAGTCTCGATCCTCAGAAGCGCTCTGCTGGCGGCGACGGTGCTGCATGCGTTGACCGCGACAGGGTCCGATCTGATCGTGTCAGCGCAGCAGCTGCAGGCGATGGGAATCGCCACTGCGCGGCCGACGCGGGACGACCGCAGTCCGCTCCAGGGTCTGAGCGCACGGGTTGTGGTTCCGAACACTCAGATGAATGTGGTCAGCACGCCCCTACCGGGGTTGGTGGAAACCCTGACGGTGTCGGTCGGCCAACCGGTGAAGAAGGGAGAGGTGCTGGCGCGCATTCAGAGTCCGGCGCTGGCCGAAGCCCAGCGGTTGTTCGTGCAGGCCTGCAACCAGGCGAATCTAACGCAGGCAACGCTAAAGCGCGACGAATCGCTATGGCAGGAGGGCATTATCGCGGAGAGTCGTTACCTCGCGGCGAAGGGCAACCAGGCGGAAGCGGCAGCCCTTCTCGCAGAGCGCACCCAGGCGCTGCGGCTCGCTGGAATGTCCGAGGCATCGATCGGCCGGCTGCGAAGCGCAAGCAGCATCAGCAGCTCGCTCGATATTGCGGCACCCGCGGACGGGGTCGTCCTGGAGCAGATGGCTACCGTCGGGCAGCGGCTTGAAGCGTCGGCACCCCTCTACAAGATCGCGAACGTGAATCCGCTATGGCTCGAAATTCAGGTCCCGGTCGCCCGGGCCGCCGCCGTCCGCGCGGGGGATCCCGTTGCGGTGCCCCAGCTGCGGGCGCGGGGCAGCGTCATCGCCATCGGCGGGAGCGTCGATCCCGACAGTCAGACGGTCACCGTACGTGCCCTGATCGATGACAACGTCGAGAATATTAGGCCGGGGCAGAATGTAGAGGCGACGATCGTAGCCGCGGCGCCGGGTACCGGCGTCGGCTGGCGCGTCGCCAACTCCGCGCTCTCGCGTCACGAGGGCAAGCTGCTGCTCTTCGTCAGGACGGCGCACGGTTTTCGCGCCCAAACGGCGACGCTGATCTACGAAGGCACCAAAGAGAGCGCGGTCAATGCCGAGCTACGTGAGGACGACGAGATCGCCGTGCGGGGCATCGCCGCACTGAAGGGCATGCTCGTGGGCCTGGGAGCCCAGTGATGCTGGCCGGTCTCGTGGAGCTCGCCCTCGCCCAGCGGCTGCTGGTCCTCGTGCTGACGCTGCTCTTGATCGGTGCCGGCATCCAGGCATTCCGTCAGCTACCGATCGACGCCTTTCCTGATGTCTCGACGACCCAGGTGAAGATCATCATGAAGGCGCCAGGTATGACGCCCGAAGAGGTGGAAACGCGCGTCGTCACACCGATCGAGCTTGAAATGCTCGGCATCCCGAACAAACGCATCCTTCGGTCATCATCGAAGTATGCGATCGCCGACATCACCATTGACTTCGAAGATTCGACCGACATCTACTGGGCCCGACAGCAGGTCACGGAGCGGCTCAACAAGGTGATTCGGGACCTGCCCGAAACCGTCAGCGGCGGCCTTGCCCCCATCACGACGCCGCTCGGCGAGATGTTCATGTTCACGATCGAGGGGGGCGATCTGTCCCTGGCCGAGCGCAGAACTCTCCTCGACTGGGTCATTCGCCCGGCACTGCGCACACTCCCCGGCGTCGCGGACGTAAACTCGCTGGGCGGCATTGTGCGCGCGTTCGAGATCGTTCCCGACAACGCCGCGCTGCAGGGGCGCGGTATCCGCGTCTCGGACCTGCAACAGGCGCTCGAAGCGAACAATCGCAACGACGGTGCGGGGCGGCTTCGGGACGGCGAGGAAACGCTGCTCGTTCGCGTCGAGGGCAGCGTGCGCACGATCGAGGACATCAAGTCCATCGTCGTCTCCGAACGGCAGGGCATTCCGGTGCGGGTCGCCGACGTGGCCACGGTGCGCCTCGGTGGCCTCACCCGCTACGGCACCGTCACCCGCAACGGCGAGGGTGAGGCAGTGCAGGGTCTCGTGCTTGGACTGCGCGGCGCGAATGCGCGCCAGGTGGTCGACGGCGTGCGGGCGAAACTCGCCGAGTTGGCGCCGAAGCTCCCTGCCGGGGTGACGGTGAACGTGTTCTACGACCGCGGGCATCTCGTCGAGCGCGCCGTCGGTACCGTGACGAAAGCGCTCGCCGAAGCAATCGTGCTGGTTGTGGTGCTGCTCCTGCTCTTTCTCGGCAATGTACGCGCGGCCGCTGTGGTGGCCGCCACCCTTCCGCTCGCGGCACTCGCCACCTTCATCCTCATGCAGTGGTTCGGCATGAGCGCGAACCTCATGAGCCTGGGAGGCCTTGCCATTGCCATCGGCATGCTGGTCGACGCGGCGGTAGTGGTGGTCGAGAACATCGTGAGCCACCTCGCGCGCGATCGCACGAACCTGCCGCGTCTGCACCTCATCTACCGTGCGGTGCGCGAGGTCACGCTTCCGGTCGCGTCCGGCATCGCCATCATCGTCATCGTATTCCTGCCGCTGCTTACGCTGCAGGGTCTCGAGGGCAAGCTTTTCAAGCCCGTGGCGCTCACCATCGTATTCGCGCTCTCCGCCTCGCTCGTCCTCTCGCTCACGGTAATCCCGGTGCTCGCGTCGTTTCTCATCACGAAGCCGGAACACGACGACCCTTGGCTGGTGCGCAAAGCGACGGCACTGTACCTGCCCGTGCTGGACTGGTCGCTCCGCCACGCGCGAACCGTGATCGGGATCGCGGTCGCATCGCTGGTCCTCGCCGCGGGTGCCTATCTCATGACCGGCAAGACCTTCATGCCCACCATGGACGAGGGCGACATCATCATGCAGCTGGAAAAGCTGCCGTCGATCGCCCTGGATCGGAGTACCGTGACCGATTTGCAGATTCAGAGAGCCATCCTCGATAAGGTGCCGGAAGTGCGCGGCATCGTCGCCCGCGCCGGTGCCGACGAGCTCGGTCTCGATCCCATGGGCCTCAACCAGACCGACACCTTCATGGTGCTGACGCCGAGGGCCGAGTGGCGTGTGCCCGACAAGGAGTGGCTGACCGGTGAGCTGCGAAAGGTCATGGGTGAATTCCCGGGCATCGCCTACACGTTCACGCAGCCGATCGAGATGCGGGTGGCCGAGATGCTGACCGGCGTGCGCGGCGATCTCGCCGTGAAGATTTTCGGTCCTGACCTCCCGACCCTTAACCGCTTGGCGCGCGAGATCGAGGCCACGCTAAGAGCGGTGCCCGGCGCCGAGGATGTGGTCACCATCAAGAACGAAGGCGTCCAGTACCTGAAGGTTGAGGTCGATCGCTTCCAGGCCGGGCACCGTGGACTCTCGGTCGAGGACATCCAGAATCATCTGCGCAGCGAAGTTGAGGGACGCCCGCTCGGCTTCGTCGTCGAAGCGGCGCGCCGCACGCCGGTGTTGCTGCGCGGTCCCGAGAGTCTGCGCGACGCGCCCGCGGTATTCCAGAGCCTGAGCATCCCGCTTGCGCCGGGCGAGTGGATTCCGTTGTCGACGGTTGCGCGGCTCGCGCGCGTCGATGGGCCGGTCAAGGTCGATCGCGAGAACGCCGCCCGCTACGCGGTGGTTCAAGCCAATGTCGCCGGCCGCGACCTCGTGGGCTTTGTCGACGAAGCGAAGGCAGCCGTGGCGGCGAAGGTAAAGCTGCCAGAAGGTTACTCGCTTACCTGGGGCGGTCAGTTCGAGAATCAGCAACGGGCTGCGGCGCGGCTCGCTCTCGTGGTGCCTGTTGCCCTTGGCCTCATCTTCCTGTTGCTTTTCGCAACGTTCCGGTCGGTGCGGCAGTCAGCGCTCGTCTTCGCGAACATTCCCTTCGCGCTCGTAGGGGGCGTCATCGCGCTGGGGGCCTCGGGTGAGTATCTGAGCGTCCCGGCCTCGGTAGGCTTCATCGCGCTCCTGGGCATCGCCGTCCTGAACGGCGTCGTGATGATGAGCTACTTCAACCAGCTGCAGGCCCTCGGCATGCCGGCCCCACTCGTGGTGGTCGAAGGTGCCAAGCGCCGGCTGCGGCCGGTGCTCATGACTGCGAGCATCGCGGCGGTTGGGCTGGTGCCGCTGCTCTTTGCCACCGGACCCGGTTCCGAGATTCAGAAACCGCTCGCCATCGTCGTCATCGGCGGCTTGGTGACTTCGACTCTTCTGACGCTCGTCATTCTTCCAATGCTCTACCGGCGCTTCGGGGTCGAAGGGCCCGTGACCGCCCTCGCCGCCGGACTGCCGTGAGGGGCTCTTGAAGCGGCGCGACTGCTGTCTCACCCTCATGGTGCCGAAGATGCTCGAGGAGACGATCGTCGAGCACCTGCTCACCCGTCCCGAATGGGTGAGCGGCTTCAGCACCGCCGACGTCTCGGGCCACGGCACCGCGGGCATTCCCCACAGCACCGGCGAGCTCGTGCGCGGCGCCACGCGACGGGTAAGGGTGCAGCTTGTCATGAACCGCGAGGATGCGCTCGCGCTGATTGCGCATCTGCGAGCGGGGCTCACCAATCCGGAGATCGTCTATTGGCTTACGCCCGTGCTCGAATTCGGGAGGTTCGAATGAGTCGTGGCAACGCGCTCTGGGCGCTGTTCGCCGCGTGCTGGACCGTCGGCGCGGGTGCACAGCAGGCAGATTTCGCGGATCTGCCGCCCGAGTCGCAGGTGATTGCCGTGCTCGAGCAGTATCCCCCAGTGCTCGCCGCGCAGGCAGGCATTCAGTTCGAGGAGGCAAACCGAGTCCGGCTCCAGGCCGGCGTGTACGAGTTTAACTTGCGCGCGGATGTGCAAAATCGGCACGTGACCGTGAATCCGGGGTCGACGAACTACGGGGAATACGGCGTGGCGGTGGAACGTCCGGTGCGCCTTCCCAGCAAAGCCGTGCTCGACGAGAGGATCGGCGAGGAAGGCGTGCAGGTGGCCCGGTTCACCCGCGGGGCGGCGTTCCACGATGCGTCGAGGCGCCTGCTCCAGCTCTGGTTCGGGTGGCTGCGCGAATACGCGGCGGTCAAGCAGTGGTCGCAACAGGTCGAGGTGTTGCGACAGCAGGTCGACATCACCGCGAAGCGCGTGCGGGCAGGCGACGCGCCACGGCTGGAATTGAATCTCGCGGAGGCTGCAGCGAGTCAGGCCGAGACCAGTGCGCTGCAGGCGCAGACCCGCGAAGCCATCGCGCGCGGCGAGCTTCAACAGACGTTCCCGGGTCTCCGCGCGCCGCAGACAGTCGCGTTCGTCCCGCCACAACCGGTGACAGAAGCCTTCGAATACTGGCGCGATCGGATCGTCGAATTCAACCACGAGATCGCCCGCGCCCGCGAAGAGGTCAAGCGCCGCCAGGTCATGGTGTCGCGGGCCCGGGCCGATCAGACACCCGATCCCACCGTAGGCGTGCGGTACATGAACGAGTTTGGCGGCGCCGAGAAGATCACCGGCATGTTCCTGAGCGTGCCGATTCCCGGTGAGGCGCGGGCAGCTTTGAGCCAGGCTGCCGTAGCCCAGGTCGGCGCAGCGACGCAACAAGAGCTCGCCGCCCGTCGAATAGTGAGCACGGAGGTATCAAACGCATACTTCGGCGCGGTCGGGGCCTACGAAGCGTCGCAGAAGGCGCGGGCGGCTGCCGACGCTATGACGCGAAACGCGGACCTCACAGCGCGCGCCTACCAGCTCGGGGAAAGCAGCCTCAATGACGTGCTCGTGGCCCGACGCCTCGCGCTCGAGTCGGGCCTCGCCTCCCGCAACGCTCAGCTCCAGGCGCAGGAGTCCCGTTACCGGCTGCTGCTCGACGCGCACCTGCTGTGGCCACTGGACCTGGGCGAGGAACACGAGCAACGATAAGTCGGCTTCCGGCTTGCCACAGTAAGTCGGCACATTGTGCACACGCTGCACAACGAAAAGGTCCCGTCACACCAGGTTTCCCGCGCTGCTATCACCGTCCCACCGACGCCTTGACATCGACCCGTGCGTGCCGGGATAGTACCGCCAGCCCCTCGGGAGCGCTCCAGAATGACCGACGCAGTAATCTCCAGGCGACTGACAATCTCCGGCCGCGTGCAGGGCGTCGCTTACCGGATGAGCATGGTGGACGCGGCACGGCGGCTCGGCGTGCAAGGCTGGGTGCGCAACTGCGCGAACGGCGATGTCGAAGCAGTGGTGCAGGGAACGCCGGAAGCCGTCGAAGCCATCATTAAGTGGGCACGCCGCGGTCCTTCGCTCGCAATCGTCGACAACGTGTACATCGACAACGCGCCGGTCGAGCGCTTCAATCGCTTCGAGATGTGGCCGACATACTGACGCGTCAGTCGAACAGCGTCCGCAACGCGGCGAGATAAGCCTGGGCGTCGCGCGCCCCTTCCACCGGCGCCCAAGGGGCCTGCTCCGAAAGCTCGAGCGGTCGATAGGGACCGGCCTTCGACTCGAAGAACACTGTGCCTGGCTCCAGCGCGAGCACGGTGTGGTAGGTCGCGTGCGGCAGGTTGATGCCACAGCGCTCGCCACCCGCGACGAGCACCGCCATATCGACGACGCTCCCGGCTTCGTCGAACACCACAGCACCCAAGCGGCCCTGCATGGCGATCAGGGTTTCGTCCTTCGCCGGATCGAGGTGTCGATGCGGCTGAATATACGAGCCGGGCTCAATGGCGTTCAGCAAGCGGTGCGATGCGTCGTCTTCCGAGCGATGGAAGTTGAAATTCTTGCGCCCGCGCGGGCTCGCCGCAGCGAGCTCGCTGACATGTTTCAACAGCGCCGAATCGATCCAGGTGTGGCCGGCCATGGAGTGACGCGAGTGTGGAGGAGGCAATGGTGCCGCCTGAGTTGGTGCACGGTCAAGCTCGGGGTGTACCAGGCGATCGGCAAGTCTGGAGACTGGCGGCTCGCGGCATGAGTGTGCCGGTTCAGTCTTGATCGGGACCAGGGGTAGTGTTACCTTGGTGTTACCATCAATCCTGGGCGGGGACCTCGAAGCCGTGACGACCACGACCCTGAAACTCCCTGAAGAGCTCAGAAAGCGCGTGGCCGCGGCTGTCGAGGGCACGGGCCAGAGCGCGCATGCGTTCATGGTCGAAGCGATCGAACGGCAGACGCGGCTCGCCGAACAGCGCCGCGGCTTGGTCGCCGACGCCCTGGCTGCGCGCGAGGAGGCTGACCGCACTGGGCTGGCCTATCCCGCGGGAGAGGTCCATCGCTACATGCGGGCGCGTGCACGCGGCGAGAAGGCAACTCGCCCACGGCCGCGCAAATGGCGGAAATAGTCTACGCCAAGCGCGCGCTCGCGGATTTGGAGCGGGTGTTCGAGTTCCTTGCCGAAACTGACCCAGATGCGGCGACCGCTGCCGTAGAGACCATCCAGCACGCCATAGGCATTCTCGAACACCATCCCCTCATTGGCCGCCCGGCTGAGTACGACCTGCGTGAATTGGTCATTTCCCGCGGCCGCACCGGCTATGTTGCGCTCTACGATTACATCGAGCCTCTCGACACAATCCTCATCCTTGCGCTGCGTCACCAGCGCGAGGCGGGCTACGCGGACGCGGCCCAAGAGACGTAAAGTGGAGACCGACGATCAAACGGAGAGACGGCATCGAAGTTCCGCGCAGCTTCTCGGACTACGAGGTGCGTTTCGACGAACCGGCTTCATTTCGTGCGCGACGAAGTGATCGTGAATCCAGTCTCGTTCTGGTGGACGAATGTTCAACGACACAGCGAACCGGATCGCACGGCGAAACAGACAATCAGTTGAGGAATCATTTGACCCTACGGGTAAGACAAGACGGCGAATGCTTTGACCATACGGGCGCGCTGATTGCGCTCTGCTCGGTGCCTTACTACACTCGGCGCTGTAAGGAAAAGGAGAGAGCCATGACGACTGACGCGACCCTGACCAGCAAGGGTCAAACCACCATCCCCAAGGAAATCCGCGACAGCCTGGGTTTGCAGCCCGGCGATCGGATGACCTTCACGCTGATGCCTGACGGCACGGTGGTCATGCGGGTGAAGACCAAGAGCGTCATGGACCTGGCGGGCCTCCTGCACAAGAAGGGGCGCAAGCCGCTGGCTATCGGGCGCCTGTCACGCTAATGCTGGGCATCGACACCAACGTACTGGTGCGGTTCTTGGTGCGCGACGACGAGGCCCAGTTCGAAAAAGCGCGCCGGTTGATTAAGCGCGAAATCAGCGCCGAGGAAGAGGTGTTGATCAGCCTGTTGGTCCTGCTGGAGACCGAATGGGTGCTGCGCAGCCGCTACGGCCTGCATAAGACGGAAATCATGGCGGCAATTTCTGGATTGCTCGACGCTACCGAGCTTGCGCTCGAAGATGAACCCGCTGTTGAGGAAGCCCTGTATACGTGGAAGGACAGCGCTGCCGATTTTGCCGATTGCCTGATCGGAGCTCACCACCGAAGGCTAGGATGCCGGGCTACGGCAACCTTCGATGCCAGGGCGGTCAAATTGCCCTATTTCGTCGCTGGGTAATCCGAAGCGGACCCGGCCTCGAGCCCTTTAGTGTTCCGAAACTCGGCCGTGCCCTTCGCGCCGTCTGCTTTGCGCGTCAAGATCGCCTGAACGCCGATCACCTTGCCGCCCTCGGCCTCGAGCGCCTCGACGGCCGCGAGCGCGCTGCCGCCGAACGAGACCAAGTCCTCGATCAGCACGACCCTGAAGTAGTTGAATTGCACTGTAGTGCCGCGCGTGCGCCTCCTCACCCAGTCTTGAGAAAAATGCGCGCAGCGGCCTGGCAATGTAGCTGCCCATGAAATAGCGATTCATTCTGATCGCCCATTGCTCACGACACTGGTCAGGCTTTCGCAGCCGGGCGGCAGCATGTTAAACAATCGCTGACGCCAGTCTATCCTGCCCTCATGGCCGCACCCCTATTCTTGTTCGGCATGCCGAACACCCGGTACGATTTCGACCGATTCGGAATGAGGAATGGATGCGAACA
>Ga0209253_10001602_pt1 | contig 19900 bp, 24 predicted proteins | sample FrelakmetBRP12BR_FD_187145 | JGI IMG/M metagenome (GOLD analysis project Ga0209253, IMG submission 187145) | Freshwater lake sediment microbial communities from the University of Notre Dame, USA, for methane emissions studies - BRP12 BR (SPAdes)... | ecosystem: Environmental > Aquatic >... | reverse complement strand
GTTCAGTGGCTTGCCCGCTGCGGCCTTGCTGAACGAACTTTTTGAGCATCCTGCGAAGTCGTGTCCTGCAGTCCGGCGACGTGTCTCGGTAGAGGGCTAGGGTACAACCGCTCTATTGTCGAATTTCTGCTTGACTAATACGTTATTCTTCTATAGCCTTCCCCCCGTTTGAGGAACAAAACCCCCCATTTGGGGTATGAGGACGAGTGAACGGCATATCCCTTCAGCGAGACGGCCTGGAAGAGCGCGCGACGCGCAAGACCTGGCGCTCGTGCTCAGTATCTAATCACGCACCACGTATCACGAGGCATTGATGTTTGGATCATTCGGATGGATGGAACTGGTACTGATTCTGATCATCGTGTTGATCATTTTCGGCGCGGGCAAGATTCCGCAGTTGGGTGAAGGGCTCGGGAAGGCGATTAAGGGATTTAAGAAGAGCGTCAACGAGGTCGATGCCATTGACGTGACGCCTCCTCCGTCCGATGCGCCCGACATGGCGCCGACTCAGATCGCACAAACGCAGGCCGCGCCACAGGCTGGTGCACCGGTTGAGTCAGCACAGCAGGTCAAGCAAGGCTAACAACGAATGGGCGAGAGGCACGAGGCGAGAGGCTATGGGCTGTGACGCGGTGGGACGAGACAGTAAGCATGACGAAATCTTCTTCCCAACCCCTTGCCCTTTGCCCCACGCCCCTTGCCAAGGTTTGAACTATGTTCGGATTGGGCGCCGGCGAAATTCTCATCATTTTGGTGATCGGGTTCTTGCTGTTCGGCCCCAAGCAGTTGCCTGAAGTCGGTCGCCAGATTGGCAAAGCGGTCAAGGGCTTCAAGGAAACGGCAGAAGACTTGCGGAAGTCGGTAGAGCCGGAGATCAATATGATCCAGCAGGAAGTCAAGATGGTGGAGCAGGACTTTCAAGCCTCGATCAAAGACGCTGAGGAGCAGATCAACGCGGCTGGTAAACAGGCAGAGGACGGAGCCAAGTCCATCAGCCAGTCGGGCCAGGCCTAACAGGCAGCGAGACACACGGGAGCGGCGAGGCGAGGGAGCCGATGGGCCGTTCGTCAGAAACCTGAAAATTGTTTGTCAGATCCAGTGGGTTCAGGCAAGTTGGTAGTGGTTGAGGGAGGACGAGAAGCCGTTAGCACAATGGTTTCTCAGTCTTCTGATAGAGGCAAGATGATGGTGAGAGAGTCAATGACCGTGCAGGCGGTTGGATGTCAAGTCGGCAGCCGGACGGCAGGCGCGAGGCAAGAGGCAAACGGCAAGGGGTGTAGATCCTCTCGCCACGAGCCCCAAGCCCCAAGCCTACCCAAGGTCGTTATCCAATTCACAGGAGGAACGTTATGAGAAGTATTCAAGGACGGATAGGGTGGGCCAGTGCGGCCACCTTCTTCAGTGCGGCCGTCATGGCTGCGGGCCTGTCATTCGGGACGGCCCCGGCGCAAGCCGCGTTTGAATTGCCGGAAGGTGAGAGGATCACCAACGTTCCGGCCATTCCTCGCGCGATCCCGCAGAAGGAAGCCTACGAACTCTACGATCCCAGGATCGGCAAGAACTTCGACGTCAGCAAGTTCTGGTTGCGCGCCGACCTCCGTGTGCGGCCTGAAATGCGGAACAACATCTGCTTCGGTAACGGTGCCTCCGGAGCGTCTGGTGCTTGTAATCAGCCTAATTCAAATGGAAATGCAGGCCGGCAAAACGACTTTTACGTTCAACAGATGACGCGCTTGGGGGTCGGCTACGACCTCTCGCCCGACGTGAACTTCTACATGGAGCTCATCGATTCGAGAGTGTGGGGCGCCAACACCGGTCCAGCCGGAGATGCGCTGAGCCATACCGGTTCCAGCAATACCACCAACGGGAACGGCGGCACCTTGGGCGTTCGGGCTGCCTACATGTTGGTCCGGAACTTTGCCGGCGTGCAGGGCTTGAGCGTGAAGGCTGGTCGGCAATATCTCGTACTCGGTAACCACTCCCTGTTCGGCCACTTCGATTGGGCCAATACGGGATTCTCCCATGACGGTGTGATGTTGCAATACAGCACCAAGGCCTTCGACAGCTACCTCGGGTGGTTCCGGTCGACAGAAGGTGATATCGGTCAGGCTGCTCCAGTCGGCGGTACCGCAGCCAATGTGGCAGGTGGCCCGGGCACGAACAATAGCGGTGCCACGTATGGGGATACGGACCTGATCCTGTTCTACAACCAGATCAAGTCGGTGCCGGGCTTCCTGATCGAGCCCTACTATTTCCTCTACAGCAACCGTAATCAATCTGTCTCTACAGCAGGAGTAGCTAGTGCTGCGAACCAGGGGTTGGGTACGGCGAAGCACGCGCAGCAGACTCGCCACAACATCGGAAACCGGATCGAGATGCGCAAGGGCAACTTTGACGCAACGAACGAACTCACCTATCAGTTCGGCTCGATGGCCGATGCCAATCAGGCTGGTGGATTGGGCCAACAGAAGAATCTGAGCATCAACGCCTGGGCCACCAGAAACTGGCTCGGTTACACCCATTACCAGTCAGCCTGGAAGCCGCGCTTGGCGTTCAACTTCGACTATGCTTCGGGTGATGGCCGCTCGAATTGTACCCTTGGTAGCGGCACTGGCTGCAAATCTGCCAACACGTTTGAAAACATGTTCCCGACCAACCACATCCATATGGGTTACATGGATGTCCAGGCCTGGAAGAACATGATGAGCCCTTCAGTGAACTTCCAAGCAAGACCGAGCAAGGATGACCACATTGAACTCTGGGCCACTAGCTTGAACTTGGCGAGCGCCAAGGACAACTGGTACCGCGGTTCCCAGGGGGTCTATGTGTTTTCAAGGAACGACAATACTAAGACCCACGTCGGCGACGAATTGGACGTGGCGTGGACCCACATGTTCATGGATGGCAAGCTGGCATTCCAGGCGGCCTATGGCCACCTGTTCGCCGGCAGCTATATCTCGACGAACCTGGGTAAGGCCAACGACCAGGACTGGGCCTATGCCCAGCTTTGGCTGAACTTCTAAGAATTAGGCAAGAGGCATAAGGCTCAGGGCGAGAGGATCTTTCGTCCATGCTCAAAAAGAATGCCCCGCTGGGAGATCCCCGGCGGGGCTTCTTTTTTTTATCTGGGTGATATAGTCTTGGCTTTGGGAGGTTGCGATGAAAAGTAAACCAAGAGCCAAAGCGAATCCGTTTTCCCCTGAAATAATCATGACCCGCGGGAAACCGTCGGCCGTGATCATTCCACTCGACGAATATAGAGACATGCTCGCACGGCTTGAAGATGTTGAGGATATGAAGGTGCTCAAGAGCCTGAGGAAAAAGCCGTTACGGTTCCGATCGCTCGATGCATTTCTGAAGGAGACGGCGGGACGTGTATGAGGTTCTGCTTGAGCGCTCCGTGGAGCGTGCGCTCAAACGGTTGTCACAGTCTGACTTCACCCGTATCCTTGTAACGCTCAAGGGCACGGTAAATTTGTTCTCGACATAACCCTTTGATTGGACGCGCTTCGCTAAAAACCGCTATCGTTGATTTTTCTGATAAATTTCCGAGAACAAATTTACCCTGGAGCTGGTCGCTTGTGTCGTTGACCATAGTCATTGACCATGGTATGGTTTCGGCATGAGCAAAGCGCGCAAGCATACTGAGATGGAAGAAGTCTCGATTTCTCATTTCAAGGCGACTTGTTTGGCTATTCTTGCCAAAGTCAACCGAACGAAAAAACCTATTCTGGTCCTTCGCAAGGGTGAGCCTATCGCGCAGGTGGGGCCACCTCCTCCCTCATCGATGCCACAGTCATGGCTGGGCTCGTTCGCCAGTTCCGGTGCCATTACTGGTGATATTATCGATCCCATCTCCAGCCCTGAGGAATGGGAAGCCCTTCGCGCGTGAAGCTCCTGCTCGATACCCACGTTCTGCTCTGGAGCGTGCTCGACCCGGATCATCTTTCGCCAGAGATAAGAGCCGAGTTGGAAAACCTCCACAACGAGCTCTGGCTGTCCCCCATCTCGCTCTGGGAAGTGCTTCTGTTGGCGGAGAAGAAGCGTATTCAACTTCAACCTGACCCGGCTGCATGGATTCAGCGTCTGCTGGATACGATTCCATTTCGGGAAGCTCCTCTTACCCATGCCGTTGCATTGATGAGTCGGCACATCGATCTATCCCATCAAGATCCAGCCGATCGGTTTCTTGCTGCGACTGCCGCTGTGTACGGATTGACGCTCCTGACAGCCGATGAACGACTCCTCCACTCGGACCAGTTCTCCACGTTGGCCGCGCGATAATTCATGCCGATGCTCCGGGTGATTTCCCTCTCATTCGCCAAAATCTATTATTTCAGCAGCCGATAGCTGTGACCGATCTTCCCCTCCTTCGTAAGGAGGGGCAAGGGGAGGTCGCTCCTGATTAGACCTCAATGACCAACGGGTGGTTGAGCACGGAAACCCTACCCCTCCTACCCTCCCCTTACAAAGGGGAGGAATCGCTCAAAAGCCATCAGCGTTCAGCTACTGAAACATGTGCATCCAGCAGCTGATTCGAAAGCTAGGTTGCATAGGAATGTGGGCCGTATCTGACTTGACGCCCATATGGATGTCCGGTAGGGTATGGGTCTGAAGCTGAGGCTCCATGAAGAGAAACGTAGGGATTATGAAGACGACCATCGAACTCGACCAGAACCTCTTGCGTCAAGCGCAGAAAGCCCTTGGGACGGACACCATCAAAGGGACGGTGGAAGCCAGCCTTCGCACGGTTATTCAACGGGGCCAGTTACGGCAGCTTGCGGATGCACTCGGGACGATTCCGCTGGATCTCACTCCCGAGCGGCTTCGTCGGCAGCGGCAGAAGCGTACGCCTCATGTATCTCGTTGACACCTCCGTCTGGATTCACGCGCTCCGTCCATCCGGTCATCCCGCTATTCAATCCCAATTGAAACCCTTGATCGTGAACGGCGAGACGGCTGTCACGGAGTGGATTCTGCTTGAACTCATGACGGGCCTGACGAAGACCGAGCGACCGGAAACGTTTTTGCGGTGGTTTCTTCCTGTGGCGCGACTATCTTTTCAACCAGCCTGGTGGGACAAGGCGTGGCAACATGCCGCGCAGCTTCGTCAACATGGAGTGTCCCCTTCAGCCGCGGATTGTTTTATCGCAACGGTCGCACTGGAACATTCAGCAACGTTGATCCATTGTGATCGCGACTTTGAAGCCATGAAAATAGCCCTTCCTCTTCAGACGCTGGATTGGACCAAGTGTCTCGTGTCTTCCTAGCCGTGCGCCACTCCAAATCGGTGACCCAGGCCAATCGTGGCGCTCTGCCTAGAGCGGGAGAACATCCAGCATGATAGTTTTCGATTGTTCTTCCCCTCCTACCCTCCCCTTACAAAGGGGAAGAATCACTCACAAGCCATCAACGTGCAGGTCAGAGACCTGATCCCCGGCTTGCCCGTCGTTCGGCAGTCATCTATACTCAGCTCGCTATTTCAATCATCACCACCCTTCTCTCTGATTAATCTTACCGTGGATGATCTGACTCGACAGCTCAGTGAACAATTCGGCTTTGCGACGTTTCGCCCTGGTCAGGAAGAGGTCATTCGTGCCGTGCTGGCTGGGCGCGACGCGATGACGGTCATGCCGACCGGGCAGGGCAAATCGCTCTGCTATCAATTACCTGCGACCCTCTTGCCAGGGCTGACGCTGGTGATTTCTCCGCTCATCGCCCTCATGCAAGACCAGGTGGCAAGTTTAAAGCAGCGAGGGATCAAGGCGGCGGCGTTTCACTCGGGCCTCACCGGTTCTGAAAAACACCGCGTGATTCAGGATCTCAATCAGAAGCGGCTGCAGTTGCTCTATCTGGCGCCTGAACGGATGCAGCATGAGGGCTTTCTCCAGCTCTTGCGTACCCTCTGGGTCTCATTGCTGGTGGTCGACGAAGCGCATTGCATCTCCCAGTGGGGCCACGATTTCAGGCCGGACTATCTCAAAATCGGCCGCCTCCGCCAGGAACTCACGAACCCTCCCTGTCTCGCCCTGACGGCCACGGCCACCACCCGCGTGCAAATCGATCTGTGCAAACGTCTGTCGCTCCGTGATCCACTCAAATTGGTCGCGGGATTCCGGCGGCCCAACCTTGCCTTATCTGTCCGTCCCTGTCAGTCCCGTCAGGAGAAGCTGGCGACGTTGGAGCGTCTGGTGCGCGAGAGGGAGAAAGGCACGATTCTGGTCTATTGCGCCACGCGCCGGGCGGTCGAGGAAGTGGCGGAGTGGCTAGGACATTCACACCAATCAGTGGGCTACTACCATGCCGGTCTGTCCGATGAAGAGCGCCGACTCGTGCATGATGACTTTCGCCGGGGGACCGTCAGGATTCTCGCTGCGACGAATGCCTTCGGCATGGGCATCGATAAGTCGGATGTCCGGCTGGTTGTCCATTTCGACATTCCTGGAAGTGTGGAGGCCTATTATCAAGAGGTCGGGCGAGCCGGTCGCGATGGGCAGCCCGCAGCCTGCGTCTTGTTGTTCCATGAACGGGATCTGGCCACGCAGGAATATTTCATTCAGTTGGCGGCAAAAGATCCTGAAGGCTCAGATCGCGCCGCGCGGATGAGAACGCTGCTTCAAGAAATGCTGGGCTACGTGTCCGTGCCGACGTGCCGGCAACTCGCGATTCTCGATTATTTCAGTGATGAAGCCGAGCGAGCGTTGGGTCCCTGCGGCCTCTGTGATCGCTGTGTCACTCCTGTGCGACAGGCTTGTCGAGAGGTCTCCCGCGACGATGCCGCTTCCGCGAAGGCTGTCCTGGAGACTGTGTCCTGGTGCGGAGGGCGGTTTGGCGTGAGTCGCATCGTCGAGATTCTCCGTGGAAGCCGTTCGAAAGCGCTGTTGGCCTTTGGCGGGGAAGGCTGTCCGACCTATGGGATGTGTCGTGCGCTCTCGAAGCCGTCCGTGACCGGGCTCGTGAAGGATCTGATTGATTCTGGCTATCTTCAGGTTGAAGGCGCGGAGTATCCGACCATCGACCTGACGGGCAGGGGGCAGGAGATTCTACGAGGGACCAGTGCCGTAATATTGAAGGGTGCGGAGGAACGTCCGCGAGATGTGCCGGTGAAGAAGCCGTCCCGCGACAGAGCCCTGCCGATCGTGGCCCTTGGAGCCTCGCCGGAAGATCAGCAGATCTTTGAACGGCTTAGGCAACTCCGCACGGAGCTTGCCGAAGAAGAGAACGTCGCGCCGTTCGTGATCTTTCATGACAAGACGCTGAAAGCCATTGCCAGCCACAGGCCTGCGACAACCGGGGCTCTGCTGGAGGTTCCAGGTATCGGCGAGCTGAAGGCGGAGCGTTATGGCCGTCGTGTGCTGGCCGCGGTGAATGGGGAGAAGTAGCGTTCAGCTTCTTTATCCCTCCAGCCTCCCATTACAAAGGGGAGGAAGTATGGCGAAGGCTGACAGCTGATAGCTATTTAAGCCCCCCTGCCTCCGCGAAGCGTGCTTGCAACTCCTTGTAGGTCTTTGTCACCGGAAACTGCGGGAATTCCTTGGGCAGATGATCCGGCGGACAGAAGAAGAATCCCGCATGAGCCTCTCCTAACATGGCGGTGTCGTTGTAGGCATCGCCGGCGGCCATGGTGAAAAAGTTCAGCGATTTGAACGCGGCCACCGAATGTTTCTTCTGGTTCGGCATCCGCATGTGGAAGTTGACGATGCGGCCGGCTGGATCGATCTCCAGTTGGTTGCAAAAGAGCGTCGGGAATCCCAGTTGGCGCATCAGCGGTTGGGCGAACTGATAGAACGTATCGGACAAGATGATCACCTGGCACCGCTCGCGAATCCATGCGACAAAGTCGTTGGCCCCTTCCAGCGGGCCCATCTTGTCGATGACGCTTTGGATATCGTGAATGGTCAGCTTGTGCTGATCCAGAATGGCTAGACGCCGTTTCATCAAGGCATCGTAATCCGGCATCTCACGGGTCGTAATTTTCAACTCCTCAATGCCGGTCTTGAGCGCGACGTTGATCCAGATCTCCGGCACCAACACGCCTTCCAAGTCTAAACAGACGATGATGGGTTTTTGCATTTTGTTTTCCTCTTGTTCTATTTGTGTCGAATGGACATCAATCTTATGGCAAGGGGTGAGAGGCTAGGGGCTAGAGGTGGAAACGAGGATCCGTGTCTTTGCCCGGCACCCCTTGCCCCTCGCCTCTCGCCTCATGCCTGTTCGTAAACGCCTGGCTGAGAAAACGCCACATATTGTCGAGGACCTGATCTAAGAGGGATGAGCCTGGCCAAGTCTGTCGTGATTCCTCTACATGTCGCTCAGCCCACTCCAGGGCCATCGGGAGCGGGATGAGTCGAGGGGGAGAGCTGGTCAAGGTTCCCCAGACCAGTCCCAGGATGGACCCAATTCGCATCGAGACCGGCAGGGGCGTGACCGGATTCTGTACCAGGTCCTGACAGAGTTCCGCCGGGGAGGTGACGAGGAGTTCCCGGCAGGCAGCCGGTCGTGCCTCGTAGATCGAGCACATCTCATCCTCTAAATAGGGACAGGGGATTCTCAACGCATAGTAGGCCCGGTTGATCGGGTCGAGTTCATCATCCGGCATCGGCCTGGAGGCCTCTGCGACGTTGTTCAGCCGATCCCAAACACCCTCACGTTTCAAGCGATCTTTCGTAGTGCTGATGCGGTTTAGCAGCTGGGTTCGTCGATCGGTCGGCAACTGCTCCACATATTCTCGTAGAGCGAATGCCTCCGGTGCGGACAACGGAACCAACATGCGGCAACAGGCGGCGCAGCCCATCCGGCAGGAGATCGTCTGGCCTGCTGCGATGGCCTGCTGGACTTCCAGCTGTCCGGCCTCTTCCCCCAGGCGGCGCGTGACCGGGACAATCGCCGTGATGGGGATCAATCCCGTCGGCACGTCGATAGCCGTGGTCAGCCGTCCGGCGGGGGTATTCAGCGCCACTTCAAATCGTTCGACCATACAATCCCCTCGCCTCATGCCCCGTGCCGTTTTCTCGTCGGCATCATAGAGAACCGTTCAGCGGCTGGTCAACCGGGCGACCCAAGCAGGATTGCCGTGCGAGACAGGCGGGACGAGCGAGACGGGCGTGAAAGGTGCCTCCCGAAGTTCGCAGTGCGAACTTCCGCGAACTGCGAATCGTGCCTGTCCAGGCCGCGCACCGGTTCTTGTTCCCGCCCTGATATAGCCGCATAATGTGGGCAAAGGAGAACGGCATGGCGTTGTCCGGTCATGTGGTGGGTTTGCTGAAAGAGTATATGCGGGATCTGGTCGAGCAGGCGAAGCAGGAGACGGCGGCACAGGAGCGGTTTGGGTTTATGGTGACGCCGTATCGGCCGGATCAGGCGATTTCCGATCTCCTTGCGTTGCTGGATGACCGTATTGAATCTGAAGGGATGCAAGTGGGCTTGCCCGAAGGATTTCTCCATCATATGTGGAGTCTCTGCAATGACGCGACGGCGCAGGTATCCGATCGGGTGTGGCTTGAGGGGAGCATTGGGAGTCAGGTGGCCAGTAGGGCCAGGATCAGAGAGTTGACCTACCGGGCGTTGATTCAATACATTGAAATGCGTGATCGGGAGAGTCACTGATGATGCAAGACCTGTCCCTTCGATGGTGTGCAACTGTGGGCATGGCTCTCATGCTTGCTGGAGTGATGCCGGCACCTGCTAAGGCAGGAGCCGAATCAGCCCCAACTCAATCCGCGTCGATTCACCTGCTTCCTCTTGTGACCGTGGGGCTCGAGCATCCGCTGTTTCTCACGCATGCCGGCGATGCATCTCGACGCCTGTTTGTCGTCGAGCAGCCGGGGACGATACGAATCATTAGCCAAGGCGCTCTGCAAGAGGCGCCATTTTTGGACCTGCGCGATCGCGTGTTAACAGACGATACTGAGCGGGGGCTCTTGGGGTTGGCCTTTCATCCGGACTATCGCCGCAACGGGCGATTCTTTGTGAATTACACGAGACGACCGGATGGCGCCACGGTCGTGGCGGAGTATCGGCGTGGTGGTGCGCCGGATGCGGCTTCGCGGGATGAGCGCGTGCTCATGGTCGTCATGCAGCCTGAGTCCAATCACAATGGCGGGATGTTGGCGTTCGGACCGGACGGGTATCTGTACATCGGGCTTGGAGACGGAGGTGCTTGGGGTGATCCTGGCAATCGCGCCCAAAACCTCAATGAGCTGTTGGGGAAAGTCTTGCGGATCGATGTGGACCATGGCGATCCCTATGCGATCCCGGCTGATAACCCGTTTGTCAAAGAGGGTGGGCGTCCGGAAATTTATGCCGTCGGGCTGCGGAATCCCTGGCGTTTCTCCTTCGACTTCAACAGTGCAGAACTGTGGGTCGCCGATGTGGGGCAGAAGAAGTGGGAAGAGGTCGATCTCGTCACGCGCGGAGGAAACTACGGGTGGCGTGTGATGGAGGGATCGCATTGTTACAATCCCGCGACCTCGTGTCCGACGGAGGGGCTCGCTTTACCCGTCATGGAATATCGTCACGAAGAAGGGCGTTGCTCTATTATCGGCGGGTACGTCTATCATGGTCGCGCGATGCCAGCGCTTGGAGGAGTGTATCTGTATGGTGACTTCTGTAGTGGTGAAGTGTTCGCCTTCAGGCGGTCAGGCGAAGGCGGGATAGAGGCTGCCCCCACAGTGTTGCTCAAGACGAGCTTTCGGATCTCTTCGTTTGGGCAAGACGAAGAGGGCGAAGTCTATGTGCTGGATCACGGAGGCGGCATCTACCGGTTGATCACGCGTTGATGAGGCCGTTACAGTTTCCCTGCCAGCCAATAGATCACGATACCAGCCACTTCCTCTACTGCTTCCCTGGTCTGTCGTAGGGCGGTATCGTTCGGCAGGAAATCAAAGAGGTCGACATTGTTCCAGTTCTCTCGCGGCAGGTTCTGTGACGCATAATCGCAGGGGGCCGGCGTGACGCGGAAGCCCTGTTTGGTGAACACCGGGACGGCACGTGGGAGATGGCCGGCTGAACTGACGAGGAGAATCGAGGCTGGCCCGAGCAGCTGTTTGGTCCCCGTTGCGTTCTCATAGGTATTTCTGGCTTCTGTATCGATTTTGGTGGCGGACTCGGGAACGCCGAGGCGAACCGCCCAATGTTGCATTTCAACCGCTTCTTTGGGGCCCGTGCCGAAGATCCGACCGTCTCCCCCCGTCAATACCAATATGGGGGCATAGCCCCGCTGGTAGAGATCCACGCCGCAGGTCGTTCGATTTCTGGAATAGGAAGATGGCTCGGTGGTTGGTCGAAGTGAGCCCTTCTCGTTGATCCCTCCCCCCAGGACCACGATGGCATCAAAACGATCGGACGGCGACAGGTGCGTGGGCTGGTACCAGGATTCAAGCGAGCCCATCAGCGAGGTTGCAACCAATGGGTTGGATATCGTCACGAGGAGGAGGAGGGATGTGATGACGAGCAGTCGTACCCATCGTAGACGTTTAGGTGAGAACGGAAAGAGGGCCAGGATCGTTGCCGCGCTGAGCAGCAGCACCACCCACGTCAGTGGATAGAGGCCGTACTTGACGAACTTATACAGACCGAAGAAGAATGGAGTCAGTTCCATTGACGAACCTCAATTGAGATGGGATATCGGAGACAGCATACAGGGAGTGAGCGGAATGACCAAGCAGGAAGAGGTGACGCGATGACACAGGGGCGTCGTTATTGGCTGATGAAATCGGAACCACGCGTCTTTTCGATCGAGGACCTTGCGCAGTCTCCCAAGCAGACCACGTGCTGGGATGGGGTGCGGAATTATCAGGCACGTAACTTTATGCGTGCGATGGCCATCGGCGACCAGGTGCTGTTTTATCATAGTAATGCCGAGCCGCCGGCTGTAGTGGGGATTGCAGAGGTGGTGCGGACTGCCTATCCCGACGAGACGCAGTTCGACAAGACCCATCATCACTATGACCCGGCCAGCATGCCCTCTTCCCCTCGGTGGGATATGGTGGAGATCCGGTATCGCCAGACATTGAAGACCAGTCTGCCGCTCGACCGACTCAGGCAGGAGCCTCAGCTACAAGATATGGTCTTGCTGCGAAAGGGTTCGCGACTCTCGGTCCAGCCTGTGACGGAGAAGGAATGGGCTGTGGTGCTCAAGCTTGCCGGAGTGAAGCAGGCAGGGTGAAGAACCTATGGCACAAGATAAGCAGTTCCCGCAGGCTGCTCAAAAAGGCCACCAGCAAGGCCGCAGCCGATGAAAGCACCGGAGGCGTAGCCTCTGGCTACGTTGAGGATGCTTTCGAGGGGAGAACGAAGCTGGGGGCCTTTTTTCAGCAGCCTGCTACGTTTTGGCTTTGCCGTTATCTAAATGCCGATGTTGCCAGTCCAGCCAGGCATGGCCCAATTCGTGAGCGAGAATGTAGCGCCGCCTCGTCAGGGGTAAGCGTTTACGAAGATAAATTGTTTTGGTGTCGTCGTCCCAGATGCCATCGGCATTGGGGTCCCGACTGTCCATCTCCGTATCGGAAATCTGGCGCACAGAGATCCGATACCCGAAGGGGAGGACGACTCGAGAAGGCATGCGCAACATAGCCATAATCGCTACTCCTATCAGCTGTTAGCGTAGCATAAACTCTCTCCCTGCTTCACGGCTGGTAAATGTAATTAAATCAGCCAATTAGACTGTTTTCATCTTAAGGGTTTGCTGATATCGCCGGCCTGCTCTTGTCGGACTGTTCAGCCAATTCCCGTTGTGACCTGGTCTTGATCTCTTTCTCGACGCGACTTCTTATTTATATGGTGAGGAGGTCGTTGTCGACCATCAGGGCCTCGCGACTGACAGCGAAAACGAGTTGTTCATTGGTGGCCTGAGGCAGGAGTATACTGACAGCATGTGAGGTCTGCCATGTACCGCGTGCTCATCCTGGGTGCTGGAAAGATCGGATCTTTGCTCGCCTGCCTCTTGTCAGAAAGCGGGGACTATGAGGTTTGTCTTGGCGACATCAGCCTCGATGCCTCTAAGCGGTTCGTCGGAGACCTTGGTCTCTCGCGAGTGACGCCTCTGCTCCTCGACGTCCGACATCCCGACACCATTAGCGCATACTTGAAGGGGCATCGAGTCGATGCAGTCCTCTCGAGCCTCCCCTATTTTTGCAACCCCATTGTCGCCGGATTAGCTCGGGAACATCGGCTGCACTATTTTGACCTGACTGAGGACGTCGAGGTCACGAATCAGGTCAAAGTCATGAGCACCGACTCACCACAAGCCTTTGTGCCGCAATGCGGCCTGGCCCCCGGTTTCATCAGCATTGTGGCGCACGACTTAATCACCCATTTCGATACGGTGGATACGGTCAAAATGCGGGTCGGGGCTCTGCCGGTTCATCCCAGTAACGCCCTCAAGTATTCGCTGACCTGGTCCACCGATGGGCTGATCAACGAGTACGGCAATATCTGCTACGGGATTGAGGGGGGAGAGAAGGTGCCTCTCCAGCCCCTCGAAGGTTATGAGACGATCGAGGTGGATGGACTTCTGTATGAAGCGTTCAACACGTCTGGAGGATTGGGCACGTTGGCGGATACCTATGCAGGGCAAGTCCGGACCATGAACTACAAGACGCTGCGGTATCCGGGCCATTGCGAAAAAATTCACCTCTTGATGAACGATCTTAAGCTGAATGAGGATCGTGTGACGCTCAAACGCATTCTCGAACAGGCGATTCCCCAGACATTGCAGGATGTCGTGCTGATCTATGCCTCCGTGACAGGGACGAGGGACGGCACCTTGTTCGAGGAGAACTACGTGAAGAAGATCTATCCCCAATGCATTAAAGGGAAGCTGTGGTCCGCCATTCAAGTGACGACAGCCTCAAGCCTCTGCGCCGTCGTTGACCTCGTGCTCCATGCTCAGGAGAAGTACAAGGGATTCGTGACCCAGGAATCATTCCCGCTACAAGATTTTCTCGCGAATCGGTTTGGAGCCTGTTTCCGATGAAGCAACCACTGGAGATCATGACCAAACTGGGGCTCGGTGCGGTGAATCCCGGTGCCAGCACGGGAGCCGACTGGTGGTCGTCCGCGTCCGCTGCAGCCACGCTCGAGTCCCTGAATCCTGCTACGGGAGACGTGATTGCCAGGGTGGTTCAGGCCACGGCGGCTGACTACGAGCGAGTAGTAGGAGATGCGCAACGATCGTTCGCACAATGGCGTTTGGTGCCTGCGCCGAAGCGTGGCGAGGTCATCGGTTTGATCGGACAAGCTCTACGGGACAAGAAAGATGCGCTGGGCAGTCTCGTGTCGATGGAGGTCGGCAAGATCAAAGCCGAGGGGGATGGCGAGGTGCAGGAGATGATCGACATGGCCGATTTCGCGGTCGGCCAATCGCGCATGCTGTATGGACAGACCATGCATTCTGAACGGCCCAGCCATCGCATGTATGAACAGTGGCATCCGCTCGGGCCGATCGGCGTCATAACCGCCTTCAATTTTCCCGTGGCAGTCTGGGCCTGGAATGCCTTCATCGCGGCGATTGCCGGGGATACCGTGGTGTGGAAGCCCTCGCCGAAAGCCCCGCTTTGCGCGATTGCCGTTCAGCGGATCTGCAATCAGGTCATGGAGCAACAGGGGTTTGCGGGAGTATGTTCGCTTGTCATCACGGACCGTACCGATCTGGCTGGGACGATGGTGCGGGATGGCAGGTTCCCCTTAATCTCCTTCACCGGGTCGGTTCCGGTCGGTCGGCAGGTCGCGCAAGCGGTAGGAGCACGACTCGGGCGGACGCTGTTGGAACTGAGCGGCAACAATGCCGTTATCGTCGACGAAACTGCCGATCTGGATCTAGCGATTCGGGCCATCCTCTTCGGCGCAGTCGGCACAGCCGGTCAGCGCTGCACGACCACACGACGGCTCTTCGTGCATGAAACGAGGTATGGAGAATTGGTTTCGCGGCTGGTATCGGCCTACAGGCAAGTGCAGATCGGCGACCCCCTCAAGCCGGGCGTGCTGATGGGGCCCCTGATCGATCAGGCTGCCGTGCAGTCGTATCGGGAGGCCATCGAGGAGATCCGGAAGGAAGGGGGAGAGATTCTCTGTGGCGGCCATGTGCTTCCCGGGCCAGGCCATTTTGTCGAGCCGACGATCGTGTCGGCGCAGAACCGGTGGCCGGTCGTGCAGCGGGAAACCTTTGCGCCGATTCTTTATCTCATGACGTACACAACGTTCGACGAAGCGATCGCGATGCAGAACGATGTACCACAAGGCCTTTCTTCAGCACTGTTCAGCAACCACCTCAGACACAGCGAGCAGTTTCTTTCTGCCGCCGGCAGTGATTGCGGGATTGCCAATATCAACCTGGGAACGTCCGGTGCTGAAATCGGCGGCGCGTTCGGCGGAGAGAAAACAACCGGCGGGGGACGCGAGGCCGGGTCGGATGCCTGGAAATCCTACATGCGGCGGCAGACGAACACGATTAATTGGGGTGGCGATCTACCGTTAGCCCAGGGCATTCAGTTCGGCTCATAGTGTCTGTGCCTGAACAAGAAGGAGTATGAACCATGGAACCAGGCGTTGAGTTGGATGCATTGATCGCCAGAATGATCGAGGACTATGTGTCGCGCAATCGGGCTGCCAAGGTGCTGCGGGACTCGCTGGACGAAGCGGGAGTCGGCTTCTACCCGGTCGCAGACCATCTGACGCTACGGACGATGGACATCGATCGGCGTGCGGAGGAATTCACGAGGCTTGGGTATGGGTACAGTGAAACGATCGAGTATCAAGACTGGTACGCGAAGGTCTATCGGAAGGTCGGGTACCCCGCGCTCTTCGTGGATCAAGCCTATCCTGACGATCGGGGCCGCACGAGCATCATCCCCGCTTGGGTCAAGACATTCGGCGATCAGGTCTTTCATCATGTGGCGGTGCGTGTGGAAGACATCGAGCACGCGATGGAGCGGTTGATGCACAAAGGGGTGGTCTTTACCGGCCAGATCGTCGGGGCCCGCGGTGGCCAGCTACGGCAAATCTTCACGGTGCCTGAAATGGTGGACGGTCAGCCATTTTCCGTGCTGGAGCTCGCTGAACGCCATAGAGGATACCAGGGGTTCTCGCCTCCTCAGGCAGACAGTTTGATGAAATCCACGGTCAATCGAACCTGATCCCTGTTCTTCCTTCAGCGGCCAGTGCGGTTCGCAGAGGATGGGTTGGATGTTGCGGGCGAGCGTGCAAGGATAGTTTATATGGTCATTGAATCAGAGATTCATCCAGCACACAATGACAGTGCTGCCACTGCATGATGGGAGGAGATGAAAATGACGAGGCGGACGCTGACGATTTCGATATCTGCATGTGCGGTTACGGTGTTTGGGTTGCTGATGGGATTCCCTTCCGTCGAAGCACAAGGGGGGAAGGCCGCAGGTGGCGAAAATCCGGCCCGGGCTGTGCAGCCCGCACAAGGGGAGTACAAGCTCAAGATTCCCTTCGGCCTAGAAGACAGTGCCGTGGTCATTCCTGCCGACAATCCTTTGACGAATGAGAAGGTCGAGTTAGGCCGGTTGTTGTTCTTTGACAAGCGACTGTCGAGGAACAGTACGATCGCCTGCGCCAGTTGTCACATGGCCCAATTTGCCTTTACCGATGGAAGAAAAGTGTCCACTGGTATCCATGGGCTCAAGGGAGATCGCAGCGCACCAGCCTCAATCAATCGGGTGTTCAGCACAGTTCAGTTTTGGGACGGTCGGGCGGCGACGTTGGAAGAGCAGTCCATCGGTCCGTTTACGAATCCGGTCGAGCACGGGTTCGCGAACTATGACGAAATGATCGCCAAAATGAAGAAGATCGCGGGCTACCGGAAACTGTTTCAGCAAGTCTTCGGCACGGAGGTCACAATTGATGGCGTCGGCAAAGCTATCGCCAGTTTCCAGCGGACGATTCTCTCCGGCAACAGTCCGGCAGACCGGTTTGATCAGGGACAGGAAGAGAACGCAATCTCAACAGCGGCTCAAAACGGCCTCATCCTGTTCCGGGAGAAAGCACGGTGTGCGAGGTGCCATTCCGGGTTCAACATCACCGATGAAAAATTTCACAACCTCGGCATCGGCTGGGATGACAATACGGTCGATCTTGGACGCTACATGGTGACCAAGAACCCGGAGGAGCTCGGCGCATTCAAAACCCCGACCTTGCGCGAGATCGCTCGAAGCGCCCCATACATGCACGATGGACGGTTCAAGACCCTCGAAGAAGTGGTGAACTTTTACAACAAGGGCGGAGTTAAGAATCCTCATCAGGACAATCTCATTATTCCGCTCGAGCTGACGGAGCAGGAAAAGCACGATCTGGTGGAGTTTCTCCACACACTCAGCGGCGAAGGATGGCAGCACGTCAAGGCGCCAACGTCCTTTCCGAAGTAAGAGCGCTTGATGTCCACGCTTGTGTGCAACATGGTGAAGAAAAAGGGCCTTCTAGAAATTCTCTGAATCCTTTAGACTCACCGTGGCTCTCATGTTTATAAGCCTATGGTGAGTCTTGGTCCGATTTACGGACTAATTAACCCCAACCCCAGGAGGTCTATTGTGATGAGAAAAGGTCTGCTTACCATGATCGCGGTTGCGGCGATCGGATGTGCCGGAGTGGCTCCTCAGAAGGCTGTCAGCGGGGAGCCGAAATCTCCAGTGGAAGGATTCGACATTCACGTGATGGCACCGCACATGATGGCGGACGGAACCCCGGGTGGGCCGTTCCATCACTACTGCAAGGGGGTCTCCGACAAGATTCTCCAGTGTCTGCTGTTCGATTCCACGGACCCCAAGGCCAAACTGGTTGCGATCGAATATTTCGTTGCGAAGGATCTCACACGAAAGCTGCCCGCGATCCAATGGCACCGGCATTTCCATGATCATAAAGTCGAGATCGCGACGGGCCGCGTCCAAATCCTTGATATGCCCGCCGACCAGGCTGCCAAGGTGGCAGAAGTTGCAGCAGGGACAGACGGTGTGATTTATCACTTGTGGCAGCATGGACAGGAATTCCCTGATGGCACCGTGACCTTCCCTCAATCCCTCGGGCACCAGTTCCCAGGGCATTCAGACAAGTAGAATCAAGGGGGGGCCAGCCTCGTCCTCTATGGACTGGGCTGGCCTCTATCGATGTCCAATTCAGGATAGGCAGCAAGACGAGGGGAAGGTCATGCATCTCATCCTTCTGTGCGTGGTGTTTGTGGCGGTGGCCCTCAGTTCGTGGGACATACCGGTCTTTGGAGCTGATCAAGCCGTGCTCAAGCCGCGAGTGCCGATCGATAAGATCGAGGAAGCCAGGACCTGGACAAACCCCTTCGAGTCGACGCCCGAGAATATCGAAAAAGGGAAAGCGATCTTTCACGGGAAGGCCTTCTGCGTCACCTGCCACGGCAAGGATGGGAAGGGGTTCGGGGACATCCCTGGTCTCGTTGGCAAGCTGCCGCGGAATTTCACTGACAAAGTGTGGCAGTCCGTGAGAACAGACGGTGAGCTCATCTGGATCCTCAAGAACGGCAGCCCGGGGACAGACATGGCCTCGTTCGTCCCACTGATCCTCACGGAAGAAGAAGCCTGGCACGTGCTGCTCTACGTGCGATCGTTTGGCCAGCCCTAAGTAGGCCTTCATGGCCCGATGTGCCTTTCCCACCAGTTTCTTCTTCTCCCTCGGCCTCTTGGTCCTGGCTTGCGTCCCGCGCAGCGTCATGGCGGAATGGTCGGCCATTGCTGGGAGTAATGTTTCGTACACCGATGATGTGACCAATTTCTCCGCGGCTCGCCGCCTGAAATTCAGCGAAGACCCGAGTCAACCATCCGGCCTTCCGAGTCAGCTGTCCGATGTCATCTGGGATCCCTCGCTCGAAGTGATCCGTTCTTCTTCGTCAACGCTCGGGCCGAACGAACTCTCGGTCAAAGGGCACGGGTACATCTTTACCAATAATCCGATCTACAGCCACGGCGACTACCGCATGCAATTCAAGCAGGGGCTCCCCTCAGACACGTCGCTCCTCTTCCGGTATCGATATGTGCCCAACCTGTTTCTGGGCCCCAATATCGAGCGACGCACCGGGAACAACTTGATCCAGGAAGAGCGCGTCACCTCGCATACGTGGCGCACGGAGCTTGAGCACCGCCTGAACGAGGCCTGGACGCTGACGCTTATCGGGCGCGTTGGCCTCCGCCTCTATAACGATGCCTTCGCGGAACGTGATACGAAGCTCTGGACCCTCGGTTCACAGGTGGAGTATGCGGTGAATTCACGGGTATCTCTCACGTTGGCGTACCTCTATGAGCAGGGTCTGGCCGATGGCCGTGGAAACACCCAATTCAATGATGATGTCTCGTACCGATTGCAAGCAGTCTCGGCCGGAACGGACCTCATGTTGATAGAGTCACTCTCTCTGCATCTGGGTTATATTTACCGGCGCAAGGACTTCACCAGTGAGCTGATCGGGGATACGCATCTCAACCGGCATGATGACATCCACCAGGGGATGGCCGAGTTTCGTTATCGCCTCACCCCTGTGACGAACCTCTCGGCGTCCTTCCAGCGGACTCAGCGAGCCTCGACGATTGTGACGAGAGACTACAACGACACGATCTATTCACTCGGGGGCAGCTATCGGTTTTGAGAGCAATACCCTGTCTCCCTACCGGCGTGTTGAGTCAGGAAGACCTTTGCGTGACTGGCATGGAGAGGGGCCGGCGCCTGGGTGTGGAGCTAGCCAATGATATGTGGGGGTAGGGGAATTTCTTACAGCCGGACTTATAGTGAGGATAGATGGGAAACAATAGTTTCCCCTTCGGTCTACACGGTATCTACACCGGCGACTTGGAAGAGGACTGCGGCTTGTAAGTGGTTGATTTTGGTGGGCCGTGTAGGGGTTGAACCTACGGCCCGCTGATGAAGA
>Ga0209253_10001601_pt1 | contig 19901 bp, 19 predicted proteins | sample FrelakmetBRP12BR_FD_187145 | JGI IMG/M metagenome (GOLD analysis project Ga0209253, IMG submission 187145) | Freshwater lake sediment microbial communities from the University of Notre Dame, USA, for methane emissions studies - BRP12 BR (SPAdes)... | ecosystem: Environmental > Aquatic >... | reverse complement strand
GGGGACATAAGTGGCAAAGGCAAAGCGACAAAAAAAACGCGTGGAGGACTGGCACCGGCACTGCCTGCTCCCCGACGGGACCGAACTGCAGGAGCACAGCATCAAGACCGACCGGAACATTGTGATCGGCGAGTTCTGCCAGATTGATTATGGGCTCAGGGGAGAGGACGTTATTGTCGGCGACTCGACAAAGATCCGTGAATACATCTGGGCCGATGGTGACGCACGGGTCGGCAACTGGTGCGAGATTGGCAGTGATGTTGTCGCAAAGCAGGACGCATATATCGGTGAGGGGGCAAAGATCAACGGCAAGTTAAAGGTCGCCGGGACGCTGGATATCGGCGAACGGGTCGAGATCAGGGAGGGGTTTGAAGCAACCGGCTCGATCGAGGTCAGGAACCCCATGCCCGTGATCATGTTCATTCTTATCTACTTCATGACACTCCTCCGGATCCAGCGGGAGGAGGACGTTGACCGGATCCTTGATGACCTGTTCTCCGATGACGATGAGGAGTTCGAGATGCCGCTCATGATCCCGTCGCGCTCAAAGCTGAACATGAAGCTCTTCTCAGTGCCCTCGACCATGAAGATCGGGAAAGGGTGCCGGCTCCATGGTAACATCAGGGCGGGGTCAATCGATGTGCAGCCCGACACCGTCATCTTCGGCAGCCTGCGGGCAAAGCGGGGGATAACAGTTGCCGGCGGGGTGGCAGTTCACGGAGACGTGGAGAGCGGCGAGGAAGTGTACGTGCAGAAAGGCGCCCACATTCTCGGCGACGTGATCGCAAAGACCATCCGGCTCCACGAGGATGCAAAGATCGACGGCACCATCGAAGCGCCCCACGGGCTGCGGATCGAGCGGGACACATGAGAGCAGCGGAGATCCTCGGGGTTGATGCACTCCGGTTCATAGAGCCTTCCTATGCCGACCTTACTGATAGTTCGTTCACTGAAGTGCTTGCTGGGTTTTTGGGCGATGATGCCCGGCTGCTCATCGATGAGCATGAAGACCCGCTCGCCCTTGCCTTCCATGACAGCACCGGATGGACCACGGGCACGTTCCTCTGCCGGCGACCATCGTCTGCTGTTATCGAACACTTCGAAAACGTCGGCGGAGAGATTTATCAGGAAAAGCGGGCTGTCTGGGAGGCAGCGGTGCGGGAATACTACAGCCTTCAGATCGCCCGGAATGTCACACCGGCTGTGGGGGACTTAAACCCCGCCCGGCCTGCGATCCTTGATGATATTATCACCGGTGTCTGGGGCAGGGGGGATGGCGCCCCCTGCCTTGATTTCTGCTGCGGGTCGGGTGTCGGGTCCCATGTCCTGCGCACACTGGGGTTTTCTCCTCTCTCCTGCGACAACGATGCAGCACTTCTCTCGCTCGGGTTCTTAACAAGGCGCCTGATGCCGGAAGAGACGATCTGCATCGATGCGACCATTGCATCCCGGTACATCGGGAACGTGCCGCGGGGCGTTGGGATCATGATGGGGGACATCAACGCGTTTACGCAGGACCTGTGGCAGCTGCTTGTTGCAGAACTTTTTTCACTGACCGATGAGACGCTGATTACGGTTGGAAAGCAATCGGAAGCTGACCTCATCCGCACATGGGGCGAGGCTCAGAACCGGAAAATTGAAGTATGGGAGAACCCCAAAGACCCGACGTACGACCGGTGGGTGTGTGTCTCCCGTCAGAAATAACACGCGGGGGATACAGGAGAAATTAATTGCAGGTTGTGCCCCGGTATTTTTCGTGCCGCCACTTACCTGTGCCGCTTCCCCTTATGTACCTGCGGGTGCAGCCGGGGGTCTGGCTGATGGCGGGCATGGGTCTTTTTTTGCCGGGGGTGCTGCTGGCGGGGCTGACTCTGTTGCCTTAATTCGTCCTCATCCGCACAATCAAGCTCTGCGATGATCTGGAGGGGGTCATCCATTTTTTCCGACAGTTCCATGACCCGGAGCAGCCGGTTGATCCCGATGAAGTGCTCTGCCATCACCCGCGCAAGGGGCGTGAGCTCGATCGTTCCTTTTTCTGTCCGTTTCACCAGGCGGTGGCGGATCAGCTCGGGAAACACCGGCTCCATCGTGCCGACCATCATCGTGTTGATGCGTTCAAGTTCCTGCTCGTTCCCGTTGCAGACGACAGCGTTGGCAACGTACTCTTCCGAGCTCCCCTCTTCGTCATGCTCCGGGGCGACCTCCTCCATGACACCCTTTAAGAGACGCATCGCCATCTCTTCTTCCGTGAACCGGCTCTCCCGCGAGTAACTGCCACCGGGCTCCGCGAGGATCACAACCCTGCCAAGGTCATGGAAGTCGGGGCGTCCCGCCCTTCCCCCCATCTGGTTGAACTCCTGTACCGAGAGCCATTCCCTCCCCATCGCAAGCGCATCGAAGATCACCTGTGATGCAGGGAAATCAACACCGGCACCGAGAGCTGCAGTGGTAACGACCGCCATCAGTTTCCCCTGCGCAAATTTTGTCTCCACGTCCCGCCGCTCCTGGGACGCGAGCCCTGCATGGTATGCCGCTGCCCGGATGCCAAGCGCATCGGCAATCGTGTGGCAGCGTGCCCGTGCGTTGGTGAATATGATGCTCTGCCCGCGGTACCCCTTGGATGAGGTGCGTTTGTACTCTTCGGTTGTCAGGTGCTTGATGGCCGGGATCTTTGCTTTCCGTTCGACAAAGAGGAGGTAACGCTCCAGCCCGACCGGACGGGCGTCATACCGGACCAGCGAGCAGTTGAGCTTATCTGCAAGGATCTTCGGCAGACCGATCGTCGCGGAGAGGTACAGGAACTGCGCCTGCGGGGCAAGGTACTTGAGCCGTGCGATCATCCCGTCCAGCCGGTGCCCGCGGTCGGGGTCTTCGAGCATCTGGACCTCGTCAATAACCACGGTCCCGATGTTCTTTACCTTCTGCCCGCGCCGTATCATGTGGTCGACACCCTCATAGGTTCCGACCACGATCGGCGAACCGGGGTTCCGGTCCCCGATTGTGCGGGTCTCGGGAAGGTTCAGCCGGCTCACTCCCGTGAGGAGCCCGGCTTGTGCAAACTCCCCGTACCGCTGGGAAAACCGCTCGTACTTCTGGTTTGCAAGCGCAACGAGCGGGACTAAAAAGAGCATCCTGCCCCTGCCCTCAAGGTAGTTCTTCACTCCCGCCATCTCACCGATGAAGGTCTTCCCGCTCGCTGTTGCCGCAACGACCAACAGGTCTTTTCCAAAGAGCAGCCCGGCATCAACGGCGAGCTGCTGCGCGGGCATCAGGGCCTCGACACCGGAGGCCTTCATGAATCGGGTTGGCAGGGGGAGGTCCGTGATCGCTGATGTCGCAAGCACCGGGTGTGGTTCGAGACGGTCAAAGAGCGTCTGCGAAAACGATAGCTTGTCCGGGTGCAGCGTGGCAAGCACGCGGTCGACATCGCGGTACTGGTCGAGGAGCACCTCGAGGTGTGCGATCGCCTCAGTGCCCAGCTTCCCGGCCTGAGCCGCCTCCCTCCGTAACTCCCGCCGTGCACAGTCCATGCAGATCCGTTCAGCCTTCCCAAACTTCACCGAGTTGTTCTCATCAAGGAGGGTGAACCGCTCATCCATCAGACAGATCCGGCAGGCCTGAACGTAATCCACGGGGACCTGGAAGTCATGGAGGAAGGATTCGAAAAAAGGATCCGGTTTTGTGAGCAGCACATTGCCCTCCCGCAGCTGTGCGATCAGCTCCTTTGACGGGGTGTGCCTGTACTCTTTCCCGCCACCCCAGCGGAGCCGGAACCGTACCGGGCGTTTGCCCCGTGGTGTTTCGGATAGTTCGGTGATCCCGGCACCCCGGACATGTCTGCCGTCGTGATACAGGATCCTGTAACTGCCTTTTTGCGGCTGGATGATGATCTTCATGAAGCGATCAGGTCATGGATCGTGTAGCTGAGCTCCACGCCCTCCATCCGTTTTAAAAAGTCGGTGAACTCTTCATCGACAATCACGATCGCACATTCGAGCCCGTGGAACGCAGCCTCGATCACTCCTTCCCGTGCGCCGAAAAACATATCGGGTTTCCTGCCCGCCGTACGCAGCGCAATATATGCCTCCACCCCGACTGCAGCAACGACATCGGCACCCTTGATCGCCTCCAGAAGCCGCCCGCGGTTTGTCTTCCGCGAACCCCCGTGCACTATCCGCGGTACCTTGCAGACACGGATGGTGCCTTCCTTGTGATCGATGATCCCGTTCAGGCGGGCGACACCCACGTCCTCGTCTTTTTTTGCGTCCATGACAACCGTGCCTGTCGCCGGCTGTTTCTTTTTACCGGCGTACAGCCAACCCCCCTTCATATACACACCCACTTCATCGCCCGCGTTGAGATCCTCAGCTGCGATCGCTGCCCAGACCGCGACCTGCTGGATGATGTCCCGCCGGATATGGCGGGCGTAGGTTTCAAGGGACTCCGCATTTTCAAGGATCCATTCCACGCCGGCTCTGGTCACCTCATAGTTGCCCCTCCCGCTTGCGGCAACCATACCCTCATCAACGAGTTCCCGTATGTACTCTGAGATCGCCTGCGGTGTGACACCGAGCTTTGCAGCGATCTCCTGCTGCCGTACCGCCGGCTGGTGCTCGGCAATCTCCACGAGGATCTGGAGCCGTGTGACTTCCCGTTTGCTGCGCAGGATTGTATAGAGGGGGTCTTTACCGCCCGGAATCAAGCCGCACCAGTCCCTGGCCCTTTACATCGAGATGGGGGATCCTTTTCGCCAGCCCTTTGATAAAGACAGGACTGACGCCGAACTTGCGGGAGAGGTCATTGATGGACGTGATACCCCCGCTCATCTCCTCCTCGACCTGCTCGACCGTTGTGCGGAGGTGTTCATCATTGGAGAGCGAGATGTACAGGATATCGGAGAGGTCCTGCAGGTTGCACTGGAAGTTCGCCCTGAACTTGTTATAGGTTGCACGGTACTCCTTCAGGGGCTTCTCGCCGCGTTTTGGCATCCGCCATTGCTCCTCGATAAGGTTGCCTTTTTTAAGGATCTGGAGGCAGAGAGACACGCTGTCGGAATCGATCTGGGCGGAAAGTTCATGTTCGGTTAACCACGATTTGCTCAGGAGTTCATAGACCTTTTTAAAACCTGGATCATTGAACGTCATGAGGAGCGGAACAAGTTCCACGGGATCGTTAACTATCCTGATATGGCCCGGCACGCAAAAAACCCTATACCTATATCGCCGCGGAAATCAATAAGGTTTTGTGGCATACAATGCGTAAACAGGGGCGAATTATCGTCAGGGGTATTGTGCAGGGGGTGGGATTCCGCCCGTTTGTCTACGCAAGAGCGCACGAGATGGGGATCACCGGCACCGTAAAAAACCTCGGCAGCGAGGTGGAGATCAATGCATCCGGCGACCGGTTTGAGGAATTCGTGGCCGCGATCTCGCGGGGACCACCACTCGCACGGATCGATTCGGTCAACGTGTCCGACCTCGCGTATCCGGTCGGGGACACGTTCACAATCCTGCCAAGTGGCAGCGGGGCACTCACGGGGATGATCCCGCCGGATGTTGCGATCTGCGACGCCTGCATCGCTGACATCTCCCGGAGTGGCGGGCGGTACGAGGGGTATTGGGCGACGTCCTGCACGAACTGCGGGCCGCGGTACAGCATCATCAACGAGCTCCCGTATGACCGTGAGCGCACCTCGATGTCGGCATTTTTAATGTGCAAAGCCTGTGCAGAGGAGTACCACGATCCCGGCTCAAGGCGCCACCATGCGCAGACCATTGCCTGCGCAACATGCGGACCTGAGCTCACGCTCTTTGATGCCATGGGCAGGCGCCTTGACTGCCGTGATCCGGTCAAAGAGACCGCTGAACTGCTCGATGCCGGGCGGATCGTGGGAGTGCGGGGCATCGGGGGGTTCCACATTGCCTGTATCGAGGAATCAGCCGGTGAACTGAAACGGCGTCTGGGAAGGATTGAGCAGCCGTTCGCCGTGATGGTGCGTCCGGATGAAATCGGCAAGATCGCGTGTGTTTCCGACGAGGAACACGAACTCCTGCACAGCCCGGTGCACCCCATTGTTGTTCTTGCCAAGCGTGATCCCACCGCCCATGCAGCGATCAGCAACCTGCACACGATCGGCTGCATGGTTCCCTATACCGGGCTTCACCACCTGCTCTTTTCCGGGCTTACCCACCCGCTCCTGATCATGACAAGCGCAAACATGCCCGGCTACCCGATGATCACGGACATCGACCATGCGATGGCAAAACTCTCCCGCGACGTGGACTTCTTTTTGACCCACAACCGCACCATCATGAACCGGTGCGATGATTCGGTACTGCGGGACGGGTATATCATCCGTCTCTCCCGCGGGATTGCCCCGAAACGCACTGCGATCGATCTCGGGGTACGGTGCATTCTCGGCGTGGGGCCGGAACTGAACGCAAACGCAACCCTGTACCGGGACGGGTTTGCCATCACCTCACCCCATGTGGGCAATGTCCGCAACCCCGCAACACTTGATTACCTCAAAGAGACTGTCGCACGGCTTCGCAGGTTTCTCGGAGCGCACTTCGAGATCGTTGCCCACGATCTCCATCCCCAGTTCCTGTCGACGCGCTTTGCGCAGGAGCTGGCAGAAGAGGCAGACGTGGAACGCGTGCCGGTGCAGCACCACCGCGCCCACATCGCGGCAACGACTACGGGACCCTGCATCGGGATCGCAATCGACGGTGTGGGATATGGCGATGACGGGACGGTCTGGGGCGGGGAGATCTTCTGCGGGCAGGTGCCGGATCTCAAACGCGTGGCACACCTCGAGCCGGTGGCAATGCCCGGCGGCGACCTTGCCACCCGCTTCCCGGAGCGGATGCTCTATGGCATCATCCCGGAACAGGATATCCTTGACCTTCTCGCCTCGCGGGGGATGCCGGAGGTTGAAACAGGAGTGCTCAAAAAACAGGTCGCAACCGGGTTCAACGTTGCGATGACGAGCAGCACGGGAAGGGTTCTTGATGCTGCCTGTGCACTTCTCGGCATCTGCCGTGAGCGGACGTATGACGGCGAACCGGCAATGAAACTCGAGTCTGCAGCAGCCCGCGGGAGACCGGAGCCCTGGGACCTTGTCTTCTCCCGCAACAGGGGCGCCGAGACGCTCTCTTCGCGTGCGCTCATGGAATCTGCTCTCGCACGCCTGCAGGAAGCACCGGCCGGTGATCGGCATACCGTCCTGGATATCGCCGCTTCATTCCAGTACAACCTTGCACGCGGGATCGCGCAGCTTGCGATCAACGCCGCACAGAACAATGGCATGAAGGCTGTCGCCCTCAGCGGTGGTGTCGCGTACAACCGCATGATCCGCGAGACCATCCGCAGTGAAGTTACTGATGCATCGCTTTCCTGCCTGATCAGCCATACCGAGCCGCTGGGCGATGGCTGCGTCTCGTTCGGGCAGTGCGTGTATGCCGGCGCACTCGGGCGGCAGCGGGCATAGAAACGCTGGCGCACCCCGTATCAGTGAGGTTTATCTTTCCAGACACACAAGGTGGGAACAGGAACGATGGTGCAAGAGGACCAGGAGAAGGAGAAAAAGGAAAAGATCCAGACTCTTGAAAAAGAACTCGCTGACCTCCGGCAGGGGCTCTGCCTCATACAGGACTACGACCACGATCTCGAGGAGGTACGGGAGAAGCAGGACGCGGAGGAGACCGTTGACCAGTCTTTTTTAAAACCACTTATGCGGGAGGATGAGGAGTTTGAGGGCATCTGGAAATTCCATAATGAGATGCTCATCGCTGACTCCCGTTCGCAGGTTCCGTGCATGCAGATGTACGAGGCGTTTGTCACCTACTGCACCCGCAAGGGCAGGGATGCTGTCGAGCGCCCCGCATTTGAGTTCCTGCTCCTGAAGATGGGCGTGCAGCAGCGCACGGAACGGGATGTGTGGCAGGGGTACCGGGTCCGCACGGACCGCACCTGATTGCCGGTCTATGACAGGTGCGGTGCGACCCGCTGTCCTGATGCCCGATGATATGGAGCACCGGCTGCTGTTATGACACATATTACGATTACGAGGGACTCAGGCATCCCGCTGCTGGGATCGATTTACTTCGGCGTCATTGACAGGGGGACGAGCCTGCTGCAGGTGCGTCCCGGCTGCGGCTGCAACCTGAACTGCCTGTTCTGCTCGGTCGATGCCGGCCCCGCATCAACCACCCGTGCGGCGAGTTACGAGGTCGGGCGGGAGTACCTTGTTGACTGCGTGAGGGAAATGGCGCAGTTCAAGGGCAGCGGCGTCGAGTGCCATATCGATTCGCCCGGCGAGCCGATGCTCTATACCGGGATCGCCGGACTTGTCCGTGAATTAAAAGCGATCGATGAAGTGAGTGTTGTATCAATGCAGACCAACGGCACGCTGCTCAATGACAGGACGATCGCAGCACTTGAATCTGCCGGGCTCGACCGGATCAACCTCTCCATCCATGCCCTCGATCCCGCGATCGCTCAGCACCTTGCCGGCGTCCCTTATTTTGATATTGGTACGGTCACCGATGCCGCAAAGGCCGTCGCAGCAAGCACCATCGACCTGCTCATCGCGCCGGTCTACCTGCCGGCGATCAACGACGCCGAGATCCCGAAGCTGATCCGGTTTGCTCAGGAGATCGGTGCCGGGAAACGCTTCCCGCCGCTTGGCATCCAGAAGTTCGAGCGGTACAAGTATGGCAGGACGCCAAAAGGCGTAAAAGTCCAGAGCTGGTGGCAGTTCTACAACCGGAGCCTCAAACCATGGGAGAAGGAATATGGCTGCAAACTTGTCATCACCCCGCAGGACTTTGGGACCGTGCGGCGCCCGATGCTCCCCCGCGTCTTTACCAAAGGCGAGAGGACAACGGTGGAGATCCGTGCACCCGGCTGGCTCCGCGGCGAGCAGCTGGGTGTCGCACGGAACCGGGTGGTATCAGTCCTTAACTGCCGGAAACCCTCGGGTAACCTGCGGGTCAGACTCGTGTCAACAAAGCACGGGATTTACGTTGCGGTGCCGGTATAGTCAAAAGCGAAGAACAATGTAATTGGTATTTTTTTAGAGAGAAAAAAAAGATCGGGATTTACCCGAACAGGGCGCCAAGCCCTGCCATGCCGCTCTCTTCGTCTTCTTTCTTGTGCTCTTCCTTGTGCTCGTCCTTTGCCGGTGCTGCTGCAGCTGCATGTGCGGCCGCAGGTGCGGCGGCAACTGCTACGGGAGCGATGGCTGCCTTGCTGATCGCTTCCTCGATGTTTACGCCATCGAGCGCGGCAACGAGCGCCTTTACACGGGATTCATCAACTGCTGTACCTGCGGCGGCAAGGACTGCCTTCACGCCTTTCTCATCGACCTTCCTGCCTGCCTTGTGCAGGAGAAGTGCTGCATAGATATATTCCATCTCATTTCACCTCGTTTTTACCTGATTTTCACGTTACAATGCTTTTCAACGCAATGCTTTCCTTCTGAGCTTTACCGATAATCGCACCAATTGCATCTTTTTCGTAGATGCATGCCTCGACTGCTAGCCCCCGCGCTTCCCTGACAGCCTTTGTCAGGATCATGGCGATTGTATCCTTTGTCGGGATCGCCGCATTGAGCGAGAGGTAAAATGCCTGCTGTCCGGCGAGCTGGATCTGTGCAAGGATTGCGGTTTCATCGATCGCGAGCACTGACGGTTCATACACATCACCCTGGTAGAACGCTGCCTGGAGGGCAAGCCCGACGTCCATCGGCTTGATGTCCAGCTTGATCATCACGTCCGCGACCTTGGGGGAAATGACCGCACCTTTCTTCACGATCGTCCTGGTCTCGCGGATCTTCACCTTGCCGCCTTCGATCGCTGCCGGGATGCCCGCCTGCTGGAGCTCGCCCACGATCGGCCCGGGCTTGAAACTGGTCGGACCCTTCTCGACCACGATATCCTGCGGTGCAGTCTCACCTGCTTTTGCCGCCATCTTGGTCTTGGTCTTTTCCAGCTGCTTAAAAAGCCTGAACGGGTTGTCGTTTGAGAAGATCATCGCGGAGTGGCCGGAGACGTATTTGGTGAGCCCCGTTACCTTCCCGCCCATCTCGCCGAGTGCATGTTCAATCAGCGTGTTCCTCGTCACCCTGATGAGTGCTTTGCCCCGCAGGTTGCGCCGGATCTGCTGCACCTGCGCTGCCGGGATGCCGTACATGTCGACAAGCCCGACAAGCGTGTACTTGCCGGCGTTCTTCTTGATCTCCTCGATCTCGTCCTTTTTCCATGCCGGCAGGTGCCGCGTGTAGAGCGCCATTCAGACCAGCCTCACGGGAGGACCCATCGTGGTCTTGACATAGATCGAGCGGACATTTAACGGGCCCTGCTCGAGGACAGATTCAATCCTCTTTACGATCGTTTCAATATTCTCTGCGACCTGCTCCGGTTTCATTGTCGTGGACCCGACCTTTGTGGAAAACACTGTCTTGTCCTTGGTGCGGATCTTGACGGAGTTTCTCAGACGTTCCACGATAGGGCGGATATCCATCCCGCCGGTGATCGGCATCGGCATCCTGCCCCGCGGGCCGAGCCGGGGGCCCAGAAACCTGCCGACCTGCGGCATGACTCCCGTCTCTGCAAGGAAAAACCGGTACTGTTCGGCGATCTTGCGTGCTTCACGCGGTGCACCTCCCAGTCGCTCAATCTCTTCAGGGCCTAAAATCAGATCAACCTTGGCATCCTTTGCCTGGGTGACGATATCCCCCTTCCCCAGAACGCAGATCCCGACATTTTCGCCGGTGCCGTTCGGGAGAAGAATCGTCTCGTCAATACGATTTTTCGGCTGCGCCATGTCGATATTCTTGAGATTGATGGTGATATCTATACTCTCAGAGAACTTACGTTTTGGCGCCTTCTCAAGAGCCGTTTTTACGGCTTCCAGAATTCTGGCCTTTTCAACCATCAGCTACCTCCATAGTTCGCGACCTTTCGATCTTCTATGGTTTATTCACAAACTAGTTTGCGAGCGCGCTGTCGTACTTGCCCTCGTTGATTAAGGCAATAACCTCTCTTGGTGCCTTGCCGTCAACGGTGACGCCCAGGCTCACACACGTGCCAAGGACCTCTTTTACCGCGGTCTTCAGCTCGTAGGAGAGCATGCCGTCCAGTTTCATTCTGGCAATCCTGACAGCGGCCTCAAATGGTAGGTTGCCTACCACCTTGACGTTGGGCTCTGCGGATCCTTTCTCGATACCAGCCTCTTTTTTTATGAGCGCCGTTGTGGGCGGGACGCCCACCGTGACGGTGAACTGCTTCTTGTCGTCGACTTCGATCTTGACCGGGACCTGCATTCCATTGAATGAGGCGGTCTTCTTGTTGATCTCGTCAACGACTGCCTTCACGTTGATACCGAGTGGTCCGAGCGATGGTCCCAATGGGGGACCAGCGGTTGCCTTTCCGCCGGGTACTAAAACCTCGACCACTTCTGCCATATGTTGTCCACCATGCCGTCCCGTGTAACGGGCTTCTGGCGTGGGTCTTTAAAATTTGACGTGACAAGACTTAAAAGTGTTGTGTGAGACCAGGCATTTGAAAAAAAAAGTTCAGCACGTACAGCCAATCACTTGTAATCCGAGGCTTTCTCCACAACGCGGACATTGTCGCCGCGGACGGTGATGGGTATGGGCACAACACTCTCGTAGAGCTCAACAGTGATCTCTTCTTTTGCGGAGTCAACGCGCTTGACGACAGCTTTCTCACCCTTGAACGGCCCGGCAATAAGCTCGACGATTGTCCCTTCCTCAATCCCGCTCACCACCGGTTTTGGCACAAGGAAGTGCGCCACTTCAGCGAGCATCATCGAGCTCTTCTCCCCCTCGTCCTTGCCCTTGCGGACTACGGCGCGCGCATGGGGGATCTTCTCGACGAGCTGCTCGATACGGTTCATCTTCTCCGGGGTCTCGATGAGCACGTAGCCCTGCAGCTCGTTGGGCACGATCACGGCAGTCACGTTGATATCGGTCGCCTTTGTTGTGATGGCTTTTAAGATACTGTCAGCAACGGTGCGTTCCTGCTTGGAGGTGGTCTTGATCGCAAAAATCCGGTTGTCGGACACTGCTTCATCGGGCGCAGGAACCGGCGCCGGGGCGACGGGAGTCTGTTCGGTCATGGCAATCAGGATCAGAACCCCAGCATCTTCTGGTGATCGAACAGGATAAAAAGGACAAATCCGATCAGCCCGATCAGGAGAACCCCTGCAGCAGCGACGATCGCAATCTTGGAAAATTCTTCACGGGTAGGTGTGCGCGCAAGTTTCAGGACCCGCAGGTATTTCCTGAAGAACTCCTCCTGGACGCTGACTTTGAATGCCGGCTTTGATATTTCCATAGTCACTCACTTGAGAAAATCGATCTCAAACTGTTTCTGGACTTTTGGGGTAAGTTTCTCGCTCCTCCCATATATCTGTGGCGACCGTACGCCGGTTACTACAAGCAGCGTGCGCATCTTGTTCTGCATCGCGGGATCGATCTGCGCACCCCAGATGATGCGTGCGTTCGGATCGACACGGTTGTACACTTCCTGTATGACGCCCTCAGCTTCTTCCATTGTCATATCCGGACCGCCGACAACATTGACGAGCGCTGCAGTGGCGCCGGAGATATCCACATCCAGGAGCGGCGACCGGATTGCCTTTTTCACTGAGTCTGCCGCCTTGTCCTCGCTGTCACTCTCGCCCATCCCGATCATGGCAACGCCGCCCCGTTCCATAACCGTGCGCACATCGGCAAAGTCAAGGTTCACGAGCCCGGGCATGGTGATCAGCTCGGTAATCCCCTTCACGGCACGCATCAGCACTTCATCAGCCACCTTGAATGCGGCGTAAAGCGGCAGCTTGGGCACGACCTCGAGCAGCCGGTCATTGGGCACAACAATGACCGTGTCTGCCACATCCCTCAAACGTTCAAGTCCTGCTTCCGCGTTCTCCATGCGGATGGCACCTTCCGCATTGAACGGCAGCGTGACGATCGCGATCGTGAGCGCCCCCTCCTCGCGTGCGGCTTTCGCTATGACCGGTGCACAGCCCGTGCCGGTTCCGCCCCCGAGCCCGACAGTAATAAAGACCATGTCGCAGCCGGAGACCGCTGCCCTTATTTCCTGCTCGTTCTCAAGCGCTGCCTCTTCCCCGATCTGGGGGATGGAGCCGGCGCCAAGTCCCTTTGTCCGCTGCCTGCCGATCAGGATCCGCTGGTCCGCATGGGTGCGGATCAGGTGCTGGGCATCCGTGTTGATGGCGATCATCCGTGCGCCATGGATGCCCTCCTCCATCATGCGGGTGATGGTATTCGAACCGCTGCCCCCGCAGCCGATCACGGTGATCTCGGTTTTGAGCTCGGCCAGAATCTGGTCAAGGTCTTCGTTATTCTGGGCGACGGGCGTCTTGTCGTCCCGCGCCTTGGTGAGTGCCTCTTCAACAATTGACCTCATGAAATGTTCTCCAATCCCGGGATGTGGATTCTGATCTCACTGCCACAGGACACCATCGCTGGTGTGACCACCCTGCCGCTGACCTCGACTGCCTGCCCCGCTGCCAGTGCCTTGTACAGGGGTCCTGCCGGCACCCCCAGCGTGCGTGCTTTGTTGGGGTCGAACCGGACTTTCTGTATGATCAGGTGATCGCCGTCCCGTGTAATGATCTCTTTAATACGTATGATTTTTACGCACAATGTATTTAAATCGTTTATTATTCTTGATGTATACTCTGCATACGTGATGAAAACCGGAAGCAGGCGATTATCGGTTCCTGACAGGTGAATGAGGGGCAATTTATCGACTTCTTTTAAGAAACACTGCTCATCTGCCTTCAGGGTTTCACTCATGAGCACAGGATCAATCCGCACCAATCCGAGCTGCCCCTCGCGTTCCATTGCGTGGACATGGCAGCGGGCACCGGGGAAAAGGGTGCCCGCGAGGGCCCGTGCAGTACAGTACGTCGCCCAGGAGAGAACCCCCATATCCGAGATCTCACTGCCGGTAAGCCGGACAATCCCGAGTGCTCCCAGCTGCAAAATGAGCTGGTGCAGCTCCTCTTTTGCAAGTGCCTTTTTGTCGATATATGCCGCCACAGCCCCGGTTTTTTCCTGCATCATGCGGATCATCGCATCATCCAGCGAACCCGCCTCGCGGGAATGGGCGATGTGCCCGAATGCACCGCGCGAGGTGAGTGCAATTTCTGTCTGCCGGGCTGCGTAATGGTTTCCTGCAAAGCCGATAAGCGGAATTGCATCAACAGGGGTTGCCGCAAGCACACTCAGCGCCACCGCGTGACCTGCTGACACGTCCACCCATTCCTTCTCCGTGCTGCCGATTTCGACAAAGAATGACGGGGTTCTAAGATCTGTCGGCCCGTGATGGGTCACCTCATACGATGCCCGGTAACCGGCAGGGCAACGCGTCGCGAGCTGACGCAGCACCGCCTGCATCATCACCGGGTCTGCCGGGGGGAGTGCGCGGGGGCTGCCGCCCAGGTCAGCCTCCCGAAGGTTCCCGGTCACATGCACGGTGAGCACCGGATCCGGGTTCACACTCGCATGCCGTGAGAGAAAGATGATAAGGTCTGCTTCGATATCCCGGTCAACCCTGTCGGCATAAATGAGCCTGCCCCCAACCTCATGGAACTCGTAGGTTCGCCCGGCCGTTCCGATCGTATCGGTGGGCTCATCAAGAAGCGCCTGGATCTGTTTTTTGATATTGACGCCGGCGCTGTCCTGCGCGGAGTTGATGAGGGCAACCTTCATTACCAGTAGTTAGGAGAGATGCCAGAATAAGCGTGCCGGCTGCACAAGGGGTCAACCATTCCCGTGCCGTTTTTTGCGCATGACGTGCAGCTCGTACCGCTGCACCATCAGTAAACACCATAAAGAAGTACACAAAATAGTGTTACCATGAACAAAGAGAAACTTGCAGAGCTATTCAAAGAGGCAGGTATCGAGACCGAGATCAAGTGCCCCCAGGCATTTGCAATTGCACAGAAACACAAGATCTCAAAGAAAGCGATCGGCGATTACTGCAACAGCCACAACATCAAGATCCGCGCCTGCCAGTTAGGCTGCTTCCGATGAGCATATTCTTAAAAGTCGTGCCGGTATCAGAGGCTGTTGCCGCTGTTCTGAGGATTGCCCGGCACCCTGTGCAGGAGACCGTCCCGCTCGAACATGCACACAGTCGTGTGCTTGCAGAAAACGTGCGTGCAGGTGCCGATATCCCGGGCTTTGACCGGTCAGTTGTAGACGGGTATGCGGTGCGGGCTTCGGATACTATTGGTGCCGGCGAGGCGATCCCTGCGATGCTGCGCGTAAAAGGCAGGGTGGAAATGGGCAGCGGCGTTCCGGCTCCCATCCGGCCCGGGGAATCGGTCTACGTTCCTACGGGTGCTGTCCTGCCTGTCGGAGCAAATGCGGTGGCTATGGTCGAGACCGCGGAGCAGGTGGGCGATGAAGTGCTGATCAAAAAACCGGTGGCGCAGGGCGAGAATGTGCTCTGGCATAACGAGGATTTTTCGAAAAACGACCTTGTGCTCGCGAAGGGGAGGCGGCTTTTTGCACAGGAGATTGGTATGCTTGCCGCAGTGGGCTGCCCGATGGTTACGGTCTTTGGCATGCCGGTCATCGGTATCATCTCTACGGGTAATGAGCTCGTTCCTGTGGCGCAGGTCCCGGAATCCGGACAGGTGAGGGACAGCAACTCCTTCATGATCGGGGCGTTTGTTCAGGAACACGGGTGCACGCCGAAGTATTATGGAATTGTCAGGGATGACCAGAATGCCCTCCGTGCAACGTTCAGGCGGGCAGTCGCAGAATGCAATGCAGTCCTTATCTCCGGGGGCAGCTCAAAGGATGAACGGGATCTGGCTGCCGCGCTGATCAGCGAACTGGGCGAGGTGATCATCCACGGTATTGCAATCGCGCCGGGTAAACCCACGATCATCGGGCGGGCGGGCACAACACCGGTCATCGGGCTTCCCGGACATCCTGCATCGGCATTCATTGTGCTCGTCGCGATCGTGCGCCGGCTGCTCGATGCAATGACCGGCGATACACATCCCGGAGAGGTAAAAATCCCCGCACGGCTTGCGCAGAATGTGCCCTCGCCAAAAGGCAGGGAGGATTATGTCCGGGTCGTGGTGGATGCCGGGGTGGCAACCCCGCTCTTCGGCAAATCCGGGCTGCTCAATACCCTGGTGAAAAGCAATGGCGTGATCCGGATCCCGGCAGAGAGCGAGGGGCTTGAAGCCGGGGCACAGGTTGAGGTGTGGCTGTGGTGATGAGGTACCTCAGGGTCACGCCCCTTGACGCGGTGCATGACCTGCTGAAAAAGGAATTTGCATGTTCGCCCTCGATTGAACAGGTCCGGCTTGAAGATGCAGCAGGGCGGATCACTGCCGCCCCTGTTTTCGCACGCTACTCGGTGCCTGAGATCCACCTTGCCGCAATGGACGGTATTGCAGTAAAGAGCGAGGACACGGCGGGGGCAGGCGAGCAGCACCCGGTCATGCTCCCCCACGCGGTGCGGGTAAATACCGGTAATGTCGTGCCGCCGGAGTGCGATGCGGTGATCATGATCGAGGACGTGTGGGTTGACAATGACAGGTTCACCATCAGAAAGGCGGCTGCTCCATGGCAGCACGTCCGCCCCGCGGGAGAGGACATCGGGGAGTCTGAGATGGTGCTGCCGTCCCGGCACCGGATCCGGCCGCACGAGCTCGGAGCGCTCGCCGCGTACGGGATCACGGAGATCGGGGTGCTGAGCGTCAGGGTTGGTCTGATCCCTACAGGGAGCGAACTGGTGGCGCATGGTATGCGACCGGCTCCGGGGCAGGTGGTGGAGAGCAATACGGTGATGGCGGCAGCCATGCTCTCGTTGCTGGGCGCCACCTGCAGACGGTACCCGATGGTCAACGATGACCCTGCCCTGATCAGGGATGCGATCCGGTGTGCGGTGGCGGAAAACGAGGTTGTGATCATCTCCGCCGGATCATCAGCTGGCACGCGGGACTTTACCGCTGATGTGATCGCAGAGCTCGGTGAGGTGCTCGTCCACGGGATTGCAATCAGGCCGGGAAAACCTGCAATTATCGGGCGGGTTGCAAAAAAACCGGTGATCGGGATGCCGGGCTACCCGCTCTCGGCGCTCACGGTTGTGCGGGAGGTAGCGGGACCGCTGCTCTCGCGCTACGGTCTTTTAGTGCCGGAACCGGAGATTACAATGGCGCAGATCACGTCCACGATCCATAAGGAGATCGGCACCGATGAATTCGTCCTGTGTGCGCTCGGGAAGGTGGGTAACCGCTGGGTGGTCTCACCCCAGTCCCGCGGCGCAGGGGTTCAGATGAGTGCGGTGCGGGCGAACGCGTACCTGAAAGTGCCTGCAAATATCGAGGGCTATGAAGCGGGCGAGCATGTGCCGGTCCGGCCCATGGTGGGGCACAACGAAGCAGAACAGGCGCTGCTCATCACCGGCAGCCATGACCCGGTGCTCGATCACCTCGCGGACCAGCTGCAAAAAAGAGGTATCAATCTCCACTCCACGCATGCCGGGAGCATGGGCGGCATCCTCGCGTTGAAAAAGGACGAATGCCACGCGGCACCCATGCACCTGCTTGCCTCTGACGGGACGTACAACACAGAATACCTGGAAAGGTACCTGCCGGGCGAGGAGATCATCCTCCTCACTGTTGCGGGAAGGCAGCAGGGTATCGTGTCCCGAAATGGCATTGCGTTCAATGAACTCGCTGAAAACACGTTCATCAACCGGCAGAAGGGATCCGGCACCCGGATGCTGCTTGACTTTGAGCTGAAACGAACCGGCATTGACCCGTCACGCATTCGCGGGTATGAGCATGAGGCAACCACGCATCTGGCCGTGGCTCTTGCGGTGAAGGCCGGGGAGGCGGATGCAGGTATGTGTGTCTATTCCGCGGCACAGGCGTTAGGGCTCCGGTTCGTCCCCGTTGCACAGGAGCGGTACGAGATCGCGATCCGAAAATCCCGCACGGGCGACCCGCGGGTGATAACGCTCTGCGATGCGATTGCTTCGCCCGGATTCAAGGAAATTCTGGGCCGGCTGGGGGGCTACGATACGACGGAGACAGGCGTGAGGCGCGCACTGCCATGAATACTCCCTGCAGGATATCTTCTCCACCGGGCAACAGGGAATCCGGGGGAAATCATCATATTAATAGTACAATGAACCAATATGAGCACATAGCAAGGATGAGTGCGGTGGTATAACGGTGGCCGTTAATGATGCAATATCCCTTCTGGTTGTTGACGATGAAGCCAATATTCTTATGGCGTTCCAGAATTATCTGGAAAACGATCCCGACTTCACCGTCACGATATGTGCAAGCGCAGAAGAGGCACTGGAACTACTCGCTCTACACCAATTCGATGTGATCATTTCCGACGTTGCAATGCCGAATATGGACGGCATTGCCTTTCTTCGCGAAGTCCGTGCCCGTGACAGCCCCGCCATCTTTGTCGTGATAACAGGAAAACGCCTCGCCCATATTGCAATCGATGCCATTAACGCAGGTGCGGACCATTATGTCCAGAAGGGCGCCGATTTCCTGCAGGATATCAAAAAACTGCTGGACTATGTCCGGGTTGCCGTCCCCAAACAGCGTGCTCTGAGAGAGCTGCAGAGCAAGAGTGATGTCATCCAATCCAAAATGGGCAACCAGACCGACATTTTCTGCCAGTTCTCACCAGATGGCACCATCAAGCTTGCCAACACCCTGTACTCCCGGTTTATAGGGGTAACGGAGGGAGAGATTCCCGGCAGCAACTTTTTTTTCCTTGTTCCTGATGCTGAGCGCACCACGGTCCTCAACCATCTAAAGACGCTCTCCCCGGCGCTTCCCGGCATAATTCTCGAACACCATGTTGTAACCGGTGACGGATCCTCACGGCTGCTCCAGTGGCACTATCACATTATTCATGGAGACAATGGGCGCATCGCGGGGTACCAGGCTTCCGGCAGGGAGACCGACAACATTGTGCGAATAGGCAGGGAAAAACCAGCCGCAGCAGTGCAGCGGCCACAGGAACCGGCATCACCGAAAAAGGGGACGGTAATCATTAAAAAGGCACCGGTAATCAAATCAGAACCTCTCCCTGCCCCTGCACCGACTCCTGCGGGTCCGCTTTCAGCCGAGGTCACACCCAATGACCGCAGGATGATCGATGAGACTATCAACGGGCTCGATAACCCGGTCTTTGCCATCGATAAAAACGGGGTGGTGATCGCATGGAACAAGGCAATCGAGCAGTTAACCGGCGTCGAGAAGAAATCTATTATCGGCCGGGGCAATTACGCGCACTCGCTGCCCTTTTACGGCAAGCCTGTCCCGATGCTGATCGATTATATCTTCAGCCCCCCCGCCAGCTCACGCCCGGGAACTATCGAGTATAAAAAAATGGGTGACACATACATTGGCGACACGGAAAATGTCATGATCAAGGGCAAACCCATGCTCCTGTGGGGCAAGGTCACTGCTGCATATAATGCGAAAGGTTCACTCATTGGAGCGGTTGAATTCATCACCGTTGCAGACCCTGAGGGGAAAGGGCAAGTGGATGATGAAAAATATATCGGCGGTATATCAAGCCTTACGCTCAAGGTTTCCGGAGAGGGGCTGAGCGGTTCCATTGCGGGTGCGATAGGAGCGACTTCGGGAGGCTATGGTATCTACGCGACCACAACGCGGGTATTTGTGATCCGCAACCCGGAACTCGATGTTTCAAATCCCGACGGTGTCAAATTCGGCACGTTCATCATGAGCGAATTCTTCGGTACTATGATCGATACAAGCCCGCGTTCCATCGCTTCCCTTGAACAGTCCCATATTTTTGAAGCGGCCAAAGACTC
>Ga0209253_10001600_pt1 | contig 19902 bp, 18 predicted proteins | sample FrelakmetBRP12BR_FD_187145 | JGI IMG/M metagenome (GOLD analysis project Ga0209253, IMG submission 187145) | Freshwater lake sediment microbial communities from the University of Notre Dame, USA, for methane emissions studies - BRP12 BR (SPAdes)... | ecosystem: Environmental > Aquatic >... | reverse complement strand
AAAGGTGCCCCATGCCTAATATGACCGGACAATCCATCGGACGCTACCACATCCTCGAGCAGCTTGGCGAGGGCGGCATGGCGACCGTTTATAAAGCCTACGACACACGCCTGGAAACAGACGTGGCGGTCAAGTTCATCCGTACCGAGAACCTGCCCCAGAGCGGGGTGGAGAAGGCACTCAAACGCTTTGAACGCGAGGCCAAGGCGTTGGCAAAATTGACCCATCCCAACATCGTGCCTATCATCGATTATGGAGAATATGAAGGCAGTCCCTACCTGGTTATGAAATACCTGCCGGGCGGAACTCTCAAACAAACCCTCCAGGGCCAGCCCTTACCCTGGCAGGCAGCCGCTGCCCTGCTCATCCCGGTCGCGCGTGCACTGGATTATGCCCATCGCCAGGGCATGATCCACCGGGATGTCAAGCCCTCCAACATCCTGATCACCGCAGATGGCGAACCCATGTTGACCGACTTCGGGATTGCCAAGGTTATTGACCAGGATCTTACGATGGATCTCACCGGCACCAGTGCCACGGTGGGCACGCCGGAGTACATGGCCCCCGAGCAGGTGGTCAGCAAGGCCGTGGATCAGCGCGCCGATATTTATGCTTTGGGGATCGTCTTCTACGAAATGCTGACCGGGCGGCGTCCCTTTGAGGCGGATACTCCCATGGCGGTGCTGTTCAAACATGCCAGCGAACCACTGCCACGACCGCGCCAATTCGTGCCCGCTCTCCCGGAGGGGGTGGAAAAAGTGCTCTTCAAAGCCCTGGCGAAAAAACCGGAAGACCGCTACCAAAGCATGGAGGAATTCGCGGGTGCTTTGGACGCCCTGGTGCGTGAGCAAAGCCCGGTTGCGCAAACCGTGCAAGTCCCCTTGAAACAACCCTCCACCATGGCGGCCGGCGGCGCTGAGGTTGCTTCCCCCCAGCCGGAAGGCGCAATCCCGCCATCCCCGGAACTGTCAACGCTAATTCTAACAAAAATACCGGCGCCTGCCTCCTCCCGGAAAAAAAGATTTCCACGGGTCTGGCTACTGGTGGGGTTGATCCCGGTTGTCGCTTTACTGGGCTGGTTCGCCTGGCAGTCATCCGGTCAATTTGCCGCCAAGAATGCCCCCGCCGTGCTTGTTAATACCCCAACGCCGCTCATGCCGGTCACCAAGGTACCAACGAAGGTGATCCCCCCGACCGAACCCCTCCTTCCAGCCACGCTCGCGCCCCTTCTCCCAGCCCCGGCTGCCTGCAAGGATGACAAATTCGGCTGTGCAGTTTTCTCCCCCGGACGGACCATCCGGATCGGCATGGGTGCGCCGATGAGCGGAGGCAATGCCACGTTCGGCCAGGATGTCTCCCAGGCTGCCAGGATGGCTGTCTCGGATGCCGGTCAGTTCAACGGTTTCAGCTTTGAGCTGGTCATTAGCGATGACATGGGCTCGAAAAAAGGTGGTATGGATGTTGCCAACAAATTCGTTTCCGACCCGCAGGTCGTTGCCATCGCAGGGCACATTTTCTCCGCCGCGAGCCAGGCAGCCATACCCATCTACGAAGCCGCCGGTCTGCCCATGATGTCTCCCTCAGCGACCAATCCATCCCTCACCGCACTCGGTTCCAGGGTCTTCAATCGTTGTGTCTTTACGGATGTCCGCCAGGCAAAACGTGCCGCAGGATACTTATATGACACCCTGAACGTCAAGAGGCTGGCGATCCTGCATGATGGCGGGACCTATGGACTGGGGATTGCCAAGATGGTCAACGAACTTTTTACCGAGGTCGGCGGGAGTGTGGTGTCCTTCCAGTCGATCCCCCCCGGCGGATCGGATTACAGCACAGTATTGGCTTCCATTGCTGCCAGCCAACCCCGGGCACTTTATTATGGCGGTTATACACCCGAGGCAGTCGTGATTGTCAACCAGATGAAACAGGCCGGTCTTGAAAATGTCATCTTCTTCGGCGATGATGGCACTTTCGGCCAGGACTTCCTCGATCGCACTGGTGAGAATGGGGAAGGCACCTACTCCACCTCGCTCATCCCGCCCACTTCGGATGCCAAGATGAAATTTGACAATGCATACCTGGCTGCGTACGACCAGCCGCCTGGCAAGCTCTCGCCCTACACCTGGACTGGCTACGACGCTGCCGCAATTCTGATCAGGGCCATTGAGAGCGTGGCCATCCTCAATCCGGATGGCAGGCTGTACATCCCACGCGACGGCCTGGTCACGGCTGTTCGGTCGACCAAAGACTACCGGGGTATATCCGGCGCGATCACCTGTGACACCTCCGGCGAATGCTCCGCCTCAAGCCCGACCTTCGTTGTGGACCGGGGCGGGAAATGGGTGGAAGCTCCCCGTTAGGCTGCGGGTGAGAGCAGGCTTGAAAAGGAAACCATGCAAACTTTGATTGGAATCTCCATTGGACGCTATCATATCCTCGAACAGCTCGGCGAGGGCGGCATGGCGACGGTCTACAAGGCCTATGATACACGCCTGGAACGCCCGGTGGCCATTAAAGTCATCCGCACCGACCAGTTCGCTCCGGCAGTGCTCGAGCAGGTGCTGAGACGCTTCGAGCGCGAGGCCAAGGCGCTGGCGCAGTTGTCGCATCCCAACATCGTGCACGTGCATGACTATGGGGAGTATGAAGACGCGCCCTACCTGGTGATGGAGTACCTGCCTGGCGGGGTGCTCAAGTCCAAACTCGGCACGGCCATGCCCTGGCGGGAGGCAGTCCGCCTGCTGCTCCCGATCGCCCAGGCGCTGGCGTATGCGCACGAACACAACATCGTACATCGGGATGTCAAACCCTCCAACATCCTGCTGACCGATAAAGGCCAGCCGATGCTTTCGGACTTCGGCATTGCCAAGATCCTGGAAAACGAGCAAACCGCCGGGCTGACCACCACCGGCATGGGGGTGGGCACTCCAGAGTACATGGCGCCCGAGCAGTGGACCGGGCAGGCCGGCCCATTGGCGGACCTCTACTCGCTGGGCGTGGTGCTTTATGAGTTGGTGACCGGCCGCAAGCCCTATACCGCCGATACGCCCGCCGCCATCATGCTTAAACAGGCCAATGACCCGCTGCCGCGTCCCAGGCAGTTTGCCCCAGACCTGCCTGAATCGGTGGAAAAAGTGCTCTTTAAGGCACTAGCAAAATCCCCGGACGACCGTTACGAGGGCATGGGCGAATTCACGGTCGCGCTGGAAAGTCTGATTAGCGGGCATAAGCTCCCGGCGGATGTACAACCTGAGCAAACGAAGCAGGTGGAACAGGCCACCCTGCTGGTAGGGGGCGCAGGCAGGCAGGCAATCCCAAGTACGCCCAAAGTCTCTGCGCCTCCCCGCAGGAGGCTAAAACTGGGCAAGACGGGGGGCTGGGTAGCCGTGATCGGCTTCCTGGTGGTGGTGTGCATTCTCTTTGTGGCACTGGGATTCGGCCTGCTGAAGCTGGCACAGAGAGGCATCGGTCCGCTGACTGGATTTGTGGATAGCCTCGCCACTTCCACCCAGATTCCCACTGGAATCCCTACCGCCTCGGAACCCTCATCCACCGAAACCATTCCCCCCACCGAAGCCCCCACTCCCGCAGCCGGCTCTACGCGGATACGTCCGGCGGACGGCCTCACGATGGTCTATATCCCGGAAGGATTCTTCCGCATGGGTCAGACTGCCGAACAGGCAGTGGCCGAATGCCGGAATTTCTTCAACGATTGTCAGTTGAGCTGGTTCAGCGATGAACAACCGCCTCATGATGTGACCCTGGATGCGTATTGGATCGATCGCACGGAAGTGACCAACGCCGTATATGCGAAGTGCGTGGATTCCGGGGCTTGCCAGCCTCCAGGCGATATTTCTTCTCAAACTCGCACCAGTTACTACGGGAATCCGCAATATGCAGATTATCCCATCATCAACATTGATTGGGGCCAGGCTTACAGCTATTGCGCCTGGGCAAGTGGGCGCCTGCCGAGCGAAGCGGAATGGGAAAAGGCCGCGCGTAGCATGGATTGGCGCACCTACCCGTGGGGCAATAATCTGCCGTCCTGTTCCCTGGCGAATTACGGCGAACCTCAGAACTGCAGCGGCGATACCACCCCTTCAGATGGTTATGCTTCCGGCGCCAGCCCATACGGGGCAATAAATATGGCCGGGAATGTCTCGGAATGGGTGAACGATTGGTACAGCGATAATCTCTATGCGCAGCCCCAAGTGAGTAACCCGACCGGGCCGGAGACCGGCACAGAACGGGTCATGCGGGGTGGCGCATGGAATTTGAACCCCAACTTCCTTCGCACCACCAACCGCGATCATCAATCCCCGGATACCAGGAATGACTATATTGGCTTTCGCTGTGCCGGCTCACCATAGGACAAATATATACGGTGTTGAGAAAATGGATTTACTGCTTCCTGCAAAAATAACTGAACTGAAGCAGCCAAAATGCAGAGAAAAGCCGACGATTTTGGTTCAATGATCTACGCAGTACTCTGTAAAAGACACTGACGGATCTGCAAAAGGGATTGCTTTATCTGCCTGACATTGCTATACTGTTTTTGAAAGAATGATCAACCATCAACCCTTTGCAAATGACAAACGACCCTGGAGGCGCTGCGTATGAGTAACTATTATTTGAAAAAATTGTTGGGCGAAAATGAGCAGGTGCTTTTCGCAACCCACCAGCACTGGCTGGTGCTATTGGGCGAGATCATCAGCGAATGCTTGTTGATGGTGGCGGTAATCGTGGGTGTCTCCCTCATCTGGGCCCTGTGGGTGCCGAATCCCCTCATGGCGCTCGGATACCTGCTGCTGATCCTGCCGTTGGTCAGCCTGCTCCGGGATATCCTGATCTGGTCGAACCGTAAGTACGTGGTGACCAACCGGCGCGTCATTCAGCTCTCCGGCATCTTCAGCAAGCACGTTACCGATTCCTCGCTGGAGAAGGTTAATGATGTGAAGATGAGTCAGACATTCCTGGGGCGAGTGTTTAATTATGGGGATATCGAGATCATGACCGCCAGCGAGTTGGGTGTGAACAAGCTCACTCACATCGGTCGCCCGATCCAATACAAGACCACCATGATCAACGCCAAGGAGAAGCTGGAGCGCATTCAAATGGAGGTCGCTCCGGTCCGCCCTGTTCCAATCGCTCCCAGCACTCCCGCCGTGCCTTCCCAGGCAGACCTGTTATCGCAATTGGATGTACTGCGCCAGCATAATGTCCTGACCGAGGAAGAGTTCCAGCGCAAGAAGGCGGAGTTGCTGAATAAGAGGCAATTTCCTCCGGTTGGATGACCGGGGTAAGGTAGGGAGCATCTACCCAAAAAACTTCAGCGCTTCATAAACCAGCAGAGCTGGCCAGACAATCGCCTTGAGAAATCCCAGCACACCCAGCCAGAACGTGGCGGCGTGGCCAATATAAAACACTGCAGCTCCGATCAGGCCCAATCCATAAACGGCCTCAGAGGCGCCGCGGTAAATCACTTTTTGCTTCTTTTCTGCTTGTTCAGTTGGATTTGGTTCAGTGGTCATTTCATTCTCCTTTGATAATGTCATTTGTCAAAGTATATACGGATTTCTACCATCCAGGGATGCAAAAGCGGGTGGTGTCCCAAAGCAATTCAATGGATACCGTCCTGAAGGTTATGTCACCTTCGGGACGTTTCTCTTTTGTCATTATCCTGTGCAAGTTGCGAGTCTTCCGGCTAATCGTCGATGGTCCATGGTCAATGGTCATCATTTACTGCTTCCTGCAAAAACAACTGAACTGAAACAGCCAAAATGCAGGGAAAAGCTGACGATTTTGGTTCAATTATTTACGCAGCACTCTGTAGGCGTTGGAGTCGCGGTGCCCGGAGCGGTCGGGTATGCAACGGGGTGAGAGTGGGTTCCGCCAGGATTTTCACGAATCCCAAAAGCCTTCATCTCATCCTTCTCGCTCCATCCCCATGGCGGTGGGCTGATAAGACTGCGGTTGTTTCCCCGGAACCCAACAATAGGATAGCCGTACCATCCGGGTAATTGGAAGGTGTTCATCATCACTTACTCCCAATAACACTATATAACAATTTCTTGGATAATTCAAATGGTTCATCATCCTCCCTTGATAAAAAAGAACTATTGTTCTATAATTGAACCGTGCAAGCGATGGCAGTACAGCATTCCTTTGCGCATTAAAAATGCCTTCCAACTTTCCCATGCTATCTTTCTTTCCCCCACTCCGAGTCATTCCTTTGGTGCGTCTTGCGAGGTTTCATGTCTGACCTTGAAAAGATCGGAGGCAAGCGCATCCAGCACCTGATCCGGTCGGTGCGCGAGATGGGCGCGATATTCCCAGGTGATCAAATCAGTATGATCGATGAATCCCCGGCGACTTATATGGGTTCGATCGAGGCAGGTGATCTGCAAACAGACTATCTCCAATTGCATGTATTCAGGCTTTCCGATGAGATCATGGTTATCATGTACATCCCAACTTTGAATCGCAGCCTGGGAAAATACATCTTCTAGGCACGGGCTCCTATTCGTTTCTTTTTCGATACGCGGAACGAATACCAACTTATCCACAATTTTGAATCCCTTTTGTGAAATTAGTAACATATGCTAGAATATGTCCCTCGAATAGGAGAACTGCATGAATCAAACTGATGAAGTAGCCTTGGAACTCCAGCAGATCCCCTGGTTCCAGAGCCTTGATCCCGGGGATGTGCAGAAGTTTGCCGAGATCTCCAGCCTGCGGACATTCAAGGCCGGCGAGGTTTTCTTCCGCGAGGGCGACAAGCAGGATTTCTTTTACATCGTCCTGAGCGGACGGGTGGCGCTAGATATGTTCATCCCGCATCACGGCAAGGTACGCTTTTACACCTGCGAACAGTGGGACAGCTTTGGTTGGTCGAGCGTGACGCCGGTGGTGCATACCCGCACCGCCGGGGCAGTGGGTGTTGTGGATGGGACGGTCATCGCCACCGATACCGTCAAGTTGCAGGCGTTGTGCGACCAGGATCATGACATCGGTTACCACTTCATGCGCCGCATGACCAATGTGATCGCCAGCCGGCTGTTGAACACCCGTCTGCAATTACTGGATATGTTCGCTGAACCCCCGGAGACGAAAGCCGATGATTGAGATGACCCCGACCATCGGAAGCTCCGTTGCGCTGCGAAAAACGGAGCTGGATCTGCTGCTGGCGGACTTGCGCTCAAACGGTTACTTGACTGTGGGCCCTCACCAGCAGGACGAGAGCATCCTCTACCAGGAGATCGAAGGATTGCAGGATCTGCCGCGCGGATTCATGAGTGAGCAGGGCCCGGCCTCCTACCGCCTCATCCAGACCGGCCGGCAGCGCTATTTTGACTTCATTCCGGCAGCACAATCCTGGAAGCAATTCCTCTTCCCGCCCCGCCAGCTTCTCTTCAGCGCACACAAGGAAACACCTGGAGAACACACCCAGGAGCATGCTGCAGGGGCTGGAGAAATCAAGGCCGGCAAGTGGTTTGTCAAGGAAAATGACACCCCGGCCCCGCGCTACGTCCTGGTGGGCGTGCGTGCCTGCGAACTGGCTGCCATTGCCGTCCAGGACAAGGTCTTCCTGCGCCCGGATTTCTACGACCCGATCTACCGCGCCCGGCGCGAGGGGCTGTTCATCCTGGCGGTGAACTGCCTGCACCCGAATGCCACCTGTTTCTGCGTTTCGATGGGCACCGGTCCGCGCCATCAGGGCGGATTTGACCTGTGCCTGACCGAACTGGAAGATCTGTTCCTGGTTGAAGCCGGCTCGGAGTTGGGGCGAAGCTTCCTGGCCCGCCGCAATTTCGAAATCCCCTCGGCTTTCATCCAGACGGCCGCCAACCAGGCCATCGGACAGGCCACCAGCAGGATGGGCCGCAGCCTCGAGACGAGTGACCTGCCAGGTCTGCTGATCGATAATCTGAACACCGAGCGCTGGAGCCAGGTGGCCAGGCGCTGCCTCTCCTGCGCCAACTGCACCCTGGTCTGCCCGACCTGCTTCTGCTGGGATGCCACCGACCAGACCGACGTGCTCGGCAAGCACACCCGCCGGGAGCGTCTGTGGGACTCATGCTTCAACCCGAATTACTCCTATGTTGTGGGTGGCAACACCCGCCCGAACATCCGCAGCCGCTACCGCCAGTGGTTGACACACAAGCTAGGGCAATGGAAGACTCAGTTCGGTGTACTGGGCTGCGTGGGCTGCGGGCGCTGCATCACCTGGTGCCCGGTCGGGATTGACCTGACCGAGGAAGTGGCCGCCATTCGCCAGGAGGTGAAAACATGACCACCAACCTGATCGAAATGGTACCGTATTATGCCGGTTCAATGGACAGACTGCTCCTGCCCGCCTGGGCGGAGGTGGTCAAGATAACTCCCGAAGCCGAAGGTGTAAGCACCTTTGCACTGCGATTCATCGACCCGGAAATCCAGAAACGTTACCGCTGGCAGCCCGGCCAGTTCAATATGCTGTACGTGCCCGGTTATGGCGAAGCGGCCATATCGATGAGTTCGGATGTGGAGTCTTCGAACGGCCTGTTGATCCACACCATCCGGCACGCCGGCAGCGTAACCAGGGCCACCAGCCGCCTGAAGATAGGGGACGTGATGGGACTGCGCGGTCCCTTCGGGAGTACCTGGCCATTGAAGGAGATGGAGGGCATGGACGTGGTGATCGCCTGCGGTGGGATCGGCCTGCCGCCGCTGAGGGGTGCGCTCTATTCCATCATCCGGGAACGTGAAAAATATGGCAAGGTCACGCTATTATATGGAGCGCGCACGCCCAAGGATCTCCTATACCCCAACGAGTACGATGACTGGATCAAAGCAGGCATCGAAGTGCAAGCCACCGTGGACCGCGGCGACGATACCTGGAACGGCCGCGTGGGGGTCGTCCCGATGTTGTTCTACCATGTCCGGGTGGATCCTCACAAATCGATTGTGATCGCCTGCGGTCCGGAAATCATGATGCGATTCGTCATTTATGAATCCCTGGCTCGCCGCATCCCGGCCGAGCATATCTTCCTCTCACTCGAACGCAATATGAAATGCGGTCAAGGCTTTTGCGGACACTGCCAGATGGGACCCTACTTCATCTGCAAGGATGGACCGATCTTCCCGTTCAATCTTCTGGGACCTTACATCAACGTGGAGGAGTATTAATGACACTCACACCCAAACCGCAGCAACAAAAGCCGAAGGTGGCCGTCTACAAGTTTTCCTCCTGCGACGGCTGCCAGCTCTCGCTGCTCAACCTGGAAGATGAACTGCTCGACCTGGCCGCAGCGGTGGACATCTCCTATTTCCTGGAAGCCACCCGCACGGTCAAGCCCGGCCCCTATGATATCGGTATCGTTGAAGGCTCGATAACCACACCTCACGAAGCCGAGCGGATCATGGATGTCCGGCAGGATTGCAAATACTTGATCGCCCTGGGGACGTGCGCCACGGCTGGTGGCATCCAGGCATTGCGCAACTTCGCCAGTGCGAACGAATATGCTAAAGCTGTCTATGCCCATCCGGAATACCTGGAATATCTCGAGAAATCCACTTCCATTGCCGAGAACGTACCGGTGGACCTGGTGATCTGGGGCTGCCCGATCAACAAGTACACCTTGGTGGAAGTGATCGCGGCCCAGCTGCAGAGCCGCCGGCCGAACTTCCCGCCCAGCCCGGTCTGCCTGGAATGCAAGCGCAACGGTACCGTTTGCGTGGTGGTGGCACGCGGCATCCCCTGTCTGGGGCCGGTGGTGCACGGCGGTTGTGGGGCCTTGTGTCCTGCCAACGGGCGCGGCTGCTACGGTTGTTTTGGGCCCTCCAGCGTGGCCAATTTCAGCGCCCTGGTGGAAGGCATGGCACCACGCGACCGTTATCCACAGGAAACCGCCTACTTGTTGCGCGGCATCAGTTGCCACGCTCCGGCCTTCCGCAATGCGGCCGAGCAGGCGCTCAAGCTTTCTGCCAAACCTGTCCCCGACCTTTGGGGAAAGGAACCTAAATGAACACCATCGAAGTCCCAGCGCTGGCACGCGTCGAAGGCGAAGGTGGCCTGTATATAGGATTTCAGGATGGCAAGGCGGTCGAGATCCGCCTGGATATCTACGAACCGCCGCGCTTTTTCGAAGGCTTCCTGGTCGGGCGCTACCTGCAGGATGTGCCCGATATCACCGCCCGCATCTGCGGCATCTGCCCGGTGGCCTACCAGATGAGCTCGGTGACCGCCCTGGAGAAAGCCCTCAGCCTGGAAGTGAGCCCGCAGGTGTACGCCCTGCGCCGGCTGATGTACTGCGGCGAATACATCGAGAGCCACGCTTTACATATCTACCTGCTGCAGGCCCCCGACCTGCTCGGCCAGCCCTCCGCCCTGGACCTGGCTGCAGTCGCACCGCAGGTGGTCAAGGATGCCCTGCGGATGAAGAAGATCGGCAACGAGATCCTGAAAGCCATCGGCGGACGCTCGGTCCACCCGGTCAATGTCCGCGTGGGCGGTTTCTACCGCTGGCCGGAGACAGCCCCGCTAAAGAAGCTGCTGCCCGAGCTGGAGTGGGCGCTGGAAGCCGCCAAGGGGACGGTCAGGTGGTCGGTCACCCTGCCATACCCGGAACTGGAGCTGGATTACGATTTCGTGGCTATCCATCATCCCGATGAGTATGGCGTCATGAACGGTGAGGTCTGGAGCTCCAAAGGCAGCCACTTGAGCGTGGCCGAATATGAAACCCGTTACCTGGAGGAACACGTCCAGCGTTCGAACGCCCTGCACGGACACACCCAAGACGGCGGAAATTATCTGGTCGGTCCACTGAGCCGGCTGAACTTGAACCATGCACAGCTGCTCCCGGAAGCCCAAAAAGCCCTGCAGGAGAACGACATCACCCTGCCGATCACAAATCCCTATAAAAGCCTGGTAGCACGCGCCGTGGAACTGGTGCATTTCTACGCGGAAGCCATTGCCCTGATCAAAGCCTACCAATCGGCCGGCCCGGCACACGTGGATCTCAAACTGAAGGCCGGGGAAGGCGCGGGAGCTTCCGAGGCACCGCGCGGCCTGCTCTATCACCGCTACCGCATCAACGAGCAGGGCCGCGTCCTGTTCGCAAAGATCGTCCCGCCGACCGCCCAGAACCTGCCGCGCATCGAGCAGGACCTGTTTGCCCTGGCACCGCAGATCGTGGCGTTGCCGCAGGAACAGGCCACACTCATGGCTGAGCATCTGGTGCGCTCGTACGACCCGTGCATCTCGTGCGCAACGCACTTTCTAAAACTAAAGATAGAGAACAAATAGTAGTTGAACGGGAGTAGGGAATTATCACCATCACGCAGGTTTGCCCGGATTTCTTTCCTGTCCAGGTAACCTGCGGGAGGTTTTTCTATCTCCATCGCGATCCTTCATCGGTTATTCAATTGCAGGGAATCCTTTTGTTCTTGGATGAAGGGGGCAACTGGTGACATTTTTAAGGTTTCTTTTTCAAGAAAGCTTTCAATCCCTGGATGAGATGACCGTTCAGGAGCTCCACCAGCCCTTCCACCCTGGCAGTTGAGAAGTTTTCTCCGGCCGACATTATCAGAATCCGCAAAGGCGCGTCCATAATCATCTTTTCAAACAACGGTTTCATGTCAGGCCTGTCTTTGGCCAGTTTATTGATCTGCCTAGAAAAAAGGGCGAGAAGCATTCTTCCCAGCCACTTATCCTTGATATCAGAGAAGGTGGAGTTGATGGTGTGCGGTGTTCCAGGCTTTCTTTCACCCGGTGGGATTGGCCGGCCAAGCAGCGCTTCGAATTCCATGTCCGACACCCGGATCCCACCGGAAAGGTCGTAGTAGCAAGGGGCAATCGCCCGTAGATCCGGCAACACCATATTTACCGTGCTGTTGACATGGACGACCTCCGCCAGGCGTTTATCCCGGCTGGAAGCGCCGATCCTGATCTCGTAGTCGCCGCTTTCGACATGCCAGGCAGCCCCCCTGACATTGTAATAAGCAAAGTCTTGACCAGACAGCTCAAAACGAACCTGGCGTTCTTCCCCGGGTTCAAGAGCCACCTTTTCAAAGCCTTTCAGTTCCTGTTCGGGCCGGATGATCACGGATCCCCTGCAGGCGATATACAATTGGACGATCTCCCAGCCGGCCAGCTTTCCATTATTCTTGACGGCACAGGTGACAGTCAGCGAGCCGCAGTCATCGATCGCCCTGGCAGAGAGTTCCAGATCCCGATATTCAAACTGCGTGTAAGAAATTCCATAGCCAAAAGGATAGCGCACATTTTTATGCGCGGTATCGTAATAGCGGTATCCAACAAATAGGCCTTCGCGATATTCAACGGTCAACGGATAGCCGGGGAAATTCCCATGGGATGGATTATCAGCCAGCAGGCAGGGCCATGATTCAGCAAGTTTACCGGAGGGATTGGCATTTCCCAGCAACAAGTCGGCACAGGCGCCGCCGCCGGCTTCACCGGCGAGGTACATCAGCAGAATCGCCTGAACGTGATCCGCCCACGGGAGATCCATGGGTGAGCCGCTCTGCAGGATGACGACAACATGGCTGTTGACCTGGCAGACGGCTTTGATCAATTCATTATGAATGGCAGGCATGGCCATATGGTCGCGATCGAACGTCTCTGATTCGTAGCGGTCCGGTAATCCGGCGAAGAGATAAACAATATCCTTGCCAGTTGCGACCCGGCAGGCCTCCTGGATGAGTGCATTGTCCACCAGGTCAGAATCCATGCGATAACCGGCCGCGTATTCCATTTCCAGACCCAAGGCTTTCAGTTCATCATAGGGATTATCCAGTTTGACAGGCGTAATCTTGGAACTACCGGTGCCCTGAAAACGAGGCTCCTTTGCAAAGGCGCCTATGACAGCTGCCCGGTCGGTCGTTTTCCCGGGCAGAATGCCAGCTTTATTTTTTAACAGCACAGCAGACTGCGCGGCCACGCGGCGGGCCAGCGCATGATGCTTTTCGACATCGTATTTCCATATTTCGCGCTCCCCGGAACGCAGGATTAACCCGGTAACGCGCGCCGCGACTGCATCCAGCTTGTCCAATTCAAGCGTCCCATCTTCGACAGCCTGCAGGAGGCGGTCATCATTCGTATCATCCATGTGAGGCATCTCAAGATCCAGTCCCGCCTGGATAGCTTTGACACGCTCGACGGTGGCTCCCCAATCTGACACCACCAGGCCATCGAAGCCCCATTCATTTCTAAGATTCCTCGTAAGCAGCCTTTCATTCTGGCTGGCGAACTCGCCGAACAGACGGTTATAGGAACACATAACCGTCCATGACCGGGCTTTTTTCACTGCGATTTCAAAACCCTTCAAATAAACCTCGCGGAAGGTGCGCTCATCCAGGACCGATTCAGAGGTCATGCGTCTCTTTTCCTGGTTGTTGACGGCAAAGTGTTTCAGCGAAACCCCAACCTTTTGAGATTGTATGCCCTCCGTAAGAGCAGAAGCCATTTCGCCGGACAGGAGCGGATCCTCACTGAAATATTCAAAATTACGGCCACATAAAGGAGAACGCTTGATATTCATGCCGGGGCCAAGGATGACGGATACTTTTTCCTGGCGGCATTCTTCACCAATGGCCTGGCCCATCTCGTAGAGCAATCCCCGGTCAAAAGAACAGGCGCTGGCCGAGGCAGTCGGGAAACAGACCGCCGGGACACTTTTGTTCAAGCCCAAGTTATCGGCGCTGGCCTCCTGCTTGCGCAATCCATGCGGCCCATCGGTCAGCATGATCTCGGGCAGGCCAAGTCGCTCGATCCCTTTCAAGTACCAGAAGTTCTTGCCTGAACACAACGAAACCTTCTCCGCCAGTGTCATTTGAGCAACCAGCTCTTTGGCTTTTTGGCGAAAGTCCACGAGTTGCCTCCTGTTTTGCAGATTCTACCAAACTTATTTAGAGTTCAGAAACCTTGGCCAGATTCTTTATTGGCGCTTTGATGCTACAATTGCAAATTGCACAGGAAAAAGCGATGGATCAAGAGAAGATCATTGTGATCGGTACCGGGCAAGCGTTGCGTGGGGATGATGCGGCCGGACTGGAGGCGGTGCGGCGCTGGCGGATGGATTTCCCCCAGACCGCCGGGCTTGTGAAGGTGGAACTGTACGAGCTGCCGGGGATGGACCTGCTCGACATGCTGGAGGGCATGCAGGCGGCCATCCTGGTGGACGCGATGCACGCGGAGGGATCTCCAGGCAGGATCAAGCGCCTGGAGCCGGACGACCTGGCGGTTTTTGCGGCGGGGGCAGCCTCTGCACACGGCTGGGGCGTGGCAGAGACGCTCTCGATGGGACGCTTGCTTTACCCGGCCCTGGCGAAGTGCCGCATCACGCTGATTGGCATTGCCGGGGGACAGTTCGAAATGGGTGCGGGGCTCAGCCTGGAAGTACAGGCTGCCTTGGAGAAGACTGCGGCGATGATCGAAAAAGAAGTGCAGAGTCTGCTGGGTTAATAAAATCTGGAAATTGCCGCGAGGGTACGGGTATGTGCTTTCTTGGTATTATTCTTTGGGAATCCCGATTTCGATCATATCGTCGGTGACCCGCACGGGATAAGAGGGGATATCAACCACGGCCGGGAGCGAGGTGACCTTGCCGGTACGGATATCGAAACGGGCGCCGTGGCGGGGACAGATGATCTCATATTCTTCGATCTCACCATCTCCCACCGGGCCGCCATCGTGGGAGCATACATCGGCAATCGCAAACAATTTGCCGGCCAGGTTGAAAATAACGAGTGACCTGCCCGCCACCTCGATGAAGATCCTTTCGCCATCCGGCAGCTGATCAGCGGGTAGGATTTCGAGGTATTCGATTGCAGAGAGGTCGAGGGTGGTAAAGTTATACATAAGTCAGCAGGCTAATAGTCCTGAGTCGAATAGTTCAGAAGACCATGAGATGATTGACAATCAACGATTGACGATAAACGATGGATGATGGAAGATTGACCATCGGGCTATAAGACTATCTGTCTATTCGACCAGATCGTCGCTGGATTCGCCAAGGCCATAGACGCCGGCCTTGAGGACCTTGAGGGAAAGCAGGGCGCATTTCAGGCGTACCGGGCCAAGCTCGATGCCAAGCAGATCCAGCACATCCTGTTTAGAGAGTTTTTTAACATCTTCGACGGGCTTGCCAATTATGGATTCCACCAGCAGGTCGGCGGAGGCTTGCGAGATGGCACAACCTTTACCGTCGAAGCGACCATCGTAGACTTTGCCATCCCCGTCCACACGCAGAGTTATTTCTATATGATCACCGCAAAGAGGGTTGTCATCCTCAAAATGAATATCATTCGGATCGAGGTGACCGCGGTATTGCGGGTTTTTATAATGATCGATAATGAGTTCGCGATAAAGATCGTCCATGTTCATCCGGTAGAACGTTCACAAGTTTGCACGTTTTACCTTTGTAAGTGAAAACGTGTAAACAATATAAAAAGTTATTCGAATATTTTCTTGACATCGTAAATCCCGGCAACGAGTTTATCAACTTCCTCTTTGAGGCTGTAGACATAAAAACTGGCGCGGGCGCTGGCGGTGATGCCAAATTTTTCATGCAGAGGCTGGGCACAGTGATGACCGGCGCGGATGGCAATGCCGGTACGGTCCAGGATCTGGGCAATGTCATGGGGATGGACGCCTTCCAGCGTAAAGGCCGCCACCCCGCCCTTATTCTCAGCAGACGGGCCGAGGACTTTCACACCGGGTATCTCTTCGAGGCGCTCAAGGGCATAAGTGACCATTTCCCGTTCATGGGCAGCCACGGCTTCCATCCCGATCCCAGACAGGTAATCCACGGCGGCGCCAAACCCGACCGCCTCGGCGATGGCGGGCGTGCCGGCTTCGAACTTATGTGGGACGGAATTCGGCGTGAAATTGCGCAGGTGAACCGTCTTGATCATGTCACCGCCGCCCAGGAAGGGAGGCATGCTTTCCAGCAAATCTATCCTGCCATACAGCGCCCCGATGCCGGTGGGACCGAGCATCTTGTGAGCCGAAAAGGCCAGAAAATCCACATCCAGGGCCTGCACATCCACCGGCAGGTGCGGGACGGACTGCGCCCCATCCAAGAGTGTCAAGGCACCGGCGGCGTGCGCTAGGCTGACCATCTGCGCGACCGGATTGATGGTGCCAAGTACATTGGACATGCCGGTAAAAGCAACCAGCTTCGGGTCGCCTGCCAGCAGGAGCCGGTAGGCCTCCAGGTCAAGCAAGCCTTCCGGTGTGACCGGGATGAATTCCAGTTCCAGACTGCGCTCGGCTGCCAGGATATGCCAGGGCACCAGGTTGGAGTGATGTTCCATTTCGGTCAGAATCAGCAGATCGCCGGCTTTCAGGTTGTGTCGGGCCCAGGTGTAGGCAACCAGATTAATGGACTCAGTGGCATTACGGGTGAAGATAACCTGCCCGGGGTGGGGTGCATTGATGAACTTTGCCACGGCGTCACGGGCCTGCTCGTATTTTGCGGTGGATTCCTCGGCCAGGGTGTGCACGCCGCGGTTGATGTTGGCATTATTGGTACGGTAAAAAGCCTCCATCGCTTCGAGAACAGATCGCGGCTTCTGGGTGGTGGCGGTGGAATCAAGGTAGACCAACGGGACACCGGGGTGCACTTCCCGATTCAAGATTGGAAAATCGTTACGCAGTGTGGTTACGTTAAGTGTCATTTGTACATGTTATAGTCAAATGTCAAAGGTCGAAGGTCAGGTATCTGGGAATCAAGTTATGAAAGACAACCTGATCACCTGTAATTCAATACTCCAGGATCTGTTTGTTGCCGAGTTTTTTCTGGGTACCCTGCGGGTGGATGTGTTCCGAAGTGACCGGGTACCAGAGAATGCGATCCGGGACCATCCAGCCATCCGTCAGATAGACATTGGTGCGAAACTGGACGGCCACCATCTTGGTGTCCACCTGGACAACGATGCCCTTTAACCAACCGCGGACACGCTCGCTGTTCTTTTCGTGGTCACAATAGACCTCGACGGTGCCGCCCACTTCGTAAACATGTTCAACACCGGGTGAACGCATGAACGAGAATTGTGCCATCGGCCCTCCCTTAATTGGTTTCTTAGATTTATTGTAGCGAACACTTTCCTTGTTGACAAGCGGTTTAATCGTCATTGTGAGGCCGTCTTTTCATGGATCGCCTGCTGGAAGCGCTGGCGAACTCCTTCAAATGGGATGCGTTGCATAATAGGGTCGAAGAATCCTTCCACAATCAGCCGTTCGGCTTCCCGCTCCGGGATGCCGCGCGACTTGAGATAAAACATGGGTTCCTGTTCCAGTTTGCCAACCGTGGCGCCGTGCGTACAGCGGACATCATCGGCTAAAATCTCCAGGCCCGGGATCGAGTCGGCGCGTGCGTCCGGGCTGAGGATGAGATTGCGGTTTGCCTGGTAACCATCGGCCTTCAGAGCGCCGGGAGCCACGTAAATCATGCCCTGCCAGACCGAACGACTGTGACCCTTGAGGGCGCCCTTGAAAAGCAGATCACTGGTGGTGTGCTGGGCCAGATGGTTTTGCTGGGTGTCATGGTCGAGGTGCTGGGTGCCATCGGCGAAATAGAATCCGGACATGCGACCGGTGGCGCCTTCCCCGACCAGGTCCAACTCGGAGAAGTTCTTGGTCAAACGCGAGCCGACCGCGCCAAAGATCCAGTCGACCGTGGCGGAACGGCCCACGCTGAGACGCTCATGGCTGAAATTCCAGATATGCCGGCCCCACGACTGCAGCTCGACAAATTTCAAGCTGGCACCGTCACTGACCTGAATCTCAACAATCCCAGCATGCATGGAGTCCGTGGACTCATCCGGTGAAGCCGCCTCGTGAACATACGTCACCGAAGCTCCTTCATCCACCCAGACAAGGATATGCGAGAAATGCGCCAGGGCGCCGCCAGGCCCCCACAGCAGGCTGTTGAGCGGCTGCTCCACATTCACACCCGCAGGGACGTATAAGACCACCCCGTTTTGAGAAAAGGCGCCAGCCAGGGCGGCAAACTTGCCTTCCTCCGGGCGGACCAGTCCGCCCGCCAAATGGGCAACCAGATCCGGGTGTTCCATTCCGGCAGTGTGCAGGTCGGTGAAAATCACCTTTTTCTGGATCAGGTCAGGGTCAAGCATAGTGCGCACACCACCCGGCAGCAGGACAACCTGCCCAGCTTGAATATCGGCAGTGAGCGGCTTGAGCAGTTCCTGCGGGACAGGCGCCAGATCATGGAATGCACCAGGTTCCGGCAGACGGAAGGAATCAGCCGGCAGTGGACGCAGGTCGGTGCGGCGCCAGGCTTCCTCGGTGGGAGCCGGCATCCCAAGGCGGGAATAAGTCTCCCAGGCGTGGGTGCGGTAATCCTTCAGGAGGGCATCCGCCGGAAGCATGTCCAAGGTAAAGGCAAAGTTCCGGACGGCTGGTTCCGGGCGGTGGGAGCGGGTGATAACGACTTTAGGTTTTTCTAGCATAGGTAATACTGAATCAGCCAATTGAGCCTTCCATCTGAAGTTGAATAAGCCGGTTCATCTCGACGGCGTATTCCATGGGCAGTTCCTTGACGAGCGGCTCGATGAAACCGGAGACGACCATGGTGGTGGCAGCCTCCTGGCTGAGGCCGCGGCTCATCAGGTAGAACAACTGCTCCTCGCCAACTTTCGAAACCGAGGCCTCGTGACCGATGGATACATCGTCCTCGTCTATCTCGATGGAAGGATAGGTATCGGTGCGGGATTGCGGGTCAAGCAGGAGCGCATCGCAGACCACGTTGGACCTGGAACCCTTGGCGCCCTTGTAGACCTTCAGCAGGCCGCGGAAGGAAGCCCGGCCACCCGATTTCGAAATGGACTTGGAGGTGACCTTGCTGGTGGTGTTTGGCGCAAAATGTAGCATCTTTGATCCGGCATCCTGGATCTGGCCCAGGCCGGCGAAAGCCATCGAGAGCATCTCGCCATGCGCACCCGGTTCCATCAGGTAGCAGGAAGGGTACTTCATGGTCAGCTTGGAACCGAGGTTGGCGTCCACCCATTCATGGGTGGCTTTCCCATAAACCTTAGCGCGCTGGGTGACGAGGTTGTAAACGTTGGTGGACCAGTTCTGTATGGTCGAGTAACGCGAGCGCGCGCCACGCTTGACGACGATCTCGATCACACCGGAATGGAACGAGTTGGTGGTGTACTGAGGGGCGGTGCAGCCCTCCACATAATGGACCGAGGCGCCTTCATCCACGATGATGAGTGAACGCTCGAACTGGCCGACATTGGCGGTATTCAGCCGGAAGTAGGCCTGCAGGGGCAGATCGACCTTGACACCCTTCGGCACATACACGAACGAACCGCCCGACCAGACGGCCGAGTTCAAAGCGGCGAACTTATTATCTTCGATCGGGATGACCGTGCCAAAGTATTGGCGGAACAGATCGGGGTGCTGGCGCAAGCCATCCTCGATGGAGAGGAAGATGACGCCCTGCTTCTCGAGGTGCTCCAGGATGGAATGGTAGACCATTTCCGATTCATATTGCGCGCCAACACCCGCCAGGAACTTGCGTTCGGCTTCGGGGATGCCCAACTTGTCGAAGGTGTTCTTGATGGTATCCGGGACATCCTCCCAGGAGCCCTTTATGCCCTCGGTCGGCTTGACATAATAATAGATATCATCCAGGTTCAGACCAGAAAGATCCGGACCCCAGGTGGGCATGGGGCGGGCCAGGAAATGCTCCAGCGCTTTCAGGCGAAAATCCAGCATCCACTGCGGCTCGCCTTTCATGCGGGAGATATTTTCCACCAGTGCCCGGCTGAGGCCTTTTTGGGACTTGAAGAAATAGTGTTCTTCGTCGTGGAAACCGTATTTATACCGGCCGATATCTTCCAGAATCTTGGCGTCTTCACTCATAGTTCACC
>Ga0209253_10001599_pt1 | contig 19914 bp, 12 predicted proteins | sample FrelakmetBRP12BR_FD_187145 | JGI IMG/M metagenome (GOLD analysis project Ga0209253, IMG submission 187145) | Freshwater lake sediment microbial communities from the University of Notre Dame, USA, for methane emissions studies - BRP12 BR (SPAdes)... | ecosystem: Environmental > Aquatic >... | reverse complement strand
GTTGTGGGTCGCGTGCCAGCCCGTGCGGTCCTCGTCCCACTCGTACATCGGGAAGCGGTGGACCCAGCAGTAGGCCAGGACGTCCGGGTCGGCGAGGCCGAGGCGGCCGCCGAGCTCGGCCCGCAGGCGCCCCAGGACGTCGGCGACGACGAGCGGGGCATCGGCAACGACGAGCAGGAGATCGCCCTCCGCGGCCCCGGCAAGCGCGGCCATCGCGCGGACACGCTCCTCGCCGAGGAACTTCACGGCCGGCCCGTGGATGCCGTCGGCGGCGACGGCGAGGTGGACCAGGCCGCGCGCGCCGAAGCGCTTCGCGGTCTCGGTGAGCTCGTCGATCTGCGAGCGGCTGGCGCCGGCCAGCCCGGGGACGACGATCCCCTTGACCCGCCCGCCCGCCGCCAGCGTCTCGTCGAAGACGCGGAACCCCGAGGCGGGGGCCCCCTCTGCTTCCCGGAGCGCCGGGGCGAGGTCGACCAGCTCCATGCCGAAGCGCAGGTCCGGCTTGTCGGAGCCGAAGCGCTCCAGCGCCTCCTCGTGGGTGAAGCGCGGGAAGGGCACTTCCCGGATCGGTCGCTCCGGGGCGACGGCCTTCGACACCTCGATCGCCATCGTCTCGACGAAGCCCATGACGGCGTCCTCGTCGACGAAGCTCATCTCGAGGTCGAGCTGCGTGAACTCCGGCTGGCGGTCGCCCCGGAGGTCCTCGTCGCGGAAGCAGCGGGCGACCTGGAAGTAGCGGTCCATGCCCGCGACCATCAGGAGCTGCTTGAGCTGCTGCGGGCTCTGCGGCAGCGCGTAGACGGTGCCGGGCTGGAGGCGCGAGGGGACGATGAAGTCCCGGGCGCCCTCCGGCGTGCTCTTGATGAGGATCGGGGTCTCGATCTCCACGAAGCCGTGCTCCTCGTGGACGCGGCGGATGGTGGAGATCAGGCGCGAGCGCAGAAGCAGCCGCTCCAGCATCGGCTCGCGCCGGATGTCCAGGTAGCGATACTGCAGGCGCACCGCCTCGTCGACGGGCGCGTCCGGCTCGTTGATGTAGAAGGGCGGCGTCCTGGCCTCGGCGAGGATCGCCAGGGTGCGGGCCTGGACCTCGATCTCGCCGGTCGCGAGGCGCGGGTTCTCCATCCCCGGGAGCCGCCGGGCGACCGTGCCGTCGACGCCGACGACGAACTCGTTGCGGCAGCGCATGGCCACGGCGTGAGCCTCGGGAGCGTCGGCAGCGTCAACGACGACCTGGGTGATGCCGTGGCGGTCGCGGACGTCGAGGAAGACGAGCTGGCCGTGGTCGCGCCGTCGATGCACCCAGCCGGCCAGCCGGACCTGGCTCCCGGCGTCGGCCGCGCGGACGGCTCCGCAGGTGTGAGTCCGGTAGGGCGTGGCGAGGGAGGCGGTCGGCTCGGTCATGGCCGCGTCATGGTAGCGGCTCGGGGTTGTCCCGGGCCGGCGGTGCTGTCGCCCGGGCATCTCGCGGCCGGTCTGCCCGCCGGGACCTGCTCCCGACCGGGCTGCTACCCGAGCGGTTCGCGCCGGGCGGGCACGCTCCAGCCGATCAGCTCGCAGCCGAGGTAGTGGGGGGCGCCCTCGCCCGGCGTGCAGTCGGCGCAGCCCCAGCGGGTGAGACCGCCCTCGTCGGGGAGGAAGGCGACGTCACAGGAGTTCTCGGTGGGGTCGCAGCGGCGCCCGTGGCAGGCGTGGTCGCAGTGGATCCAGTGCTCGCAGGTGCACGCCGCGGTGGGGGACGGCAAGCGGATGACGCTGGCCGGGAACGGGCTGGGGACGTTCATCTCGTTCCTCGTGGGGCACAGCGGGCCGGCGGGGACGCGGCCCGGGGTCGTTCGATTGTCCGTGCCCCGTCAACCACCCCCCGGCGCTCGGCCGTCGGCGGGCGTCCGACGGTGAGCGTTCAGCCCGGGGCCGACCTCGCGTCGTTCGTGATCGGTCCCCCGTCCCCCTCCGTCAGGCGTCGCGCGTCTTTCGCCGCAGGAGCGCCACCAGGTCGTCGACCGCGACAAGCTTCTGGGACGCCGCGTCGAGGTCGCGGAGCTGGACCGCACCGTCCGCGAGCTCGTCGCCGAGGATGACCGCGAAGTGGGCGCCCTCGCGCACCGCGCCCTCCAGCTGGCGGCCGAGCTTCCGCGCGGAGAGGTCCGCCCGCACCGCCAGCCCCTCGTCGCGCAGCCGCGTGGCAAGGGCCAGACGAGCGGCCGTCGCCGTCGGATTCGCCCCCACGACGACCGCGATCGGCCCGCCGTCGGCGGCACCGGCGGCGCCGAGGGCCTCGAGGGCGAGGACAACCCGGTCGAACCCGAGGGCGAAGCCGATCCCCGGGGTCGGCTTCCCGCCCAGCAGCTCGACGAGGCCGTCGTAGCGGCCGCCGCCGCCGAGCGCCTGCTGCTGGCCCTCCGCCCCGCGGCGGTAGTACTCGAAGGTCGTCCGCGTGTAGTAGTCGAGCCCGCGGACGAGGGTCGGCTCGAGCCGGTAGGCGATTCCCAGCGCCTCGAGATGCGCCCGCACCGCCGCAAGGTGCTCGGCGCAGGGCCCGCAGAGTCGGTCGGCCATCGTCGGCGCGGCCGCGACGAGGGCGGCCATCGCGGGCTCCTTCGAATCGAGCAGCCGCAGGGGGTTCGTCGTGAGGCGCTCCCGCTCCAGCTCGGGCAGGGCGCCGGCATGCCGCCCGAAGTAGGCTCCCAGCTCCTCGACGTAGGCCGGCCGGCAGGCCGGGTCGCCGATCGAGTTCAGGCGCACCTCGACGTCGCCGAGGCCCGCGTCGCGGTAGAAGCGCGCGCCCAGCTCGACGAGCTCGGCGTCCACCGCCGGGCCCGGGTCGCCGATCGCCTCGACGTCCCACTGCCAGAACTGGCGGTAGCGGCCGGCCTGGGGGCGGTCGTAGCGGAACATCGGGCCGGCCAGGGAGACTCTCACCGGCTGCGGCCAGGTCTGCATCCCGTGCTCCACGTAGGCCCGGCAGATCCCGGCCGTCGCCTCCGGCCGCAGCGCCCATCGCTCGCGTTCCTCGCCGCGACTCGGGGTCACCCGGAAGAGCTCCTTCTCCACGACGTCGGTGACTGCGCCGATGCCGCGCTCGAAGACGGCCGCCTGCTCGAAGAGCGGCGTCTCGATCTCGCGGTAGCCGTAGCGGACCGCGAGGTCGCGGGCGATCCGCTCCAGGCGGGCAAAGGCGGCTCGTTCCGCCGGCAGGAGGTCGCGGGTGCCCCGGGGGGCGCGGAAGCTGGGCATCGACGGCAAGTCTAGCCGCCCGGTCGGCCTACCCGAGGTCCCGCTGGACCGCGACGACGTCCTTGATCTGCTCGAGGCGGCCCATCACGCGGGCCAGCTGCGACACCGAGGCGACCTGGAGGGTCGCCACGACGATCGCGGTGTGATCCTGGTTGACGGAGACGTTCGCGGCCAGGATGTTGACCCTGCTCTCCGCGACCGCGCCGGCGATGTCATTGAGGAGGCCGGTCCGGTCGTGCGCCTCCACGCGGATCGCGATCGGATACGTCTGCGCCGGCGCCGCCTCCCACTCCACGTCGATGAGCCGGGCGACCTCGCGCTCGTTGACGACCGTCGGGCAGCGGGTGAGGTGGACCGTCACTCCCTTGCCGCGGGTGATGAAGCCCACGATGGGGTCGCCGGGGATCGGGTGGCAGCACTTCCCGAAGCGCACGAGGAGGTCGCCGACGCCCTTGACGCGCACACCTCCCGCTCGCAGCGGGGTCGGCGCGGTGGCCGGCAGGGCGAGCTGGCCGTCGTCGACGACGCCGAGGCGCGTGACGACCGACTGGGCCGAGATCGCGCCATAGCCGATCGCCGCGTAGAAGTCGTCGAGCGTGTCGTGGCCGTAGGGCTTCGCCACCTCGAGCAGGAGATCGTGGCCGACCGCGGCGATCGTCGTGCGGGCGAGGCGCCGCAGCTCGCGCTCGAGCGCCTCCCTGCCGTGGACGATGTTCTCGTCGCGGTCCTTCTTCTTGAACCATTGCCGGATCTTCTCCCGGGCGTGGGAGGTCCGGACGATCGCCATCCAGTCGCGCGACGGGCCGTGCTCGGCCTTGGTCGTCACGATCTCCACGATGTCGCCGTTGCGCAGCCGGTAGTCGAGCGGCACCAGCCGGTTGTTCACCTTGGCCCCGATCGTGCGGTGACCGATGTCGGTGTGGATGCGGTAGGCGAAGTCGAGCGGGGTGGCGCCGGCCGGCAGGTCCTTGATGTCGCCTTTGGGGGTGAAGACGAAGACCTGGTCCTGGAAGATGTCGAGCTTGATCCCCTCGACGAACTCGCGGGCGTCGGAGACCTCGCGCTGCCAGTCCATGAGCTGGCGCAGCCAGGCGAGCTTGGCATCGTAGTCGCGCTCGGCGCGCGATCCATCCTTGTACCGCCAGTGGGCGGCGATCCCGACCTCGCTCACGGCATGCATCGCGTGGGTCCGGATCTGGATCTCCAGGGGCTTACCGTCGAGCGCGATGACGGCCGTGTGGAGGCTCTGGTAGCCGTTCGGCTTGGGCACCGCGATGTAGTCGTCGAACTGGTTGGGGATCGGCTTCCAGAGGCTGTGGACGGCGCCGAGTGCCGCGTAGCAGTCCCGCACCTCGTCGACGAGGATGCGGATGGCATAGACGTCGTAGATCTCGCCGAAGGCGGCCGACTTGCGCTGCATCTTCTTCCAGATGCTGTAGAGGTGCTTCGGTCGGCCATTGAGGTCCGCCCTGATCCCGGCCTTCTCGAGCTCCGGGGTCAGGACGGCCATGGCCCGCTCGATGTACGACTCCCGGTGGCGGCGACGGCCGTCCAGGTTGGCGGCCAGCTCGCGGTAGCGGTCGGGGTCGAGAGCCTTGAAGGAGAGGTCCTCCAGCTCCCACTTGACCTGCCAGATCCCGAGGCGCTCCGCGAGGGGGGCATAGATCTCCATCGTCTGGCGGGCGATCCGCTGCTGCTTCTCGACGGGCAGCCCGCCGAGCGTCCGCATGTTGTGGAGGCGGTCGGCGAGCTTGATGAGGACGACCCGGATGTCCTGGGCCATCGCAAGGAGCATCTTCCGGATGTTCTCGGCCTGTCGCTCCTCGTGGCTGTGGGTCGAGAACCTGGAGAGCTTGGTGACGCCGTCGACGAGCTGGGCAACCTCCGCGCCGAAGCGCTCCTCGACGTCGCTGATGCCGTACTCCGTGTCCTCGGGGACGTCATGGAGGAGCGCGGCTTCGATCGCCGACCCGTCGAGCCCCAGGTCGGCGAGGGTCAGCGCCGCGGCGATCGGGTGGGTGACGTAGGGCTCGCCCGTGGCGCGCAGCTGGCCCTCGTGGGCCACGACCGCGAAGTCGAAGGCCCGGCCGACCTCCTCCACGTCGGCGCCCGGCGCCTGGACGCCAACCGCGGCGAGCAGCTCACGGCGCAGCACCGGCAGCGGCCGGTTGTCTCCGCGCCCCCGCCGGCTGGACGGCGCGCGCCGCGGCCGCGACGCCGGCGGTTCGGCCGGCACCGGGGCTGCCACGGGGACCTGCTCGATCGACATCGGTCCGGCGAGGATAGCAGGGCGGTCGCCACGGGCCGAGGTCGCGCGCCTCCTGCCCGCGGAAGGTCGGGCGCTCGACCAGGGGCCTAGCGATCCGCGAGCCCGAGCTCGCCGAGCAGGCGCTCGGCGACGGCGCGCTCGTCCCACGGGCGTTCGTGGTCGGCGTAGAGGATGCTCCGCTCGTGGCCCTTGCCGGCCAGCAGGACGACGTCGCCGGGACGCGCGCGGGAGAGCGCCTCGCGGATCGCGGCCTCGCGGTCGGGGACCAGGAGAAGGTCCTCGCCGCGGCGCCTGCCGGCCGCCTCGGCGCCGGCCGCGATCTGCTCGAGGATCGCCTCCGGGTCCTCGCCGCGCGGGTCCTCGTCGGTCGCGATGACGAGGCGACACCGCTCGCCGGCCACGCGGCCCTGCAGGGCCCGCTTCGCGACGTCCCGCTCCCCCGCGGACCCGAAGACGGCGACCAGGCCGCCGTCGCCGGCGACGAGCGGGGCCAGCACGTCGAGGGCGGTTGCGAGGGAGGCAGGCGTGTGGGCGTAGTCGACCACCACCGCGAACGGCTGGCCCCGGGCCACGCGCTCCATGCGGCCGCGGATGCCGCGGAAGGCCGCCAGGCCGCCGGCGACCGCCGTCGCGTCGAGGTCGAGCAGCTCGCCGAGCGCGACGACGGCCAGGGCGTTGTGGACGTTGAAGCGCCCGACGAGGGGGAGCTCCAGCGCCAGCCGGCCCCGGGGGGTCGTTACTCCGGCGCGCAGGCCGGCGGCAGATTCCTCGATGCCGGTCGCCCGGACGTCGGCGCCGGCGGCGGTGCCGTAGGTGAGGAGGCGGGCGCCGGCGGCCCGCGTCGCGGCGGCGAAGCCCGCGGCGCTGGGATCGTCGAGGTTGACGATGCCGCCGCTCGGCCACGGCCGCCCACCGGGCAGCGAGGCCGGCTTCGCCGGCCGGCCGGCGGGGCGCCCGAGCCGCTCGAACAGCGAGCGCTTGGCCGCCCGGTAGGCCTCGAACGTGCCGTGGAGCTCCAGGTGCTCGTGGGTGAGGTTCGTGAGCACCGCCACGTCGAACGGGATCTCCCCCACCCGCTCGAGGGCCAGGCCGTGCGACGTCGACTCGACGACGGCCGCGGCGTCCCCCGCGGCGGCCATCGCGCGCAGGGCCCGCTGGAGCTCGGGCGCCTCCGGCGTGGTGACGTGGGCGGCCGTCTCCGCGCGAAGGCCCCCGACTCGCTGCTCGGCCGTGCTGACGAGCCCGGCCCGGACGCCGCTCGCGTCGAGCACCGCCGCCGCCATCCCGGCCGTCGTGGTCTTCCCGTCGGTGCCGGTGATCCCCACGACGCCGAGCTCCCGCCCGGGGTCCCCGTACCACCACGCCGCGACGACGGCGAGGGCCAGCTGGCCGCGGTCCACGACGAGCTGGACGGCCGGCCCCGCGTCCGGCACCGGGCGCTCCACGACGACCGCCGTCGCCCCCGCGGCGACGGCGGCGCCGACGAACGCGTGGCCGTCGACATGGGCGCCCGGCACGGCGACGAAGACCCCGTCCCGGCCGATCCGGCGCGAGTCGTAGGCGATGCCCCTGATCCGCCGATCGGCCGCTCCCGGCGGCAGGGCTCCGCGGAGGCGCCCGGCTGCCGCGAGCCGGGCGACGAGCCCGCCGAGCCGCCGCGGGCCGGCCGGCTCGGCGGCCTCCAGGAGCGCGCGAAGGGCCACCGACGCGCCCTCGTTCACCGCCGGCTCCCGGGGAGACCCGCACCGGGTGCGCGCCAGCGCCTCATGCCGTTCCTCCGGCTCGGCGGCTCCCGGCGCCGGGAAGCGCCCGGAGGAGCCGGGCGGCGCGCTGGGCGCCGCTCGCAACCGCGTACCGCGGCCTCCGCAGGACCCGCTCGTGCGCCCCGGACTGCTCGATCCAGCTTCCTCCGAACGACTGCTTGAACCGGAGCAGCCCATACGTCGACTCGCCCGGCAGGGGCTCGCGGCGGGCACCGCGAACGTCGACGCCGGCGAGGTCCAGCTCCTCGCGGCCCTCGCGCGCGGCCAGCTGGAGCGCCCTCCAGAGAACGAGCCCCGTCGCTCCCGGGTACGCGGTACGCAGCGCGGCCACGTCCCCGGAATTGCCGTAGGTGAGGCGCCCGCCGTGGCGGTAGAAGATCGCCCCGCCGATGAGCTCGTCCTCCTTGCCGCGAGCCTCCAGGAAGAGCAGGTGGCCGGCCTCCAGCGCGGCCCGCCACCAGGCCAGGGCGACGGACCGGCTGCCCACGCGGAAGCCACGGCGAGCGCCGGTCGCCACGAGCAGGCCGTGGAAGCGGGCGAACGCCTGCTCCGCCGCGTCGACGAGGCGGCCGGGGTCGGGCACCTCGAGACCCGGCCCCGGCTCGGAGCCGGCCCGCACGTCGTAGCGGAGGACGCGGACGCCCCGCCGCTCGGCGGCGAGGACCTGCTGGCGCGTCTTGGGGGCCATTCCCGCCAGCAGGGCGGCGTCGTCGGCGCCGGGCGGGATGGGGACGCCGACGCGGTGGCGCGACGGCCCGATCTCCTCCACCTGGTGGAAGCCGAGGCCGGCGAGGAGCGCGGGGAAGCCGCCGCCGGCAGGGATCTCGGGGTCGGCGAGGATCGCGTCGAAGCCGGCGTCGCGCGCCCACGCGGCGATCGCCGCGAGACGCCCGGCCACGACCTCGGGCCCCGCCCCTGCCGGGACCGGCCCCCTGGGGACGTAGAGCCGCCCGCCGCCGATGAAGCGCCACGGCCGGCCCAGGGCCAGCACAGCCGCGCCGTCGTCGAGGACCAGGTGATGCCTCCGCCAGCCCGTCCTCTCGCGGTGCACGGCCCAGGCCAGCGACTGCTGCACGTCACCCCCGGGCACGTCCACGGTGAGCGCATCCCAGCCCGGGAGCTCGTCGGGCGCCGCCTCGCGCACCACCCTGAGCGCCGGGATCCCGCCCGGGCCGCCGCCCGCCCCCGGGCCTCCGCCTTTCCGCGAGCCGGCGTCCATCCCCGCCCTCATCCCTCGTCGGCGCCGGTCGGCGCGGCGCTGCCGGACGTCCCCGCCGCCGTTCCCGGCCCGAGCCCGGCGCGCGCCCGGGCCCACCGGACGCGGGCCCGCTGGGCCGTGTCGTAGACGCGCTGACCCAGAGGATCGAGGACGAGGTCCCAGCCGCCGACGTAGCGGACCTCGCGGCCGCCGAACCCAGCCTTGAAGTGGGCGATCCCCGGGTGCGCCAGGCCCCACAGGTCGTACACGGCGGCGCCCTCCTCCCGGGCCCGCCGGATCGCCTCCCACTTGAGCAGGTAGTTGGCCCGCAGCTCCGCCCCCGCGAGCGTCATGCCGCCGTACGGCTCGACCACCCGGCGCCCGCAGCGGACGAGGAAGAGGCTCGCCAGCGGCTCCCCTTCCGGGCCGACGGCGAAGAGGATCCGGGCGCGCCCCGCCGGGGCGAACGCCTCCCAGGCGTCACGGTAGGCCTGCTCGACGCGGATCAGGAAGCCGGCCCGCTCGGCCGTCTCGCGGTAGATCGCGTAGAACGGGCCGACCGGATCCCCGGGAAGCTCGACGACCGTGACCCCGTTCGACCGGGCCCTGTTCACGTACTGCCGCCACTTCTTGCGCAGATCGGACCACAGCGTCGCCTCGTCGGCGGTCAGGTCGACGACCCTGCTCGTCGGCGGCTGGATCGACGGGGCGGCCCGCCAGCCCGCCGCGACGAGCCCGGCCCGCAGCGCCCCGCCCACGTCGTCCTGCCCGTCGGCCTCGACCTCGGGGTCGATGCGCACGTGAGAGACACGTCCAAGATCGGGAGCGGCGCTCCGCAGGGCGGCCGTCAGGGCGCGGATCGCGTCGGAGGTCCACGCCTCGGCGACGGGCCCCCGGGGGGCATAGGCGAACGACCAGGGAAGCGGGCGCGGCCGGCGCAGGAGGACCTGCATCCCGATCCGGGCGCCCGGGGCGCCCGCAACGATCCGTCGCGCGGTCCACCCGTTGGGAGCCTTCACCCGGGCCCAGCCATCCAGCTGCAGGTACGAGCCGTGCTCGGTCCCCTCGACGAACGCGTCCCACGCCGCCGGGTCGCGCGTCGCGTCCGCCCGCATCTCGGGCCGCGCCCCGCTCACGCAGCCCTCCGGCGCAGGCCGGTGCGAAGGAGCGCGACGGCGGCTCCCAGCTCCGGGACTCGCAGAAGCGCGGCCAGCGCGACATAGACGGCCAGCCCGACGGCTCCTGCCGCTGCGAGCGCCAGGGCGGCGAGCAGGATCCCCGGGTCCGCCGGCAGCCGCGTGGCAGCGAGGTCGTACGCGCGGTCGGTGACGAGCCCGGCGGCGACGGCCGCGGCGAAGTACCAGAGGTGGGCCCGGCCCAGCCGGAGCAGGCCGAAGCCCGCGTGGCGCCGGCGGAACGCGACCAGGAGGATCGACGCCTCGACCCACGAGGCCGCGACGAGCCCGAGCGCGAGGCCGAGGATGCCGAGCGGCGTGACGAGCGCCAGCGCGGCGCCGACGGCGACGCCGACGGAGGTCAGCGCGGCGGCGACCGGGATCCACGTGTTGCGGGCGGCGAAGAAGGCTCGCGAGAGGACGATGACCATGGCCTCCGTCGGCAGGGCGGCGAGGAGCCCGACGAATGCCTCGCTCGTGAGGATCACCCCGGCCTCCTCCACCCGCCCGAAGTTGACGACGAGATCGACGACGGGCAGCGCGACCCCCGCGGCGATGCAGGCGACGGGCAGCATGACGAAGCCGAGGAGGCGGAGGGCCCGGGTCACGAGGTCCACGTACTCGTCGACGGCGCCGGCCGCCACGCGCTGCGAGAGCGTCGGGAGGGCGACGATCCCCAGAGGGTACGCGATCGTGCCGAGCGGGATCTGGAAGATCACGAAGGCCAGGCCGAAGGCGCCGATCGCCCCCGGCGCGAGCGTCGAGCCCAGGTTCGTCAGCACGAGGAGGACCATCTGGCTCCCGGCGAGACCGACCGCCCGCGGCCCGAGCAGGATGAGGGTCCGGCGCGCTTCCGCGTCGCCGAGGTCGATCCGCGGCGTGTACACGAACCGGGCCTGCCGGAAGACGGGTCCGACCTGGACGAGGACCGTCGCGGCCGCGGCGATCACGGTCCCCCAGGCGAGCCCGGGCAGGCCGAAGGACGGGACCAGGACGAGCGCGGCGACGATGATCACGAGGTTGTAGGCGATCGGCGCGAGGACGGACGCGGCGAAGCGCCCGGACGAGTTGAGGACGCTCGTCGCGACCGCCGAGAGGGCGAGGAAGATCGGGCTCAGCAGGAGGATCCGGGTGAGCTCGACGAGACGCGCGGTGTCGGCCGCGTCGAAGCCGGGCGCGATCAGCGGCGCGAGCGACGGTGCCGCGACGAACGCCGCGGCCGCGAGCAGCGCCAGCAGGACGAGCAGGAGGTTGGCGATCGTCGAGACGACGCGCCAGGCGCGCCCCCGCTCCCCGGCGGTCATGAGGGCCGAGATCGTCGGGATCACGGCCGACGCGAGCGCGCCCGCGGCCACCAGCTGGAAGAGGAGGTCGGGCAGGCGAAACGCCGCTGTATAGATGTCGAGCTCCCGGCTGATCCCCAGGCTCGCCGCGATCACCACGACCCGGACCCAGCCGAGGATCCGCGAGATGAACAGGGCACCCGTCACCACCAGGCCGGCGCGGGCGAGGTCGCGGGCCGCGCCGCTCACCGCGGCTCCGTACCGCCGGCACGGGGATGCGCCCGGCGGTAGACGCTGCGCAGCCGCGCCGGCGCGACGTGCGTGTACACCTGGGTGGTCGCGAGGTCTGCGTGGCCGAGCAGCTCCTGCACGACCCGCAGGTCCGCTCCGCCATCGAGGAGATGCGTGGCAAAGGAGTGCCGCAGGGTGTGCGGCGTGGCCTCCGCGGGCAGCCCGGCCCGGTCGCTCGCGAGCCGGAGGCGATAGCGGATCCCCCGGGCCCCGAGCGGGGCGCCACGATGGTTGAGGAACAGCGCGTCCGACGGCCTCGGGACTGCCCCGCGCCCGCCCGCCGCCCGGGCAACCAGCGCCGACCGCCCATCCGCCAGGTATGCGGCGAGGGCCGCGCGGGCCGGGCGGCCGAGCAGGCTCACCCGCTCCTTGCGTCCCTTGCCGGCGACGCGGATCTCCCCCCGGGCGAGGTCGAGCGAACCGAGCCGGGCGCCGGCGAGCTCCGAGATCCGCAGCCCGGCCGCATAGGCGGTCTCGATGAGGGCGACGTCCCGCAGCGCGAGAGCGTGGCGGAGCGGGTTGCCGGCGGCGGGTTCGGCGTCCCCGGCCGCGGGACTCCCATCTCCCGCCGCGGGCTCCTCGGCCGCGGTCGTGGCCGGGAACCGCTCCTCCCCTCGCCCGGGCGCCGGCGGCAGCGACCGGCCGCGGCCCGTCGGGCGCTCGACGGCCGCGGCCGCCAGGAGCCGCTCCACCTCCGCGATGCCGAGGACGGCGGGGAGCCGCCGCGCGCGCCGCGGCGTGGCCAGGGCCGCCCACGGGTCCGCCGCGACGAGGCCCGTCCGGCGGGCCCAGCGGTAGAAGGACCGGATGGCGGCCAGGCGCTGGGCGACCGTCGTGCGGGCGTGCCCCTCGGTCAGCTCGGCGAGGTAGGTCCGAAGGGCGGCCCGGCTGGGCGTGCGCCAGTCGTGCCCGGCCCCGTCCAGCCAGTCGAGATACGCGACGAGGGCCGTGCCGTAGGCCCGGCGGGTGTGCGGGGACGCATCGCGGGCGGCGAGGCTCGCCAGGTACCGCTCGAGGGCGCCCTCCCCGTTCACGCCTTGCGCGCCGCCCGCGGCCGCGAGGCCGTCGACCTGCGGGGGCGAGCGGCCCCCGGGGCACCACCGCCGCGCCGGCCGCCCCCGCCGCGGCCGCCCCCCGGGCGCTCCAGCGCCGCCGGGTTCGGCTCCCCGCCCGCGATCCGGCTTCCCGGCTCGAGGGAGGCCCCATCGAGGGGCACCGTGGCGCCGCAGCCCAGGCAGAGCGCGGCGTCGTCGGCTGCCCGCACGAGCGGCCCGCCGTCCGGCTCGTGGAGCGGGCCGAGCGGCTCGCGCGACGTCGTGAAGCGGCACGACGGGTAGAGGGAGCAACCCCAGAAGACGGATCCGGTCCGGCGGGCGCGGCGGGCGACGAGCCGGCCCTCGCGGCACGCCGGGCACGGCACCTCGAACGGCAGCTGGGCCGGTGGCGGCGGGCCCTCGCGCTTGATGTAGTCGCACGCCGGGTAGCGGTCGCAGCCGACGAAGGGCCCGTAGCGGCCGCGCTTCGCGGCCAGGACGCCGCCCTCGGTCGCCCCGCACGTCGGGCAGGCCTCGCCGACACCCGGCAGGGCCGGCCCGGCCGGCTCCTCGCCCGGCAGCGGCCGCGACTCCTTGTGCTCCGGGAAGAGCGAGCAGGCGAGGAAACGCCCGTTGCGTCCCAGCCGGATCACCATCGGGTGACCGAGCGAGCAGGTCTCGTCGCTTGCCTCGGTCGTGAAGTCGGCCCGTCGAAGCTCCCGCCGCTTCATCTCGACCCGGGCCCGGAGCGGCTCGTAGAACGCCTCGAGCAACGGCACCCACGCCCGCTCGCCGCGGGCCACCTCGTCGAGCTCATCCTCCATCCGGGCCGTGAACTCCAGGTCGACATACTCGCTGAAGTGGTCGACGAGGAGGTCGGTCACGATCTCGGCAACCGGCTCCGGGTGCAGGCGGCGCTCGCGGATCACGACATAGCCGCGGTCCACGATCGTCGAGATCGTCGCCGCGTAGGTCGACGGCCGCCCGATCCCGTTCTCCTCGAGGGCCTTCACCAGGCTGGCCTCGGTGTAGCGGGGCGGGGGCTCCGTGAAATGCTGGGCCGGCGTGACCGCCTCGACCGACGCCTCGTCACCGACGACGAGCGCCGGGAGGGTCCGCTCGGCGTCGTCCTCGGCGTCGTCGCGGCCCTCGGTGTAGACGGCCGAGAAGCCGTCGAAGAGGGTTCGCGTCGCCGTCGCCCGCAGGCCGTACGGCCCGGCGGCGAGGTCGACCGTCGTCGTCTCGAGCTCCTTCTCCTTCATCTGGCTGGCAAGGGCCCGCTGCCAGACCAGCCGGTAGAGCCGAGCCTCGTCCGGCTTGAGGTGCCCCGCCAGGGACTCCGGGTCGCGGGCGAAGGACGTCGGGCGGATCGCCTCGTGCGCTTCCTGGGCACTCCGTGACGTGGTGCGGTAGACGCGCCCCTTGGGCATCGTGTAGGCGACCCCGAAGCGGGCCGCGATCACCTCGCGCGCCTGGCCCAGCGCCTGCCCGGACATCACCACCGAATCGGTCCGCATGTAGGTGATGACGCCCAGGTGGCCGTCCGGTGTGTCGACGCCCTCGTAGAGGCGCTGGGCGACGCTCATCGTCCGCTTGGGGCTGAAGCCGAGCTTCCGGCTCGCCTCCTGCTGGAGGGTGGAGGTGGTGAACGGCGGCGCGGGGCTCCGCCGGCTCTTCTTCGTCGCGACGTCGGCGACGACAGGGCGGCCGGCCCGCAGCGCCCGGGCGTGCGCCTCGGCGGTCGCCGCGTCGCCGATCTCCGGCTTGGCCCCGTCGATCCGCACGAGCTCCGCGTCGAACGACGTGCCGTCGGGGGCGAGCAGCGTCGCCACGATCGTCCAGTACTCCCGGGCGACGAAGGCGCGGATCTCCCGCTCGCGTTCCACGACGAGACGGACCGCGACGGACTGCACCCGGCCGGCCGACAGCCCCGCGCGCACCTTGCGCGAGATGAGCGGGCTGAGCGTGTAGCCGACCAGGCGATCGACGATCCGCCGTGCCTGCTGCGCGTCGACGAGATCCCGGTTGATCTCCCGGGGCCGGGCGAAGGCGTCGCGGATCGCCGCCTCGGTGATCTCGCTGAAGGTGACCCGGGCGAGCTTCTCCGGCGGGAGCGAGGCCGCCTCCGCGACGTGCCAGGCGATCGCCTCCCCCTCGCGGTCGAGGTCGGTGGCGAGGAAGATCCGGTCGGCGGTCCGGGCGGCGCGCTCGATGGCGCCGACGTGACGCTGCGCGCGCTCGTCGGGGATCACGTACTCGGGGGCGAAGTCGTGGTCGACGTCGACGCCGAACTTCCCCTTGCCGGGGTTCTCCGGCAGATCCCGGACATGGCCGTACGAGGCGAGCACAGCGTATCCCGGCCCCAGGTAGCGCTCGATCGTCTTCGCCTTGGCAGGCGACTCGACGATCACGAGATTGCGGCCCATGGCGCCGGAGTCTAGCACCGGGATCCTGCGCCTCGACGCCTCGCGGCTTCGCCGCCGCGCGGGAGAGCGCGCTCGCGCGGCGGGCGATCCCCGGGCTCCGCCGGGGCGGCCGCCTCCGGGATGCCTCTGCCACGGAACCATTCTCACAGGTGGGACGCTCCGGCCGGCAACCTGCCGCGGTGCCCGGCTCGGACGGATCGTAGCCCGCCGAGCGCCCCCGCGAGGCGGTAGCGGCCGAAGGCGCCGACCACGAGGCCCTCCTCCTCGAGGCGGGTCAGCACGGCGAGCACCGTCGCCGCCTGGAGGTCGGCGGCACCGGCGAGAGAATCCGCGGTGGCCGGGCCCTCGAGAAGGCGGCGGACGACGGCGGCCTCCGCGGGGCCGAGCCGGGCCAGGACCGCGCCGGCGTCGGGCAACGGGGACTCGCTGCGCTCGAGCCGTCGGCGGCGAACGGCAAGGGGGATCCCGTAGCCGAGGTCCTCGAGGAGCTCGTCCATCCCGGCGACGATCCGAACCTCGCCCGGGTGGGCCCTCAGGAGCCGATTGCACCCGGTGCTCTGCGGGCGGCCCAGCGGCCCCGGGACGACGAAGAGGGCGCGCCCCTGCTCGAGGGCCCAGCTCGCGGTGATGAGCGCCCCGCTGCGCTCTCCCGCTTCCACGACGACCGTGGCGTCGGCGAGCGCCGCGATGATCCGGTTGCGGCGCGGAAAGCTCGCCGGGCGCGGATCGGCATCCGGGGGGACCTCGGCGACCACCGCCCCGCCGGTGCGCACGATCTCGCGGGCGAGATGCGCGTGGGCGGGCGGGTAGAGCCGGGCGTGGCCGCTCCCGAGCACGGCCACGGTTGCGCCCTCGGCGAGGAGCGCCCCCGCGTGCGCCGCACCGTCGATCCCCACCGCGAGCCCCGAGACCACCGTCGCCCCGGCGGCGGCGAGCACCGCGGCGATCTGCGAGGCGGTCGATCGCCCGTCATCCGTGGGACGCCGGGTGCCCACGACCGCGACGGCACGGACGGTCGCCAGCGCGCCCGCATCGCCGGTGACGAACAGGACGGGCGGCGGCAGCTCGATGCCGCGCAGGCGGGGCGGGTAGCCGTCATCCTCGGCCGTGATCGGCTCGACGCCCGCGCTCGCGAGACGGGCCAGCAGCGCCCGCGACCCATGGCCTGCCCGTACCACGGCCGCCGCGACCTCCGGCGCGAGACGAAGGTCCTCCGCGGCCGCCCCCGCAACGAGCCGGCCCGCGCCACCCCTGCGAGCTGCCACCTCGAGGACCCGGCGGGCACTCCCGTGGGCCCGCAGCAGGGCTCCGAAGCTCACCGGCCCGAGGCCGTCGATCGAGGCCAGCACGACCCAGGCCTCCCGCTCGGACATCCGGCGGCCACCGCCGGAGCTCGACGCCGACGACGTCGCTGCCGGCAGCCGCGCGCCCGCCCGGCAGGGCCTGTCTCCGCCCCGCAGCGACGACTCGCTCCGCGGGGCCGCCGGCGGCGTGCCCGTCGGCGGGCCGGCCGCTCCGCCGTCCGCCGGCAGCGGCGTCAGCTCGCCCACGGGACCGCCGCGCCCCACGCCCAGCACGTCACGCCGCTCCGAACGCCGCGCGCCGGTCGCCGGCAGGCGGCCGATAGCGGGCCGCCTCTTCGAGATGCTCCGTCGCCACGCGATCTGCGGCGGCGAGATCGGCGATCGTGCGAGCCACGCGCACGAGACGCTCGGTTGCCCGCGCGGTCATGCCGGCCCGTTCGGCGAGGGCGATCGCGCGTCGTTCCGCGGCTCGATCGAGGGCCGCGGCGGAGCGCAGCGCCCGGCCGGACAGGCGGCCGTTGAGGCGGCCGCGCCCGGCGACCTGGCGAGCCCGCCCGGCGGCGATGCGCCCTGCGACGGCTGCCGAGGATTCCGGCTCCGCCGCCCGGAGCAGGTCTCGCGGCGCGATCCGGGGGACGCCGACCCACAGGTCGATCCGGTCGCGCAACGGACCCGAGATTCGGCCCCGGTAGCGCTCCGGGTCCCCTCCGGGGCACCGACAGCGGGCGGCCGGATCGCCGTCCCAGCCGCACGGGCAGGGGTTCATCGCCGCGACGAGCTGGAAGCGCGCGGGGAAGACGACCGCCCGGCCCACCCGCGCGACGCTGACCTGCCCCTCCTCGAGCGGCTGGCGGAGCGCCTCGAGCGAGGGCCGGTCGAACTCGGGGAGCTCGTCGAGGAAGAGGACGCCGTGGTGAGCGAGCGTGACCTCGCCGGGGGCCATCCGCGGCCCGCCGCCAACGAGGGCCGCGTAGGAGGCCGTGTGGTGGGGCGCCCGGAACGGGCGCCGCCGGACCAGTCCGCGCAGGGGAGCGGCGCCGGCAACCGAGGCGACGATCGTCACCTCGCGCGCCTCGTCGTCGTCGAGCGGCGGCAGGATCCCCGGGATCGTGCGGGCCAGCATCGTCTTCCCGGAGCCGGGTGGACCGATGAGCACCAGCCCGTGGCCCCCGGCAAGGGCGATCTCGAGGGCGCGCCGCGCCTCCAGGAGACCACGCACGTCGGCCAGGTTCGGGACGTCCTCGTCCGTTCCGCCGGTCGCGGAGGGAACGATGGGCGGCGCCTCGAGGGGCACGAGCTCCGCCCGGCTGGCCGGGCCGCGGCCGGCCACCCGCCGTCCCCGCAGCACGTCGGCCGCCTCGGCAAGCGTGCTCGCGCCGACGACCTCGATCCCCGGCACGAGGCGCGCCTCGTCGACAGCCTCTGCCGGGACCACGACCCGGCCCGCGCCGCGACGCGCGAGGGCCGCGACCATGGGGAGCAGCCCCGGCACGCGTCGCACCTCGCCCCCCAGGCCGAGCTCCCCGAGCATCGCCCAGCGGCCGCGCGGCGTGACCTGCTCGGAGCCGACCAGCACGGCGATCGCGATCCCGAGGTCGAGCGCGGAGCCGGCCTTCGGCACGTCGGCCGGGGCGAGGTTCACGGTGATACGGCGCGGCGGGTGCACGAAGCCGCTGTTGCGGAGAGCGCCGCGGACCCGCTCGCGCGCCTCGCGGAGCGCCGCGTCGGCGAGGCCTACGATGGTGAAGCCGGGCAGCCCCGGGGCCACGTCGACCTCGACACGGACCGGCCGCCCCTCGAGGCCGTGGAGGGTCGCGGAGAGGACGCTTGCGAGCATGGGCCGCACGGTAGCGGCGGCCGCTCACCCGCCGGTCACCGCCGGCTTATCAGCCCCTTATCCCGCCTCGGGCAGGGCCAGGGCGTGCGTCAGCGGGTCGCGACCGCGGACGTCGCCGGCGCGGCGCTCGCCGCCTTGTCGATCGCGCGGGCCGCGTCGTGGAACGAGCGGCCCAGCGGCGAGTCGGACTTCGTCAGCATGACCGGGGCCCCGGAGTTGAGAGCGCTGATCGCCCCCCGGTACTCGTTGAGGACCAGGAGGTCGATGGAGCGCTTGAGGGCGCCCTCGGCGGTCTTGGCGTTGATCCCGGTGAAGGCGTTCGAGCGGTTGAGGACGAGCTTGATGCGGTCGCCCTCGAACCCGATGTGGCCGAGGGTCTCGAGCACGAGGCGGACGTTCTTGAGGCACGACAGGTCGGCGGTCATCACAACGAACAGGAAGTCGGCGGCATCGAAGACGCCCAGGTTGAGGTCGTCGAGGCGCTTGTCCACGTCGATCACGACGTAGTCGTACATGCCGCGCAGGACGTCGACGATCTGCGACACGTGCTCCTTCGTGACCAGCTCGGCTGTCTCAGGCGAGGGGGGCGCGAGGAGCAGGTCGATCTTGGAGTCGTGCTCCACGAGGGCGCTGCGCACGATGTCGGCGTCAATCGTGCCCGCGGTCACCACGTCGACGATGCTCTTGCGGTCGAGCCCGAGGTCGAGGAAGACACGGTGATCGCCGAACTGGAGGTTCGCGTCGACGAGGCAGACGCGGCGGCCGAGCTCGAGCTGGAGGGCGATCGCCACGTTGATCGCGATCGTCGTGGTCCCCACGCCGCCCTTCGCCCCGTAGAAGGCGAGGACCCGGCCCAGCGGCGGCCGGCCGACGAGGAGGTCCTTCGGGGCGAAGCGCGCCAGGAGGCTCTTGATGCGGGCGACGAGCTCGGCGGGGTGGAAGGGCTTGACGAGGTAGTCGTCGGCGCCGGCGCGCAGCCCCCGGATCTTCTGCTCGACCTCGGCCTCGGCAGTGAGCATGATGATCGGGACGTGCGAGGAGGCCCCTTCCTCCTCCCGGATCTTGCCCGCAACCTGGTACCCGTCGAGCTTTGGGAGCATCACGTCCAGGAGGATCAGGGCGGGATCTTCCTGGCTCCACAGCTTGAAGCCCTCGGCGCCGTCGGCGGCCGCGACCACGTCGTAGCCCTCCTGCTTGAGGGTGTAGCTCAGCAGGCGCTGCACGTTCGGGTCGTCGTCGACGACGAGGATCTTGACGCCCATCCGAACCTCTCTGGCTGGGCCGGGATGGCGCGTCGCGCCCCCGGACGCGAGGAATAGTAGCGGACGGGGGTCCGGGTCGACCCCCGCCCGGAAGTAACGGGGCCCGGCTCAGGCGCCCGGCTGCTGGCTCTCCGAGGAGACGCTCGAGGCAGCCCCGATCGCCGCCCCGAGGCCGGCCGTCAGGGGTCCCACCAGCTGGGTGAACTCCGCAGGGATGATGTACTTCGTGGAGGGGCTGTCGCCGATCCGCTTGAGCGCCTCGAGGTACTGCAGGAGCATCGTCTTCTGGTCGATGGCGGAGGCCGACTCGTAGATGCGGGTCAGCGCCTGCCCGAAGCCCTCCGCGTTGAGGATCTGCGACTGGCGGGCACCCTCGGCCCGGAGGATCTGCGCCTGGCGCTCGCCCTCGGCCGTCAGGATCGCGGCCTGCTTCGCGCCCTCGGCGATGTTGATCTCGGACTGCCGCCGACCCTCGGACTCGGTGATCACCGCCCGCCGCGTCCGCTCGGCGGAGAGCTGGCGGTTCATCGCGTCCTGGACGTCGCGCGGCGGGGTGATCTCTCGGATCTCGACTGTCGTCACCTTGCCGCCCCAGCGCTCGGTGACCTCGTCGAGCTTGGTGCGCAGGACCTCGTTGATCTGCTCGCGCCGGGAGAGGACCTCGTCGAGGAGGATGTCGCCGATGACGGCGCGGAGGGTCGTGGTCGCCACGCCCTGCAGCGCGCCGGCGAAGTACGCGACGTTCACGAGGCTCTTGAGCGGGTCGACGATCCGCCAGTAGATGAGGAAGTCGACGTTGATGGGGGCGTTGTCCTTCGTGATCGTCGTCTGGCTG
>Ga0209253_10001598_pt1 | contig 19919 bp, 33 predicted proteins | sample FrelakmetBRP12BR_FD_187145 | JGI IMG/M metagenome (GOLD analysis project Ga0209253, IMG submission 187145) | Freshwater lake sediment microbial communities from the University of Notre Dame, USA, for methane emissions studies - BRP12 BR (SPAdes)... | ecosystem: Environmental > Aquatic >... | reverse complement strand
GGGAGAAAAACTCCAGACGTCATAGAAGTAAAGGTCGGTGGCAGCTCGATCAAAGAATGTTTTGATTTTGCCAAGAATGTTCTTGGAAAAGAGATGAAGTTCCAAGACGCTTTCAAGGAAGGCCAAATAGTCGACGTAATGGCTATCACAAAAGGCAAGGGAATTCAAGGACCTGTGAAACGCTGGGGTGTCCGCAAACTCTTTCATAAGTCAAGAAAGAGAGTACGCGGGGTTGGAACACTTGGAGCCTGGACTCCACACTATGTAATGTACTCAGTTCCACGTGCCGGACAGATGGGTTTCATGCAAAGGACAGAGTACAGCAAGCAGATTCTGAAGATTGGTGAGAAAGGCGTGGAGATTACTCCGAAGGGAGGGTTCATGAGATACGGTATTGTCGGTGGAGGGTATGTTCTCTTACGAGGAAGCGTTCCCGGACCGTTGAAGCGTCTGGTAACTGTGAGAAGATCTGCGAGAACTAGTACTCTTGAAGGAGAGACTCCGAAGTTTGAATATGTGAGTCTCGGATCCAGGCATGTGGAGTAGTGAAGCAGTTGTCAGAAAAGACAGTGAAAATCTACGACATCCAAGGGAAAGAGACTGGACAGATCACGCTTCCAAGAATCTTCTCAGTAGATATTAGGCCAGACATCATAAGAAAAGTCGTGGTTGCGTTACAGTCACACAGTCTTCAACCGAAAGGCCGAGACCCCATGGCAGGAAAGAGAACCACTGCAGCATCTTTCGGGGTTGGAAGAGCTCTGTCAAGAGTGCCCAGAGTTGGGGGGGAGCGTCACCCACGTGCAGGAACTGCCGCTTTTGCTCCAAACACGGTCAAAGGCCGAATAACACATCCTCCAAGTGTTGGCAAGACCTTGGGAAAAAGGATCAATCGAAAAGAACGTTTAGCAGCGTTATATTCAGCAATAGCTGCGACTGGTTCAAAAGATCTCGTAGAACGTCGGGGGCACGTTGTAGACGAAGTTCAGGGATTTCCACTCGTAGTTTCAGATCAAGTTCAAGATATCTCACGAACGAATGAAGTTCGTGACCTTCTGACAAAACTCGGTGTCCGGAAAGACTTGGAAAGAGCTCGGAACAGAGAGAAGAGCCGATCCGGCAAGAGTAGAATGCGCGGCAGGGCGAAACAATTTGGAGTTGGACCATTGCTGGTGGTTGGAGAAGACAAGGGAGTAGGAAAAGCGGCCAGAAACCTCGTAGGCGTTGATGTGGTTGAAGCGAAGAACCTGAACGTTAGACTTCTTGCGCCAGGAACAGATCCTGGAAGACTTACGGTTTGGTCTGAGTCTGCATTGAAGATTATTGACCAATCATATTCGAGAGGGTGAACAAAGTGGGAAAGATAGCGACCAGTGAAGTCATATTGCATCCCCTGATCTCAGAAGATGCTATCACACTAATTGAAGCTGAGAACAAGATAACATTCATAGTTAGCACAAAGGCCGACAAGAACGATGTGAAAAGAGCGGTAAGAGAACTCTACGAAGTCGAACCTGCAGAAGTTCATACTTGCATAACGCCTGATGGGCGCAAGAAGGCCTACGTTAAACTTGTTCCTGAAAACAAGGCAGCTGATTTGGCTGTTAGGCTAGGAGTGCTCTAGAGGGGAAAGAAATGGGAAAAAGAATCATGGTTAGAAGACGAGGCAGAGGCACCGCTGTCTTTCGCGCTGCAACTCATGGAAGAATAGGCGCTGTCTCCTATCCACCACTTCCAGCAGGAGCTTCAGAGACACTCAAGGGAACAGTTGAAAATATACTTCATGAACCGGCCAGAGGTACACCGTTGGCACTGATCAGATTCGAGAGGGGCGAGAGTCACTATGTTCCAGCGCCCGAAGGGATCAGCACCCAGAAAGACGTAGTCTTCGGACCAACCGCCAATGTGGAGATTGGAAATGTAAAACCAGTCATCTCGATCCCCGAGGGGACTCTAATATGCAATATCGAGATGAGACCCGGTGATGGCGGCAAGATGGCAAGGGCCTCGGGAACCTATGCGACCATTGTTGCGCATACTCCCATGGGAACACAGCTAAAACTGCCATCTGGAAGATCTGTATACGTTGGCGATCAGTGTCGCGCGATGATTGGTGTCGTGGCAGCAGCAGGTAGGACTGAAAAACCATTCCTGAAAGCAGGAGCAATTGAAGCTTTAATGTCTGCAAGAGGCCGAAGATGGCCGGGCGTCAAGGGACAAGCGATGATATCAGCGTCCCATCCATACGGAGGAGGCAGACACAAGCACGCTGGAAAGCCTACAACGGTTTCCAGAGACACGCCACCAGGCAGAAAAGTCGGATTGATAGCCGCAAGACAGTCAGGCAGAGCAAAGAAGAGAATGCGCATCGCAAGATAGATACAAGAATGAAAGACTCAACTATCATGTTGAAACTTTGGTGATAGAAAGATGCCGAAAGAATTCCTTTTCAGAGGATACAACCTAGAGCAGCTCCAAGAAACGTCCATGGACGATTTTATCAAACTTCTTCCATCGAGACAACGTCGATCAATGCTTCGAGGACTTACTGATGATCAGAAGAAACTCTTGGAAGAGATTAGACAATTCAGACGAGGATCGGGGAAAGAAAAGAAATCCCAGATGAAGACGCAATGCAGGGACATGATCATACTTCCAGAAATGGTTGGATTGACGATACTCGTTCATAATGGCAAAGAATTCGCTCAAGTCGACATAACCACCCAGATGATAGGTCACTACCTGGGCGAATTTGCCTCACCGATAAAGAAAGTAAGCCACGGAACTCCTGGAATCGGAGCATCAAGAAGCTCGATGTACGTGCCCCTGAAGTAGTCCATATCCAAGAACGAGCTTAGTCACCACATACCCGGCCAGAACATAGCGACATCCTGGCCAGGGGAATCGATTCAGCTCGATCTTTTCTTGGTTATACCATATGTAAGAAATGCGCAGACCAGCGCCACCACTGACGCCATCGCAGGAATCATGGGAACAGAAGTTGTTTTGGCAACCACGTCCGTGCCTCCAACGAGGGTAGTTTCCCTGAAAGCCTCAGTCGCCACCTGTGGCGACAAGTTGCCGGACAACTGATAGTATCCAGTAATCATTACGACCGCTAGAACCAACCCCAATACAGCGTAACCGGTTTCCTTTCTCAAACGCTTCCTTCCCGCTTGTCTGAGATGTGCCCGCCGCTCTTAATTCTAAACTCTAGAACGGCGGTTTCGTCTTCTAGAACAGCTTCTCCCTCCAAATTCGAACCGTCTCAAATATGGATGCTGCAGAGGCGCTTAGTCCAAAAAGCACCGCCATAGCGTCCAACGACATAGAGTACCAAAACGACCCTAGGATGTATAGGACAAGGGAAGCGGAGAAGAAGACTGCATAGAAAAGGTAACGTGGCAAGACAAGTCTTCCAAACTTCAGGAAGAGGCGCAGAGTCCCAACTTTGACTTGTTCCATAAGGCGGTATTGACCATACTCATCCTTTTGAACCACTCCTAACTCTCTGAGTTTCTCAAGATGATGAAGCGCAGTACTTGGGCTTGCTAGTCCACAAGCCCTCTGAATCTCTCTAACACCTACAGAGCCCTCCGACTTGAAGACATTCCAGTATACTCTCAGTGTGGTTCCTCGTACTTGGGCCTCTGCCCTTCGCATATTATCTCGAGCTTTCAATTGACTATTTCACTCCGAACAAGCGGAAGATTAGTAGACTCTTGAATAGTCGTGTGTCGACTCTATCAAAAGGCTTTTTATTACAGCTTATGGTTCTACAGCGGACGTTCTCATGTGGACAGGTAGAAAGTTATGCCAGAATGGGGCTACTCGGTTAAAGCGCTCGATCCCGACAAGACAGTGAAGTGCGCGGGTCGCGAACTGAAGATGTCGCCTAAAGCAGCGGTGGAGATCTGCCACACAATAAGAGGAATGAAGATTGGCGAAGCGAAGACTCTTCTGGAACAAGTCATCAAGAAGAGGCGGCCGATAGCCTTCAGAAGATACAAGAAGAAGGTCGCTCACAAGAGTCTGCCCGAAAAAACGTTCGCTGGCAGATACCCAGTGAAGACTGCTGATCGAATTCTCAGATTGTTGAGGGAACTAGAGGCCAACGCAGAGTACAAAGGCCTGGACATAGAGAACTTGAAGATTGTCCACGCAGCTTCTCATCGAGGAAGAAAGATACGAGCATACACTCCGCGAGCATTCGGCAGGGCATCCCCGTCTTTTGAAACACTCAGCCACGTCGAAATCGTTGGCTACGAAACATCGTAGATCAGATCTCTAGACCAAACGTGAGTTTCAGTCTCATTGTGGATGACGCAGTTTCCTAAACCGTCATCTCTCTATCTGTTTCTTGTTTCAGTCGGGATAGAGCATGACTGTATTGATATTTCGATAGCGTAATACAGAGGCATGTGCAAGAATAGGGACACCATGTGAGCACATAGAGACCTCTCACTAATTTCTAACGAATTACAATCACTGGAATCAATAGAGGAATACCATAACGGAGATTTCTAGCTCCAATAGAGATATATAATGGGTTCCGGATTGCAATCTGGCACTTTGATCTACTGGTGAATAGCAGAATGCTTGTCTCCTATGAGCCCCAGCGTGACTGCTCTTTCCCACCGGCGGTGCTGCCAAGTCACGAAGGGAAATGTTGAATGTCAGTTAACAAGTATTTTATTAGAGACAGCCTCAAGAAAAGCGAAATTGACGAATATCTGTCTTCTGAACTTAGCAAAGCAGGCTATAATCGCTCTGAAGTCACAAAGACGCCTCTGGGTTCAAGGATAGTCATCTACGCTGCTAGGCCTGGAATGGTGATTGGGAGAAGAGGTCAGAGCATAAGAGATCTAACGAAGGTTTTCGAAGAAAAGTTTGGATTGGAGAACCCACAGATCTCAGTGGCGTCGGTGGATGTTCCTGAACTGATTCCTATGGCAGTGGCTTCGCAGATTATCCAATCTCTGCAAAGAGGCGTCCACTTTAGAAGAGCAGCCTACTGGTCACTGCAAAGAACAATGAACGCAGGAGCCGAAGGTGTGGAGATAGCTATCCGAGGAAAACTGAGCACAGAAAGAGCCAGATACGAGAAGTTTAGAGACGGTAACCTTCCAAGATGTGGCGATCCAGCCCTGAAGAATGTTAGGAAGGCTGTATCAAGCGTTCAACTGAAACAAGGTATCTTTGGAGTAAGTGTCAAGATACTTCCACCCAATATGAAGTTCCCAGATCGGATCAAGCTTAAGGACATGGAACCAAAAGCCGAAGAAGCTGTAGCCGAGACCAAAACGGAGGCAGGCGTAGTTGCCGATAAGGACATGGAACCAAAAGCCGAAGAAGCTGTAGCCGAGACCAAAACGGAGGCAGGCGTAGTTGCCGATACTGAGAAAACGTGAAATGAAGCAGATGCTTCCAGACGAACGTAGCAAGAAGCTCAAGGAGCTGGCTGCTGAACTTACCAGGCTTAGAACCACAGTAGCATCCGGTGGAACCGTCGAGAACCCTTCACGAATCCGAGAGATCAAGAAGACCATCGCCAGAATCTTAACCATGGAAAATGAAGAGAAACTCAAGGTGAAAACTTAACATGGTGGCAATAACTCCGGGAAACATTCTCAGACACGAGTTGATCGGTCTCCAAATGAAGATCTCTGCAAGCAGTGATCCAACTCTCGTAGGTATGAAGGGAACAGTCATCGATGAGACGAAGAAGATGCTGTTTGTCCATGATGGCGATCGGTCTAGAATGTTCACAAAAGGAATCTCAACATTCCGGTTCCGCCTTCCAGATGGGAAGCTTGTGTTGGTCGATGGAAAGTATATCGTTGGGTCGCCTGAGAACAGATTGAAAATGAGAGCGAGGTCATGGTAATGAGAAAAATAGGACTTGACGTAGCGGTACCCAGAAAAACATGCGACGACCCCGAGTGTCCATTCCATGGAAGTCTGGCTGTTAGAGGAAAGATGCTTACGGGAACCGTTGTCAGTGCAAAGATGAGTACTACAGTGACCGTTGAACGAGATTATCTTCAGTACATGAAGAAGTACATGAGATACGAGAAGCGAAAAAGTAGGATAATGGCCCACAACCCCCCTTGCGTAGAGACTAAAGAAGGAGACGTGGTGAAGATAGCGGAATGTAGACCGCTGAGCAAGAACGTTTCATTTGTGGTTGTGGAAAAAACCGGGGGAGAGGTCTGAAGCAGAACCTAGACTCCGATCATTTAGTATGTAGAAAATTATGGAATGAATCATAATGCCAGCTCCAAAAACTAGAGCAGTAAGCGCGAGAGGAATGATTGAGTTCAGGCCCCACGTTTCTCGTGGATTGCCTGTAGGTGCAAGATTGCTCTGCACTGACAACACAGGAGCCAAAGAACTGAAACTGATCAACGTGTTTGGATACAAAGGAAGATTGAGACGGCTTCCATCAGCATGTGTTGGAGACTTGGTCAAAGTTTCCGTTTCGAAAGGGACGCCGGACTTGAAGCGACAGATGTTCTCAGCCGTCGTGGTTAGACAAAGAAGAGCATTCAAGAGACCCGATGGTGTGAGGCTTGAGTTCGAAGATAACGCCGCGGTGATAATGACCCCCGAAGGCGAGATGAAGGGTACTGAGATACGTGGTCCCGTTGCAAAGGAAGCCGCAGAAAGATGGCCGAGAGTCGCCAATCTGTGCAACATAATCATATAGGAGCACATTGACCTTGACAATTCGAAAAGTGACATCAAACCCAAACAAGCAGCGAAAAGCCATCTGGAACGCGTCAAATGCAAGAATGAACAGACACCTAAGCGCACCTCTGTCAAGCGGGCTTCAGACTCGACATGAAGTAAAGTCTCTACCAGTAAGAAAGGGCGACACCGTGAAAATTGTGAGAGGAGACTTCAACGGTGTGGAGGGAAAGGTCACTGAGGTTGATAGATCCCGAAACCGTTTGTACGTCGAGGGCGTCACAAGAGAGAAGGTCGCTGGAACGCAGACGAAGATGACCATTCACCCTTCGAAAGTTCAGATCACCAACCTCACATTAGACGATAGGTGGCGCAGCAAGTCATTGGAGAAGAAGAAAAGTCTGACTACACCTGAAACCAAAACTGGGGAGACGAAATAGATGGGCAAGAAAGGAGGAGCTAGACACCTAAAAAGAATGCATGCGCCAAGCTTCTGGCCAATACATGCAAAAGAATTTCAATGGACCAAGAAACCAAAACCTGGGCCTCATGCAATTCAGAAATGCCTTCCACTATCCATTGTGATTCGTGACATCCTCGGATACACGAAGAAATCCAAAGAAGCCAGATCAGTGATTCGTGGAAGAAAGGTCAGGGTAGATGGAAAGACAAGAATAGAAACCAAGTATCCCGCTGGATTAATGGACGTTATTGAAATCCCTGAAGCGAAAGTTGCAGTCAGAGTACTACCCATACAAAGAAAGGGGCTGTCCGTTCTGAACATACCACCTGAAGAAGCATCTTTCAAACTCTGTAGAATAGAAGACAAACGAACTGTTCCAGGCGGAAACTTCCAGCTAAGTCTTCACGACGGAAGAAATATTCTAGTTAAAGTCTCAGATCCGAGAAGACCTGAAGGAGAATCGTATCACACTTTCGACACGATCCAAATCAACCTGCCCGACCAGAAGATAATCAAACGCATCAAATTTGTTGAAGGTTCCCAAGTGCTTGTTACGTCTGGAAGCAACCTTGGCAGGACTGGAAGGATCAAGAAGATCGAAGCGGGCTCGGCTGCAAGACCCACAATTGTGACAGTCGAGGATTCTCAATCCGAAGTCTTCCGAACAGTGGCAGACTACGTTTTCGTCGTAGGCGAAGAGAAACCTATCATAAGCTTGGGAGCATGAGCAAATGACTGCGCCCGAAACTGATCAGGCAGAGCAGAATCCAATGCGTGAGCTGAGAATCGAGAAGGTTACCGTGAATATTGGGGTCGGCAAATCCGGAGAGCCTCTAGAAAAAGCGAAGAAGGTTCTAAAGCAGATTACAAATCGAACTCCATGCCCTAGAAAGGCGAAGCAGACCATCAAAGAGTTCGGGATTCGCAAAGGTGAACCGATGGCATGTATAGTCACTTTGCGAAGGGATGAGGCCAAAGTCTTTCTTAAGAAGGCTCTTGAAGCAGCAGGAAACAAGGTGCGTCAATCATCTTTTGACAATACGGGAAACTTCTCATTTGGAATAAAGGAGCACATCGAGATTCCTGGAACCAAGTATATACCTGAACTTGGAATATTCGGAATGAATGTTGCGGTGACTTTTGAGAGGCCGGGTTTTAGAGTCAAGAGAAGAGTGATCAGAAAATCAACTGTTGGCAAGGGGCATCTTGTCACCCGCGATGAGGCAGTGAAGTTCATTCGTTCAAACTTTGGAACCGAGATAGTTGGAGGTCAGGAGTAATTGGCTAAACTGAAACAGAAGAAAGTCAGAAAATACGGCAAGGGAAGTAGACCCTGTCGAAGATGCGGACAATACGGGCCAGTGATAAGAAGATACGGGCTCATGCTGTGCAGACAATGCTTTAGAGAGGTCGCCCCCTCGCTCGGGTTCAAGAAATACATGTGAGGTAAAGTATGATGACACTAACAGATATTCTGTCTAACGCCCTTTCAACAATGTTGAACAACGAGAAGCGTCACAAGCATGAATGCATAGTCTGGCCTGCCTCAAAGGTCGTCGGTAGAGTACTTAGAGTGATGCAGAAGAACGGTTACGTTGGTGAGTTTGAGTTTATCGACGACGGAAGAACGGGAAAATTCAAGGTCCAGCTTCTGGGACGAATAAACAGATGTGGTGTAATAAAACCAAGACACTCAATCAAGAGAACGACTTTCGAATTCTGGGAGAAGCGGTACCTCCCATCAAGACAAGTCGGAGTCCTCGTAGTTAGCACCCCAATGGGCATAGTGTCCCACAAAGAAGCTGCGGAACAGAAAACAGGAGGAAGACTCCTAGCATACGTCTACTAATGAAGGAACCGAACCATGTCAGAATCACTACAGCAAATATCAATTGACTTGCCTGAAGGCGTTGAGGTTCAAGCCGATAGTGGAACAGTAAAGGTGACTGGACCAAAAGGGTCACTGTCAGAAGATCTTTCCCATCTTCCAGTAGACATCGAAGTGGCGAAAAAGAGAGTACTTGTCACGCCTCGCGAATCAACAAAAAGGTGCATTGCAAAAGCTGGAACAGCGGCAGCTCATGTAAAGAACATGATCAGAGGGGTTACGAAAGGTTTCACATACAAACTCAAGGCAGTGTATGCACATTTCCCCGTAACTGTGAAGGTGAACGAGAAAGAGAAGAAGGTAATGATAGAGAACTTCACGGGAGAAAAGACCGCGCGAGTGACAAAGATCATCGGCGACACGAAAGTGAAAGTGTCGGGTGAAGAGATTCTAGTACAAGGAACTAAGCTCGAAGACGTAAGCCAGACCGCGGCAAACATAGAGATTGGAACCAAAATCAAAGACAAAGACCAACGCGTATTCCTAGACGGGATATACATATACGAAAAAGCTGAGGGAATGTAAAATGTCGACTGGCACTGATGTGAAGCGAGCAAACGTGCACCGCAAGAAGCCACGATTCATTCGACAGGAAAGCTGGCGACTCAAACGAGTGAAATCAGGGTGGAGGCGACCAAGAGGCAAGACAAGCAAGATGAGACGCCAACAGAGAGGATGGCCGAGACTTGTGAAGGTGGGATATGGAAAACCAAAGTCGCTAAGAGGGCTTCACCCATCAGGACTTCGAGAGATAATGGTAAACCAACTCAAAGAGCTTGCATCAGTTGACCCAAAGAAAGAAGTCGTAAGAATCGCCAGAAACGTAGGAGAAAGAAAGAGACTCGCAATAATTGAAAAAGCAAAAGAACTCGAGATCAGAGTTCTCAACCCAGTGGGCATAAGAAAACCGGAAGAAGAGGCCGTAGCTTCAGAGGTTGAGGAGCCCTCAGTTCAAGAAGTCAAAGAAGAAGTCGAGCCCGAAGGAACACCAGAAGAACTGTCACCTGCGAAGGATCAGGGACGAGTTGAGAAAACGTGAGCGTAAAAATACAGAAACGACTGGCAGCTGAAATCCTCAAGACAGGGGTCAACAGGGTCTGGGTTGAACCCGACGAACTAGACAAAGTCGGGTCGGCCATAACCCGAGAAGAAGTACGCAAGCTCATACATGAGGGGATTATCAAGAAACGTTCAGAAACCGGAATCAGCAGAGGCAGGAAAAAAGAGAAACATCGAAAGGGATCTGGAAGCCGTAAAGGTAGCAGAGTTTTCAGGAAACAAAGGTGGATAGTGGGAATTAGGAAGACCAGGAGTCATCTGTCGGAGCTAAGGGACAAGAAACTGGTAACACCGCCAGTGTTCCGCAAACTGCTCTTGATGGCGAAAGGAGGGTCTTTCCGTAGCATATCGCACCTGAACGAATACATCGAGACTCACAAACTTGTACGACGGAGATAGAACCATGAGTGGACCAATGTATAACCTACCGTTTAGAAGAAGAAGAGAGAAGCGGACCGACTACAAAGCCAGAAAAGCCCTGATATCTTCCGGGTTGCCGAGACTTGTCGTCAGAGGAACGAATAAACACATGACTGTTCAGCTCGTTGAGGCACACCCAACCGGAGACAAAGTCATAGCCTCCGCAAACTCCGCAGAACTTGCAAAGAGATTCAGTTGGAAGATCCATTGTGGAAATGTTCCTTCAGCTTACCTAACCGGACTTCTAGCCGGAGTGAAAGCCAAAAACAAAGGCCTTTCAAAAGCAGTGTTGGACATGGGACTAAGAAAAGCAAGCAAAGGATGTCGGATATTCGCAGCCCTAAAAGGAGCAGTGGATTCAGGAATTGAGATTCCTCATGATGATGAAGTGTTTCCAGAAGACTCAAGACTCTGTGGAGAACATATCGCTGAATACGGCAAGATCCTCGCGAAGGATCAGGAGACCTACTCGAAGCATTTCTCCAAATACATTTCCACAGGGGTCAAGATGGAGGACTTTTCTAAGTACTTCGAAGAGACTAAGAACAAGATACTTCAAGCAACTCCCGAGGCGGTGAAGGCAAACTGAGACCAAGAACTCAACGGTCATCAACTCAACAGTCATCAACTTCATTATCAACCTGGAAACCAAGAACCAAATTAGGGTCAATGGTACAGTCTGGTCAGATAGTTGCACTGGACGACATATTCACTCAGGGCCTAAAGATAATGGAACCTGAGATAGTTGATACTCTGGTCCCAAACATACAACAAGAAGTGCTGGGAATAGGTTTCGTCCAGAAACAGACTGACGCGGGAGAAAGGAATAGGTTCAGAGCAGTCGTGGCTGTTGGAAATGGGGCAGGATACCTAGGGGTTGGAGATTCAAAAGCCAGACAGGTAAGGATGGCTATAGAAAAAGCAACTAATCAAGCCAAACTTAGCATCATCCCAGTTCGAAGGGGTTGCGGTAGCTGGGAATGCGCATGCAACCACCCTCACTCTCTATCGTTCAGAGTTGAAGGCAAGTGCGGAAGTGTCTCGATAGAGATACTCCCGGGTCCAAGGGGACTTGGATTGGTTGGAGGCGAAACACCCAAGGTCATACTCAGACTGGCTGGAGTAAGCGACTGCTGGACCAGAACTTACGGGTCAACCAACACGCTTGGATCAACATCTTTCGCAGTCTACGATGCTCTAAGGAACACCTACAAAATGATCACAACCGAGGACTGGGCCAAGTGAAAGATTCCGTTTCAGAAGAACAGTCAAAGTTGCTGATAGCGGTCAGACTGAGAGGAGAATCAACCGGTAAACCTGACGTCAGAGACACACTCACATCGCTTAGACTGGAGAAGAAACATCATGCATCAATCTACTGCAACCAACCACAAGTAAGTGGGATGTTGAGTAAAGCCAAAGATGTCCTAACCTGGGGCGAAGTGAAATCCGAAACTATGCGACGTATACTCGAAAAGAAAGCAGAAGTGAAAACAGACAAAAAGTCAATCAACGAACTTCCAAAAGAACTTGGTTTCTCCTCTATGGACGAGTTGACAAAAGCTATGACTAAAGGAGACGTCCTCCCGGAGAAACTCTGGAGAAGCGGTGTCAAACCGGTCTTTCGTTTGCATCCACCTAAAGGAGGATTCAAGGGAACCATACGCAGGCCTTACAAGAGTGGAGGAGAACTCGGCTACAGAGGAGCGGCGATAAACGATCTTATTCTCCGCATGACATAACAACACAACAAGAAGGTTTATCTCGACCAAATCTCCTCTCTCGATGTTCACTACAATTGAGACAGTTCCAACTCAGAGGAATGTATGTTTGGCCAGACGATTACGAAAAGTGAGAAGACTACGCGGATCCAGGACACACGGCTGGGGTACATCCGGACAACACAGAGACGGCGGTATGCAAGGCGGCAAAGGAAAGTCTGGATGGTGCAAACACCGATGGACCCACGTCGTCAAGTACGAACCGGACAGAATCGGAAAGTCAGGTTTTAGATGCCCCACTGGCAAAGGAAGGTTGATAGCCGTCAACGTTGGCGAACTTGAACGACTTTCTCAGGAATCTGGAACTGTGGATGAGAAGAACGTTGCGACATTGAACCTGACGAAACTTGGATATCAGAAACTGCTCGGCGAAGGCAGAGTCACAAAACCACTTCAAGTCGTTGTGCAGGAATGGTCCAAAACCGCAGAGAAGAAACTGCAGGAGTCGGGGGGTAAGGTGTTGGCTCCCCAGAAGAACGGCGTGTAACACATGGCAAGGTTCATAGATCTATTCAAACCACTCGCAAAATTTACTCCTAATATTTCTCCCGCAGAACGCAAAGTGGCGTTCAATGAAAAGATATTCTGGACGATCATAGTTCTTGTAGCATATCTCGTTATGGCAGAAGTACCTCTATACGGAATTGGAACAGGAGGAGCTCAAGACCCATTCGGGGCGATGAGAGTCATCTTCGCCTCGAACAGAGGTACACTAATGGAACTTGGAATAGGTCCGATAGTTACCGCTGGACTGATACTCCAGGTTCTTTCAGGATCAAAAATGATCAACGTAGACATGTCCAATCCTGAAGACCGGTCAGTGTTCACAAGTGCGAGCAAGATCTTAGCTGTTGTAATGACTCTTTTTGAAGCTCTCGCATACATAATCGGAGGAGCTTACGGAACACTGGCAATCCAGACTCAGTTCATAATAGTGATTCAGCTGTTGGCCGCAGGTATCGTACTCATGCTGCTTGATGAGATGTTGCAGAAGGGTTGGGGTCTTGGGAGTGGCATAAGTCTCTTTATAGCAGCCGGAGTCGCCCAAAGGATATGGTGGGATACTATAGCCCCCGTCAGTCCTGTTGCGGATGAGAAGTATCTCGGAGCGCTAATCGCTTTCGGTCAGTCCCTTCAGAATTGGCAAGGTTGGAAAGCTACGTTCTACAGGTCCCAAGGTCTTCCAGACATGATAGGATTCTTGACAACTATTGGGGTCATCATCTTGATTGTGTACCTGAGCGGTCTCCGTGTTGAGGTACCGGTCTCATATGCAAAGTATAGAGGATTCAGAGGAAAGTTCCCGATTAAGTTGCTTTACGTTTCCAATATTCCGGTAATATTCGCCGCAGCATTGTTCGGAAACATATACTTCATCTCACAGATTATCTGGTCGAAGTATAACCAAGCAGGAACAAACTTCTGGCTAAACCTACTTGGAACGTTCAAGGTCTCGGGAGAGAGTTATGCGCCAAGTGGGGGGCTCGTGTATTATGTGGTTGCTCCAGGCAACTTGTCGGGGGTAGCGCAAGATCCAGTCAGGGCACTGGTATATGCGGGTCTAATGATCACGATATGTGTATTCTTTGCTGTCACCTGGGTGGAAGTCGGTGGGATGGATTCGAGAACTGTTGCAAAACAACTTGTGGACTCAGGAATGCAGATAGAAGGTTTCCGACGATCATACTCTCCAATCGAACAACTTCTTTCAAGGTATATCCCAACCGTAACTATCATGGGCGGACTGATTGTAGGAGCATTGGCATCGTTTTCTGATTTTATGGGAGCCTTTGGATCAGGAACAGGAATACTGCTAACAGTTGGCATAATACAACAGTACTATGAGCTGCTTGCCAAGGAAAGAATAAGTGAAATGTACCCAGCGATCGGCGGCCTCCTGGGAGAACGATGATTGGTTGAAGACTGTCATTGTAACGGGGATACCTGGAGTAGGCAAAACTACTGTTATCAAAGAACTGGAAACGCTGGCCAACGATCGCAAAATGAAGTTGACTACACTGAGTTTCGGCACTGTTATGAAAGAACTATGCGAAAAAGGCAGCGCGTCCCTTCACAGAGACGAGCTCCGTCGCCGGCCAATCAATACGCAGAAGAAGCTGCAGGAGAAGGCTGCAAGATTCCTAAAAAAGAAGGTGAGAAGTGGAGTTCTCCTTGTAGACACTCATATGTTCATTAGGACCAGGAGCGGTTTCTGGTCTGGTCTGCCGAAACCAGTCCTATCTATCCTGAAGCCTTCTCTTCTCGTTCTCCTGGAGGCCCTTCCCGAAGATATCATGAAGAGACGGGAAGGTGACCCTACCAGAATGAGGGACAAAGTAACAATGTACGATGTTATGTCAGATCTCGACTGGGCAAGAGCCAGCGCCTCATCTTGTGCCGTAGTTTCCGGTACGCCGATCAAAATCATATTAAATGAGTCCGGTAAACAGAAAGAAACGGCAAAAGAACTGTTTGAGGCAATCATCATCGAGGAAATAGGGCGATAGACCTTGAGTTTCATAGATGACTTCTTTGCGTTAATGAATGCTGTTCTCGCGCCTTATGGATCAATACCTCAGTCAACATTCCTCATTCTAGGAATCGCACTGTTGTTAGCGGTTGTCAGTAACACTGCTAACCGTTTTCTAGTCGACGTCAAACGAATGAAATCGATCACCGATGAAGTGAAGGCATGGCGATCAGATATGGACAAAGCAAAGAAGAGCGGGGACAAGAAACTGCTGGCCAAAGCCACCAAGAAACAAGAGGCTATGATGAAACTTCAGAGCAAGACGATGTGGGACAGAATGAAGGTGAGTTTCATATTCATAGTTCCCTTCTACCTTATATTCATCATCTTGAGCCGATTCTTCGGCAGCACATTTGTAGCTCTGTCGCCATTCACGATACCGATGCTTCTTACTGGTCCAGCGAACGCCGATTGGCCTGGCGCCATAAACCTAGCCTACGTTACATGGTACATCGTATGCTCATTCGGGATAAGCCTTCCACTGTCAAGACTGCTAGGAGTAAACCCTGAAGATTAGAAGTCACCTGAAGATTCGATCGGTCCATCAATCTTTTCTGGGAACTAGCATGCAAAGGTCTTTGGATAAGTCAATTCGGAGAAGACTAGTAGATCCCGGGAAGATAGTGATCGTCATAGGTGGTTTACACGGGACCGGGAAGTCCACATATGCCAAGATTCTCGCAAGAGATCTTGGACTTAGACACGTTTCAGCTGGACAATTATTCAGAGAGATTGCTGAAGAAAGAGATCTCTCTCTTGAGAACCTCAATGAACTTGCATGTTCCGACCCGAGTCTGGACCAGTACGTTGACAAAAGAACCAAAGAGGAAGCAGCTGAGAAAGGGGTTATCATAGATGGCCAACTCGCAGCCGTGATGGCCGGGGACACAGCTGATCTGAGAATCCTGATTACGGCTCCCGAGAAAACCAGGATGGAACGAATATCGCGCAGAGACTCGATTTCTCTTGCCGAAGCCTCGGAAAGAACGCTACAAAGGGAACGCGCAGAACACGATCGCTACCAGAAATACTATGGAATTGATGTAGCTGATGTTTCCATATATGACGTAGTTGTTGATTCAGGCTCTACGACGATCGAGGAGGCCACAAAAATCCTTAAGAGCGTTGTAGAAGACTACATCGCGAAACAGTCTTGGAGATGAACAAGAATGCCAGCGATTGAGATCGGAAGAATCTGCGTAAAGACACATGGTAGAGAGAAAGGTAAGAAATGCGTAGTGGTGGACGTCATCGACGACAACTTTGTTATCGTCACTGGACCGAGTTCGCTGACGGGAATCAGGAGAAGACGGACCAATCTAGGACATATTCAGGCAACTGAAGAGATGCTCGACCTAAAGAAAGGAGCTACAGACGAAGAAGTCGCCAAAGCTGCTGACAAAGGAAAGAAAACATCTTTTCTCAAGTCGTCTTAGAAGCTGTATTGCCCATTCCAACTATTTGGGATGGGGTTTCCTGACAACTCTGACTTCATCAACGCTGTGAACGCTTGCACCAAGATCCTCCACACACTTCCTAACTGTATCGATGTGTATGTCGTCACCATCGATTGAAATCTTTACACTCTCTGTATCTTGGTCAATCTCGGCTAACGTGACATTCACGTCCTCGACGCCGTGACAAGATGCTAGCTTCGAGGCTAGTTCATCTATGGGTGGGTCATGTGGCTTCAGAACGTCAAGGACCAACCGTTTCACTTGGGGATCATGGCCCGTCAAATCTGTTCACTCTTTCACACTCAATCAAGTTTTGAAATATGTACGTTCCGGTTGGAACGCGCTAGATTTTTCCGACGAGCCAACTGATCAATGCGGCCACAACTGCGACGATGATCATACGTCCGCCGGAACGTAGCATGCTTTCCTTTGAGATTCTGCCGAGAAAAGCTCCGAGTAAGAACAGCATACACAATATCAACGAGATTGCGTACCAAACAGCATGATCTATCGAGATCAGACCGACAGAATTCATGAAGAACGGAATCATTGGAATGATCGCCGTTAGTACCGGCGACAATCCATCTACCATAGCCGTCCAGATCGTTGCCACCTTCATGGCTCTACCATGAATCGAGTTGCTGACATCAGCAAGCATAGCTTTCCTCATCTTCAACAGAATTCTCCTACGTTCCGCGCGTTCCGTGAGGTAAGCTCCAGAAAAACCTGAGGCACCCATGGCAATGGCTGCGCCCAAACCCGCGCCTATGATAATCTTTGAGTTGATCGTTCCTGAACTGTAGGCCCCCACAATCACTCCTAGGATCGCCATCGCACCGTCGAAGGAGTTCATAACAAAATATCTGCGTGAGATTGAGGCTACGCCTGCGATTCGAAGATAGCCTCTCAACTTTCGAAAGGCCGTCAGCATTCAGTCACATTTTCTCCGTCGAATAGTCCGGAGAACCTGAATTAAACCCTTTATTATCCTCTGAGACAACTGAGTGTGTGGTGATGTGCATTGTCTGCTACTCCTCCATGGGAGAGAGTCAGACAGATCGTCGTGAAGAGCGAGGACGGGACCGATCCACGCTATGGGTGCAAACCTCAGGAACGACCAATCGAAGACCACATACGTCGAGGAATCATAAATTTGGACAAGCCACCCGGCCCATCAAGTCATGAGGTTGTGGCGTGGGTCAAGAGAATACTTGAACTGAAGCATGCCGGTCACGGAGGAACCCTAGAGGTCATCTGACCGGGGAAACCCAAAAGTAACCGGCGTTCTTCCGGTGGCTTTCGAAGAAGCCACAAGAGTGGTGCAAGCCTTCCTCCTCTCAGGAAAAGAGTATGTCTGCCTCATGGAGTTACATGAAAGAATCGAAGATGAAAAAATCAAAGGAATACTGAAGGAATTCACGGGCGAGATCTATCAGAAGCCACCTTTGAAGTCATCGGTGAAACGAGAGGTCAGGAAGAGGTGGATATACAACATTGATCTCCTAGAGATTCGAGATAATCGAGTTCTCTTCAAAGTCGCCTGCCAATCTGGAACATACATTAGAAAACTGTGTTCAGACATTGGAGAGGTCATCGGATCTGGGGCTCATATGAGGGAACTCAGAAGAACAAGAGCGGGGTCATTCAGCGAAAACACGAGTTTCTTCAACATGTATGACTTGTTGTCTGCTCAAGACAAGTATCGAACTGAGGGCAATGAGATGCCCATGAGGAAAATGGTTAGACCGATGGAAGATGCGTTCGAGTATGTTCCCAAGATTTATCTTAAGGACTCGGCTGTGGACGCAATCTGTCACGGCGCCTCTCTCGCAGCTCCAGGGGTCTCGAAGCTAGATTCCGACATCAGATCGAAGAGTCCAATCGTATTGTTCACGCTGAAGAATGAGGTGGTGGCATTGGCAAAAGCACTAATGTCAACAGAAGATATCATGGAAGCTGAGAAAGGATTGGTCAGTCGAACCGTCAGAGTAGTCATGGCACCGGGGACTTATCCATCACTCTGGAAGAAGAAACGTCATGAGAAGATGAGCGAGGCTACGAACTGAATTTTTATACATGAAACCAGAATCATCAAGAGCAATCTAACGCCGGGATTCCCGAGCCTGGTACGGGGCAGATTCATCAAGAAACGGTAAGCCCAAGCCTGGAGACTAGCTCGAGAGCCTGTGGCCCTAACGGGCCTCGAGGGTTCGAATCCCTCTCCCGGCGCCATGTATATTCTTTCGCTTCATTTCGTGACGAATTTGTTCCACGAAAACCTCGGGGTCTAAGCGTCTTTTCGGTTGGACCAAAACACTCTAATCCTAACTTCTTTATCTATCGAGTTGTTCGGCTGAGTCAAAGATGCGAATAGAGAATTCTGAGGACGCAAAAAGTGTGGTAAGGAAGTATTTCCTTGGCACTAGGACTTTCCACGGAAAGATTACTTCTTTGGTTATGGAACAAAAGATCGAGGGTCCAGATGACAAAGGTGCTTGGAAGGTCAAAGGAACCTATCTTACGGAGGCAGGCGCGAGAGAAGAGTTTGTGGCTACTGTTTCGTCACGTGGGGAAGTTCTAACGATCAGTTCAAGCTCGGCGAAACCGAAACCTCCTTGGCGCTAAGCATCATCATAGTCTCCTTTTCTTCTCTGCATCCAGTTCTCGAACAAGTCCGATGACTTCACGTGAGATGCTTGGCGTCAACTGAAACTTCTTGTGATATGGGCAATATGAATCGAGAACTGTCTCTCCAGTCGTCTCAAGGAAAATGACCGGATAAAGCCGACAACCCTCAGGCCGATAGTTGTAGATTGTGCACCGCTGACCGTTGTGAAAGACGCATCTTCCCGACAGATTCTTGAGAAGCCGGTTTCCATTCTTGTCGACGATGAAGAAATCACTAGAGAAACGAAGGCCCCTTATCCTTGTGATGTCTGAGTTGGTCAGTGGCATCTCAGTATTCAAGCAGCATTTGATGCACCCGTACTGCAGGCACACGCCTTTCATCTTACTCATCACTTGGTCTTCTTAACTAGGCGTTAGCGTAATACTATGCTTTACTGAATTGCATCAAGTTCCCGAGATGTCTTCGCGACCGTTGCGCTCCCGTCGCAGTTCTTGATTCGTGCCGAAGGTCTTCTTTGAGGCTTTTCCAGGTCAAGCCACGTGTCATATGACACAAAGATTACCTTGGGATCATCTTGCTACAATGATCCACGTGGGACAAAGTATTTCTATCGAATACAGAGATTAGAATACGAGTGAAAGTTATGGCAAGGCAGGCTGGTTCCAAGGACACGTTACTCCCCAATGCTCCAGGATCGGCGTTTGCTTCACGCAAGGGTGCCTACATTCTTGTCGACGGCACCAAATACCACTGGAGCGGTTCTGCTTGGATCGATGAAAGTGGCAAAGAAGCCAAAAGGGAGGGAGAACCATCTGTGACTCCGCCCAGCACTTTGTCAGGCCGTCAGGTAGTCGTGCCACATGGTCCACCGTCGCAAGTGAAGCTAGCATCTTCAAAGATTGCGTTGACTCAGTCTCTATTGAAAATGTGTGAAGGCAACAAAGAGTTCAGTATGGCCAAGTCAGGTGATTCAGATCTGATCTTGGAAGAGAAAGTTGCAGC
>Ga0209253_10001597_pt1 | contig 19922 bp, 20 predicted proteins | sample FrelakmetBRP12BR_FD_187145 | JGI IMG/M metagenome (GOLD analysis project Ga0209253, IMG submission 187145) | Freshwater lake sediment microbial communities from the University of Notre Dame, USA, for methane emissions studies - BRP12 BR (SPAdes)... | ecosystem: Environmental > Aquatic >... | reverse complement strand
CACCATCCAGCGGGATATCATTGCCTCATTAAGCACGGAGAAAGTAGTCCAGCTGATCAATGAGATGACGCCGGGGCAGGCCGCAGATATCCTGTCCGTGCTCCCCCATGATGAAGCCAATGCGATCCTCGGGGCGATCAAAGGCGAAAATGCAAAGAAGGTTCATGCAATTCTTGAAAAACAGGAGGAGAACGTCCTCCATTACACCACGCAGAAGTTCCTGAAATTTTCGCCGGAAACAACGGTGGAATATGTCCAGAACGATTACCCGCGGCATGCCCGCGACAAGGATGTGATCATGTATGTCTATGTCGTTGATGAACAGGATACCCTGCTGGGTGTTATCGACTTAAAAGAATTATTAAAAGCTGATGACAGGGCGCTGTTAAAAGAGATCATGGTCGAGAACGTGATCAGTCTCTCCACCGAAAGCACGCTCAAGGAGGCGTCGCAGAGTTTTGCGAGATACGATTTCAGGGCAATGCCCGTGACAGATCAAAAGAATAGGCTTGTCGGCGTCATCCCGTACCGCGACGTGATGAACCTCACCCATCATTTCCTTGAATGACAATTCCGGATCAACAATTTTTTTCCTGGAACATTTTGATGCATTAATCGGGACAGAATCAGGAGCCCCTCAACTGGACCGGAGATCGGTGCCTGGGAAACACACATTATTACCTTCCCGGCACCACCATTCACCATAGAACGACTCCCCCCTGTAGAAAAAGACCACGAGGCGAGAGGAATGGAGAACATACCTTTGCAACAGAGTGCGGTGCCCGCGCCGCAGGTCTCAAACTTCTGCATCATCCTGCACAAGGACGGGCAGGTCGACCGGCTGACCGACCGGACACTCGAAGAGTACGTCAGCGTTGTACAGGATGCGAGCATCGCATGGATTGACTGGACGGCAGAAGAGCATGAAAAATCGTTTGAAGCCGTCGCTGTGGCAGGCGGTTTTTCCAAGGTCCCGGTATCAAAACTTGTCGGCGGGTTCTACTCGGCATACGAAGACCATGATACGGAACTTGGCATCATGCTTCCTGCGGTTGTGATGAAGAACGAGAAGATGAAAGTCCACCCCCTGATCATCCTGATCAGGGACAACGTGGTTTTGACCATCCACAGCATCGAGATGAAAGGGCTGGTGCGCCTGTCCCGGTATGCACCACAGTTCTTTAAGAGAATGGAAGCCGAAAGCACCGCTGACCGCATTACCCTGCTCCTGGAGAGGCTCCTTGATGAGAACAATGACAGGAACTTTGAGTACCTGCGCGAGATTGAGACGCACGGGGACGAGATCAGCAAGTCGTTGATCGAGGAGAAGGTGAGCAAGAGAAAGGTTGCCCACAACATCTACCGGATGAAGCACGTCCTGATCGATTACTTAAACGTCCTGTGGGCGACAAAAGACGTGATCGAGTCGCTGCGCTACGGGGATTCCGACCTGATCACGAACAATGAGCGGCTGTTGGGACGGATCGGCATGCTCTCGGATAACATCGACCGGCACATCGGGCTCTCAGAACAGATGTCCACCATGCTTGCGTCCGGTCTCGAAGTGATGCAGAGCATCTACAACAACCAGCTCCAGAGCCTGAACAACCGGTTCGCGCTCGTCACCGCGTACCTCACCGTGCTGGGCACGGCGTTCCTCGTCCCGAACACGCTTGCAACGATTGCCGGCAGCGGCGTCATGGAAGGAAAGATGGCGGCGCAGTGGTGGTACATGCCGATGCTCCTCGTCTCGACACTGGTTGCGACGGCAGTGTCGTTTTTATGGGTGCTGCACGTCTGGAAAAAACGGGGCGAGGAAGAGTAAGCGGGGTATACTTAGTAAGGCAGCTGCACTCGTCCGTGGTGCTGTTCAATCTGTAAAAAAATTATATACCCCGCCATGTCATATGGAGTGCTGAAGAACCATGGAAATTATCCCCGGGGTCCACCAGGTCGATGGTGTCAACGGCAACTGCTATATTATCATGGGGGACGGGCTGATCCTCATCGATACAGGACTGCCAAATAACAGCAAAAAAATCCTCGCATATGTTCACGATACCCTTGGAGCTATCCCTTCGGACATTGAGACTATCATCCTGACGCATTACCACCTGGACCATACGGGAAGTGCGTATGAGCTCTGGTATGCCACCGGCGCAAAGGTGGCAATCCATGAACGTGACGCGGATTATGTTTCAGGAATAACTCCCATGCCTGTCCCGGGAGGGATCATGGGGGCACTCTACGGGTTATTTAAAATTTTTTTCAAGTTCAAGCCTGTCCAGCCCGACATCCTGCTCCATGACAATGACCAGATCGCCGGTTTTGTCTGCATTCACTCGCCCGGGCATACGCCCGGCAGTATCTGCCTGTATGATTCGAAATTCAGGATCCTGTTTGCTGGCGATACACTGAGATTTTTTGATGGAAAACTCCAGGGACCGCCCCCCCGGTTCACACCGGACATTGACCAGGCCAAAGAGTCGATCAAAAAGATCGCCGCACTTGACTTCGATATCCTCCTTGCCGGGCACGGTGTGCCCCTGTTATCCGGTGCATCAGAAAAAGTCCGGGAATTCTCGCAGTCATTGTCCTGAATAGAGGGATATAGAAAAAAGAATAACCGTAAATATCAAAAACAGGAAACGGTGCGGGGATTAATCCAGCGGGATCGTTTCGAGCTGCGAGACCAGTTCCCAGATCCGTGTCCGGGCATGCACCGGCATGTTGGGGTCGTTGGAGATCTCGTCAATCTTGGAGATCGCCTCTGCCGCACGGAGCCCGAGCTCCTTGGAATCATTCGTGAGCAGCTGGCGGGTCTCATCCGCTACGCGCCGGATATTTCTCGGGATCGTGCTGTCATCCATGATGTGCTGCAGCATCAGGGTACAGTTTTCGATTGTCTTCTGTGGGTTCGGCATGGTGCCACACCTCGTACCTGTAGTTAATACGTAGAACCGACATATATAGGTTAAATATTGATGCGACGGTGACCGCGATGGCGGCAAGAAAGGAAGACGAGATCATGGCCGAGTACCTCCTTAAAGGGGGAAAGATGCTCGAAAAGACCTGCAAAGTGTGCGGCTGCCCGATGTTTGAATACAAGAAAAAGACGTTCTGTGTTGTCTGTTCAGAACGCGAACAGGAGCAGGATTCGAACCATAAACTACAGACCGGAACAAAAACCCGCCCACCATCCGGACCTGCCGGGACAGGAGCGGCACAGGGAGCTTCAGGTGCCCCTGTCCCCGCTGACACGGCAGCACTTGCTGATGAACTGGTAGCAACGGTTCACAATCTCGTTCTACGGATACGGACCGAGGAAGATCCTGACCTCTGCCTGACAATGATGGACGCGGCAAAGACCGGGATCGAGGCACTCCAGGTCCTGCGTCAGGTATAGGGGCGGCGGCAGAGGTCAATAATCTTCTGCGCCGTCTTTTCTCCGATCCCTTTTATTGCGACCAGATCCGCCTTTTGTGCATTCGCTATCGCCTGCACTGTACCGAAACGGGAGAGAAGCAGCCGCGCGTTCTTCATGCCAATGTCAGGGAATGCAGAGATGATGTATTCCTGCTCTTCACGCAGCGAGCGGTGCGATTTGTGCGGGTGCACCTTGCGCCCGCCCCGCTCCCCCTCCTCGCGCTTGGCGAGAACAAAGAGCATCCTTGCGGTGTCCTGCTCATCCTTTGTGAACAGCAGCGAGACGCCCATATCCACCGTAAGTGCGGCAAGCACTCCTTTGATCGCATTCGGGTGGATGTCGCGCTGGGCTGAGAGATCGCCGCCCTCGATAATCAGCACGGGACGCGTCACCGCTTCCGCCATCACCTTCACCTGCCCGAGAAGATCCCTGTTGATCAGGGTGTCGGCAAAGTCGCGTGCAGTCTTGCGCTCCACGAGGATCCGGTCACCGATCGCGTAGTCACCATGTTCAAGGCGCTGGAGCCGGATTACAGCACCCATGCCGGAGAGCACCTCGACCACCTTTGACGAGGTCTCGCGGTCGTCAACGATGATCCTGGGGCCCTGAGGTGTGAACGCTTCGATGCTTGCCTGTTCGGATTCGACCGGTTTTTGCGGGACCGGATTCCTTCTGCCCATCGTTCTCATGCTTTTGTGCATCATCCTCTCCTTCTGCTGGCTCACGAACCGGTACACTTCATCGGATGTCCCTTTTGTCACAAGCACTACAATTTTGCCGGCACCTGACCTTCCCGTCCTCCCTTTTCGCTGGATGGACCGGATCTCGGATGGCACCGCCTCGTAGAAGATCACCATGTCAGTGGAGGGCACATCGAGGCCCTCTTCCCCGACAGATGTAGCGATCAGCACTTTGAACCCTCCCTCGCGGAACCGGCCCAATGCTGCGATCTGCTTCTTCTGCGAGAGCCCCTTCTCAGCATCTTTTGTTGCCTGCCCGACGAACCGTTCACATGCGATCCCGTTTTTGTTGAGGAAGTCGACGAGGAGTTGCACGGTATCGCGGTACGTTGCAAAGATGATAATCCGGCTTTCGGGATGGGCAGCCAGCTGTTCACGGACAAGGGTGAGCGCGATGGCGGGTTTTTTGTGCAGTTCCTCTGTCCATAACAGAGACTGTTTAAAAAGGTCTTTGAAGGTGGGATCTTTTATGAGCCGCTGGCTGGCCTTGCTCCCGCCCGCACCCGTGCCCTCGGCAACCAGCTTTGCGATGTAGCCTTTCAGCACCTCGCTTCCCTGTGACTCAGCGAGGGTGACCGCGTGTTTTAACTTCATGCATTCGGCATAGACTGACGCTGCCGAGTACGCCTGCGGGTCGCGATTGGCGATCCTCTGCTGGATCTGGGCGTTGAGACCGGAAAGCGCCTTCATGGTGAGTTTTTCACGTCCGGGCACCGAGAAGTGGAGCGAGGCAAGGAGCGCGAGCCGGTTATCGATGAGTGAATTGATGGAGGTGATCGCCGCTCTGAGCTCAGCGGGCAGGTCAATGTTGAGGACTTCCACGTCGCGTTCGTACACGTAGGGGCTGACATCGGGATCGCTCTCAATCCGCGTCTCCACGTGCGCAATGCCGAGGTTTCCGCAGACTTCCTGAACTTTTTCCGGGACACCACCTGGTGATGCAGTCATCGCGAGGAGCAGTGGTTTGCCTGCGGTGGCGAGGTAGCGCTGCGCGAGGAATACGTACGCGTAATTGCCCACCGCCCGGTGGCATTCGTCCACGATGAGGAGCGTGACGTCCTTTAATGTGTAGCGCCCGGCAATGAGATCGTTTTTGACCACCTGGGGGGTTGCGAGGACAACGGTTGCCCGTTCCCAGTCCGCAGAGCGTTCGGCGGGCGGCGCTTCGCCGGTGAACATGACAAACGGCGATTGAGGGGGGTCTGGTGACAGGCTCTTAGCGATGAGATAGCGTTCGAAAAACCGGAGGTGTTGTTCGACAAGCGGTTTTGTCGGTGCAAGCATCAGCACTTTGCCCCCGTCATTGAAGAGACGGGACGCGGCAACGAGCAGCGCAACTGCTGTCTTGCCCAGACCAGTTGGCAGGATCACCATCGTGTTTGCATCCAGCGCTTTCATCGCGATTGCAAGCTGGTACTCGCGCGATTCGATGCTGCCTTCGCGGATGAGGGGATGGGTGATGCAGCTCATATCCTACAGCGATGAGAACGGGGCGCTCCCGTCCATGAGGGCGCCGATAGTGTCCGGGATCCGGTCGATTGCGACTCGTACCTGGGTCATGCTGTCGCGGTCACGGACGGTGACGGTGCGGTCGTCTTTTGTCTGGTAATCGATGGTGATGGCAAACGGGGTACCGATCTCGTCCTGCCGGCGGTAACGCCTGCCGATGGCGCCCGAGTCATCATACTCGGCAAGCACTCCCTTTTTCTGGAGCATGCGTACGACCTCCATGGCAATGGTGTCCAGCCCGTCACGGTTCATGAGCGGGAAGACCGCGACCTGCACCGGTGCAACACAGGGAGTGAGCCGGAGCACGGTCCGTGTCTCACCGTCAGCGGTGTCTTCATCGTATGCCTGCTCAAGGATTGCATAGCACATACGGTCGATGCCATATGACGGCTCGATGACGTGGGGGACGACTATATCACCGCGTACTTCGATCACTTCGTCTCGAACCTCGAAGAGATTTGGCGGGATGTGGATCTTCTCACCGTCAACTTCGATATCAGCGCCATCAGCGGCCGGGACTGCCTTTGCCAGTGCCTCAAACACTGCCTTTGCCTTATTCCGGTACTGCTTCCCGAGTACACTCATATTCGGCACTATGCGGCGGCGCTGCACCTTTTCCGGTTCGTCGTACTGGATAAAGACAGTCATCGGTGTGCCGCTGTGACGGGCGTGGGAGGACAGGTCGTAGTCTGTCCGGTCAGCGATGCCGACCGTTTCGACCCAGCCGAACCGTCCCGAGTAGACCTCAGCGTCCCAGCAGTCCGCCGCATAGTGCGCCCGCTCTGTGCAGAGGTGCTGGCGGAACCGGAGCCGGTCCGGCCTGATCCCGATCCTGACCAGCATCTCGTGCGTGAGCGCGATATAGTATGCCACGTATTCGTTGGCGATCAAGCGCTGTGTAACCGCGTCCTGCATTGAAAAAGAAACTGCCGGTTCGTTCTTCTCCTGCTGCGCGGCGGTGAGAAGCGGCATGGTATAGTCCGCGTAGCGGAAGAACTGCGGGTGGTCTTTCTCATCTGGATGCACGAAGATCTCAGCCTCCGCCTGCGTGAACTCCCGGAGCCGGATCATTCCCTGCCGTGGCGAGATCTCGTTCCGGAACGATTTGCCAATCTGGACTGCGCCAAACGGGAGGTGATCGCGGTAGAACCTCAACAGCCGGGCAAAGTCCACAAACATCCCCTGTGCGGTCTCCGGGCGAAGGTAGCCGGTACGCTGTGAACCGGGCCCGATACTTGTTTTGAACATCAGGTTAAAGTTGAAGACCTCGACCTTGCCGAGCACCTCTTCGCATGCCAGGCATTTACAGGTGGCGATAGCGGCGGCGAGCATTTCGTTATCCATCGTGACAGCGCCCGTGACACCACCGGCATCTGCGACATGGTCCGCACGGAGGAATTCCCAGCAGTGCGGGCACTGGCACATCTTATCCGAGAATCCCTTGACATGCCCTGAGGCAATAAAAACCGCCTCCTCAGCGATGGTCGGGCACTCGATCTCGTAATACCCCTCACGGATGACATAAAAATCCCTCCAGATATTTTCCACCCTGCGTTTCATCATCGCACCGAGCGGACCGTAATCGATGAAGCCGGCCACCGCACCGTAACACTCCGAGGTGGGCCAGATAAATCCCCGGCGTTTTGCAAGATCCATTACTTTTTCATAGACATCGATCATGGTGATCACATGGTATCCGGATATTCGTCCCATATAGTTCGGTGACCGGCACAAAAAGGATACCGTTCGTCATGACCAGAACCCGGGGATGTGAGCAGGGTTTACCAGCAGCACTGCATTCTGTTATCTGTACTGGGTTAACAAGACCCATTTTTATGAGAAAGAGCACAGGGGGCATCCATAATCGCCAAGTAATTTAAAGGCTTTTTGGTCAAAGGGCGCTTTTTAGATAAAATTAAATAGTTCGCCCGATATTGTATAACCTAATCCCAGAAGCGGGGTTCGCAATGACTGAAGACAAAAAGAAAGCACAGCTACTGAAACTGTTCAGCACAATGTCAGGCAAGACAAAAATTGTCGAACCTATGAAAAACATCCACGGCACTCTCAGGGACAGCGACGCGATCGAGCGGGAGGTCGCACTGGTCATGCGTGAGATCACCGAACAGGGGATCTTCAAGACATCCTTAAAACCGATCCAGCTGGCAAAGCTGGTTACGATGTTCTATGCGGGAAAGAACGATACTGAAATTGCCCGTGATCTTGGCGACGAGAAACTGAGCAAGACCGTCGCACGGGCACGGGTACGGCTCAAACTTTTCCGCGAGCTCGATTTCAAGATGCCGTTTGACCGCGAGAAGATGGAGAAGCTCCTCAACTCCGGCAAGACCATGAAAGATGTCAGCGAGAATCTGGGCATCAGCCCCTCCACGCTGCGGGAGTACCGGCACGTGATCGAGGAGCAGGAAGACCCGACCATTGATCCGTATATCGGGCGGATCCGCGATGTCATGGAGGATCGCGATCTCTCTGAACAGATGACCAGGAGTGCTACTACTGACGGGTTCGGCGAATCGATTGACATTACCGAAGCTGAACTGATCGATGTAAGCTGACGCTCAAAATGGTTTACTCCCACAAAGCCGCCATTCTTTTTTAGTCAGGACTCGCACCCGCGGTCCAGATTATCCCGTAGCGCTCAGTGCGTGTGCTGCTGCACCAGTTTGCCGTAAAGGTCCGGGCCAACACATTCTTTTGCATATTTGCACCACTGGACACAGGAGGCAAGGTCATTATAGACAACAAACCCGCATTTGCCGCATTTCACTGCAATATCGCTGGAAAAGACTTCAACCTCTTCGCCGCATTGGGGGCATTTTTTGATGCTGAGCGTCGGTGTCCGCAGGTTTGCGGCGCCGGGGCAGTGATCGAGCATGTCAGGCCGATTCCTGTACCGGATGTGGTTCCGGCACCTATTGAGCCTGCCGAATGCGGTATCCCCCGGCCCGGCAATTCCCCACAAAACGTTCATGGTTATACAACCAGATCAGGATATATGCATCTCACATGGCTTGGGCATTCCTGCGTCCTGCTCCAAGGGAGCAAAAAGGTCCTGATCGATCCATTCATTGAAGGTGGGAGCGTTGCAGGGACAAAACCGGATTTCGTTGCGGTCACCCATGGGCATGCCGACCATATGGGTGAGGCGATCACGATCAAACGACCGACTGTTGCAATCACCGAAGTCGCAAAGTACCTCAAGGCAAAGGGCGTTCCCTCGGAGAGTATGAACATCGGGGGCAGTATGGAGCTGCGCGGGGTTACATTTGTAATGACTCCCGCGATGCACTCTGGGAGGATAGAGCAGACCGGCCAGGGGTACGGTGGGGGGACTGCCGCGGGTTTTGTCATCATCATGGATGGCATATCGGTATATCATGCAGGGGACACCGGTCTCTTTTCGGACATGAAACTGATCGGTGAGCTCTACCATCCCGACGTCGCGTTCCTGCCCATCGGCGGGCGGTTCACGATGGGCCCGAACGAGGCGATGATTGCAGCAAATTTCGTCGGCGCCAGACTGGTCATCCCGATCCATTACAACACATGGGACAAGATCATGCAGGACCCGTTGCCGTTTAAAGAGGCTCTCGAACGGACAACAGATATCAAAGTGAAGATCCTCAGGCCCGGGGAGAGCATCGAGATCAAACCGAAATCCTGAAAAGTTCAACATCCTTTTTTTATAAAAAAGTTATTTTCCAGTTTTTCCCAAACGGGTTACGCGGATATTGTTTCTCTTAATTGTAAAAGGAGGATATCCATTGTGAGGTGTACTATGCCTGGTACTACCACCTGTATGCATAGCGTCAGACACCACGCTTCCCCCTCCATCCGGTGCCTCCGCGAAGAATCAGGGCATATTTTGGGGTGTATTCTTATATCAAAACAAAATTGTCTATTAATTTCATTAAATCTCTATAAATATTAGATTTCAATTTGTAAAAATATTTAAATATTAGTTATGTCTATTAACTGTTTGAAGCAGCAATGCTTCAGAATGCCATGTGTTTAAAAGTTAGTCACCTCTTAACATCCACTGGGACACCTGAGAGAGAGTATCGGACTGAGTTGAGGTTTGAAGAGCGTATTCATCTCTCCCCCAAGGTTCAAGCCTCGTGCAAACCAATCGATCTCTCTGAAAAATAACCATTTTTCTCACTTCTCCTTTTTAAAAAATATTTATAATGTAAATGTCTCATTTCTCATGTCAGATATTTCGAAATACCTGAAATTGACGATTTTTTAAATTTTTAACAAAATAGCCATAGCGGTAAGATTCGCTGTGAATGAAAGGATGCAGAAAGCTCAGATATGGTCAGGATAACTGGCATCTATGTAATTCTTTTTGAACTGCCTGGTCAGTAGTGGGGATGTACATCTCCTTTGTTGTAGTGACAAAACCCCGGCCCTATTCTCCGATGTCCGTACTGACTTTGAGTTTACTCATCATCCCGGTATGTGGATCTCTGGTTATGATGGACCTTGTTGTATTATAAAATTAAAAAAGAAAAAGATTGGAAACTTCAGAAGTCTGTCATCACCCGGAACTGGTCGATCTCTTCCCGGTCCAGCGCCTCGATGAACGCCTCGGCTGCGTGGCTGATGTCCTTGCTTGCCGTGATCGCCCTGCCGACGACAAGGATGTCGGCGCCTGCCTTGAGTGCCTCCTTGACATTCGGGACGCGGATGCCACCGGCGGTCGCGATCAGGAGCTTGCCGCCTGCCGCCTTTCTGAGCGCCGGGATATCGCCCCATGCATGGGCGGAATCATCGGTGTCGATTGCCCGGTGGAGCTCCACGATGTCCGGCTTGGCTTTCAGTTTCTCGATCACCTTGACCGGGTTCTGGACATTCAGCATGTCGATGATCGAGTAGATGCCGACTTTGCGGGCTTCGGCGATCGCTTTCTCCATTGTCGACGTCGGGGCAAGCCCGGAGACCACGACCGCGTCTGCCGATGCGTCTGCTGCCATGCGGGCTTCGAGGTTGCCGGTGTCCAGTATCTTCAGATCGGCAATGATGAATGCATTGGGGCGCAGCTTCCGAATCTCTGATATGACACCAAGACCGAACTTCTTGATGAGCGGGGTTCCCGCTTCGATCAGAACGTGATCGTTATCAGGGACCTGCGTGAGCACCGCGGCGACCCTGCCCATATCCACAAGGTCTATTGCCACCTGCAGGTAGGGGGGATCCCATAGGCGCTGCACCTTAAAACCCATGATCGCGTGGGCGGCGCGGTCTTTCTCGTACACAAGGGTCTTTATATCCGGGAACTTGTCGAATGCACGGTTGATCGCAAGTTTGGTTGCACCATAGTTGTAACGGTATATCTTATTGTAGTCCTTTGCGTCCGGGTGCAGGAATGCAGAAGCGAGGATGACGATGTTCTCCGCGTCAACTTTCGCGTTCTCGAACACCTTCTCCTCAACACAGTCTGCGACCGCTTTTGCAACTGCAGCCTGCACCGGGCCGAACATCTCGTTTACCTGCGAGATGTTTTTCAATGTAACCTTGGGGATTACAAGGGTGACCGGTTTTGCAAGCAGGTTCGGGCGCACAACGGCAAGGAGCGGCGTGTGCCCCATGGACAGTTGTGAGATCGCATTGGCAAATGATGCCCCGACGGGCCCTTCCTTGTCCCCTATGAGCAGATCGACATGCGCAAGCTCTGCACCATCTCCGACAAGGGCTTCTCCGACAAGATACATGGAATCCTTCCTTCTCCCGGTAATTATGTACCCGTCGGATATGATAAATATATCAAATTCTCTCTCCCACTGGACATTAAACGAGCGTGTACTATGGAAAAAAACCCGTATGAGTTATTCCAGAATGAATGCCCGGAACTTGCCAGGCAGTTCAATGCCCTTATAGATGCACAGCAGTCCTTAAAAGGGCTTGACCAGAAAACGAAACAATTGATCAACATTGCAATCCAGACTGCGACCAGAAATCCACGCGGGGTGATGATGCATACCATCATGGCAAAAAAGGCGGGTGCGACCAAAGACGAGATCATCGGTTCTGTCGTGATGAATCTCCATCTTGCCGGTCTTGTGACCGTACTGGAGGGCTTACCTCCGGCACTGGAAGGGTGGGAAAAAAGCCAGTGAATCATCAGCATTTATTAGAAGAAAACGTGGGGTCGGTGAGATTTGAACTCACGATCGACGGGTCTCTCCGACATGCATCAGTGCTCCAACGGGTCATCACCCAACATCGGAATTCTGACGAGTTACCCGATGCCCTCTCCGGCTGATGCCGGAAAGCTCATTTCAGCAGACCCATTGCTCATCATCTGCAGCACAGGAACGCAAAGACCGCTGGAGCCCGTCGCCATTCCGGGCTTGGCCACGACCCCGTCTGTCATGCGTGGATATTCCACAGCTGACTATACAAAGTCACAGTAAACAAATAAAAGAGTTTTCCCAGAAATAACCCTGCGGGAAATTACGTCTTTTACGTGTGGTGTTCAGAATGTCATGTCAGGACTGCGATGTCCGTCGGACGAGATCGGAGGCCGCCTTCTGCGCCCCGGCAAGGATCTCCTGCTCGCCGGGGACCCTGGCATCAAGCATCAGGATCCTGCCATCGCAGATTGTGGTCCTGACCGATGCGCCGCTGCATGAGTAGACAATGTTGGATGCTGCGTTGTGCAGCGGCGTGTTGCACACGGTGCGGGCTGAAAGAAGGATAATATCTGCCGGTGCGCCGGGCCGAATCGTGCCAGATCCCAAACCAAGCGCCTGTGCCCCGTGAACAGTTGCCATGGAAAGGGCGGCAGGTGCGGGCAGCAGGGTCGGGTCGTTCCAGTAAAACTTCTGGAGCAGTGCTGCGGTCTTGACCTCTTGGAGCATGTCGAGGTTGTTGTTGGAAGCACAGCCATCAGTCCCGAGGCAGACGTTAGCCCCTGCTGCAGAGAGCCAGTGGTACGGCAGTGCCCGGTTCGTGGCAAGTTTCATGTTGGAGGACGGGTTGTAAGAGACGGAAACACCCCGCTGCCCCAGCAGCCGGCACTCTGCCTCGTCAAGCCAGCAGCCATGTGCGGCAACCGTCCGCGGGGTGAGGATCCCGCAGTTGTCAAGGTGAAGAGCCGGCCGTTTGCCATGCCGGGCGATGCAGTCATCCACCTCTTTTTTTGTCTCGGAAAGGTGGATGTGAATCCCGATCTTTTGATCGCGGGCATAGTCCGCACACCACCGCAGGCCTTCCGGTGAGACCGTGTAGATCGCATGAGGCCCCACGGCAGCCGTGATCCGGGAGTTGTTCATTGAACGGATGCGGGAGACCAGTGCCTCGGTTACCCTGCACTCGTTCTCCTTCTTTTCGGGATCATTGAGGTCGATGAATCCATACGCGAGGACAGCCCGGATGCCCGCCTCATCAGCCGCCTGCGCGGCGCGGTCCATGAAGAAGTACATGTCATTGAATGCGGTTGTCCCGGTCCGGATCATCTCGAGGCAGGCAAGCTTTGTGCCCCAGTACACATCGTTACCGGTCAGGTGTGCTTCAACCGGCCAGACCTTTGTTGACAGCCAGTCCTGCAGGACCATATCATCAGCATACCCCCGCAGCAGGGTCATCGCCGCATGGGTATGGGTGTTCACAAGGCCCGGAAGAGCAATGGCGCCGTCCCCGTCAATGACAACGTCTGCTTCACGTTTTCTTTTCCTGCGTATTCCTTCACCAATATCAGCGATTGTGCCACCGCTGTCAACAAAAATATCAGCCGGCCTTCCGTCAACCAGTACATGTTCGATCAGGATCGACTGCCGTTTTTTAAAAACCTCGTCCATTACGATCCCCCGTATCCTTCAGGCCATGTGTGCAATAACCAAATTCATGATCTCGTTCATCCTTTCCCGGTTCAGCCGGGATATTTCAAGGATGTATTCATACGTGACTGCCATCGGGCCCAGCCCGTTTGCATAGTTATCAACTGTGCAGAGCGCTGCAAACTCCATTCCCAGCTCGCATGCGAGCGTCGCTTCGGACGCAACAGTCATGCCGACGATATCAGCAAAGGAGGCAAGGGCTTTTACCTCAGCAACAGTCTCGATCCGCGGCCCTTTTGTCTGGACATAAACCCCCCCGTACCGGGCGTCCGGTATGGTCCGGGCGAGCGTATCAGCAAGGTTGGCTGAAATCTTTGGGCTGACATGCCCGATCGCATGGTCGTGGATGGAGGGAATATCTGTAATGGAGATGTAATCGGTCGGGATCAGGATCGAGCCCGGGGCAATCTCCGGTTTTAATGAACCGCTCGAACCAAACGCCACAATCCGGTCAACACCGGTAATCGCTAGCGCGGCAAGGCCGGCCCGGTAATTGATCCGGTGCGGCGGGAGCCCGCTCTGGTGGCGCATCAGCATCACAATATCCCCGCAGAGCAGGTCTGCGCTGCCAAACGGGGTCGCCACCCGCTGCTTTGTCAGGTCAGGCAGCGTCGAGAAGAGCAGGCTTGTCCCCCCGATGATCCCCAGGGTCATCTGCCCACCTTCCGCCTTCGTGCACGGGTATATCCATCCATGGGCATCTGTCTCTGTCCAGTGTTGGTGTTGTGCTCTCTAATACTTAGCGAATTACCCTGCCGGCAAAACCACCTATATACCAATCATTAAAAAAATGCCGTGAACGGTGAAAGATTCATTACCCAATTAAGATAACCGGTTCTCTTATATGGACACTCCTCCGGATTCCCTGCAACCCCCATCGCAGAACGCACCGGAACCCCCGCAGCGTCCCGGCCCTTCCCCGGCGGTCCGCGAGGTGCTGTACCGGGCAGTTGCGCTCGGGCTGGTGATGATGATCGGCATTGTTGCCGTACTGTTTGCAGCGTTTTATCTGGGATCAGGGCTGCTGCCTGCCAGCACTGCCGGTTCCGTTCCCGCTCCTGCCCCCCAGCCTACCGGAACGGCTGCAGTCCCTATAACCGTCTCCCTGCTCCTCCCGACGTCCTCGGCTGAGTCCCTCCCGAAAGGAAGCGAGGTTTTTGTCACCATTGAACCCAAAAGCCCGGGAGGGGTTGTTGCTGTGCGCTTTGACGGAGGGCCGGGCAAGTCGCTGGTACGGGAAGTCGAGGTGCGCCTGACGGGCTATGACGGTTCAGTCTCGACAGGGTCCCTAAACCCGCAGTTACTCTCTCCCCAGATCTTCCTTCAGGGAACACGGGGAACAGACCGGATCGAGGTCTTTGTAACCTTCAATTCAGGGAAGGTCTATAAGATCATCGATAAGCAGGTGTCGTGACTTCGAAGGTTCTGATACCTTTTTTATTTTGTTGTTCCTCCCTTTTTATTCCGGTGAAGGTATCGTGCAACAGTAACGGCATGTCCCGGTTATTGAATTCCGCACTCATGCATGGGAACACCTGCAGTGCCGTCAGGCATATTCCAGCCATATTTATGTAATCAGAACAATCATAGCCTCTGATAAGAAACCGGTTTACTAACAGAACAGGATTTTTTATTCTTGAGGAGAGGAGGATGAACGCCCAGAAAGCAGAAGCCGCATACCGTCTAGCGAAAGGGCAGTTTGATGCCCGGCAGATCACCGTTGAGGAATACAACCGGAGGGTTGCGGAACTGAAATATCAGGACAACAGCGGTACCTGGTGGGCGATAAGCCCGCAGGACGGGAGCTGGCTGAAATGGACCGGCTCAGCGTGGGTGCCGGCATTTGCGCAGGCTGTGCCGGTCTCCATGCAGGCAACGGTGCAGCCCGCTTCCCAGCCCGCAGCGCAACCAGATGTCCAGCAACCGGCTGCACAGCCATCATGGTACATCCCGCTGTCAGGCGTGCAGCAGAAACCGGCAACACAACCTGCCGCAGCCCAGCCCGCAGCGCAACCAGATGTCCAGCAACCGATGCCCCAGCCGGCAGCTACCAGTGTCAAGCAACCGTGGTCGAAAGGAAAGAAGTTTGCTGTGGTAAGCATCGTATGCGGTATCGGGGCGTTTATCTTCATTCCCTATATTTTGGGTATCCTTGGTGTAATCCTCGGGGCACTCTCGTTACGAGAAAAATATAAACCTGGAGCAGTGGGCATTCTCGTCTGTATCGTGACGATGCTGATCAATTATTTGTATAGTTTCATATTCTGAAAAATTTTTTTAATCGATCAATATCAATTGACAAGGTTTGCTCTCTTTCGCCGTGAAAATAAGACAAAACTCATGCCGGCAAGAACGATGCTGGATAATACTGTGAAAGGGGAGAGCGGCAACAACATACCCAGTACCGTTGAACCGACGCGCTGATTCATCTCATCCCGGACCTGATCGGCTTCAGTATACCTGCCCATATCTTCAAGGTTCTGGATCCTAGCATCCCATTCCTTGAAATTGGTAATATCTGCCTCAGTGGCAGCCTCAAGAGCTGCAAGACCCGCTTCACTCGGTTTATCATTTTCATCTCTGTCCCAGAAATCTAAATTCTGGGAGATGTCAAAATGTCTTTGGGAATTTTTTTTATCATTTTTTCCTTTGGCATTATCTTCAGAATATTTTGTAATCGCCAGTTTGTTCGCCTTGATTATGAGCCGATAATTTTTGACTATTTTCTCATTAACGGCTTCTATATTACTAGGGTATTGAGCATTTTTATACAATTCACGGTCTTTAAAAAGTAGTGTATTTCGTTTTTCCAACGCATCTACTTCTTCTACCCAATCATCACCGCTTTTGAATATTGATGAAGGTCCGAAATCGGTGACATCATTTGTCAGACTGGTAACTGCTGTGTTCAGATCCAATGCATCATTTACGGTAGGGAGAGCATCCGGCCCCTGATAATCTGTCTTTTCATAATCGGTGTATGCCCCACTGACGATGCCGACAAGGGATAAACCAATGATCACGCAAATCCAACGAATCCGCACATGCGTAGCAGAGAATCCATACCAGATAACAAAAAAGTTCCGCTATTTTATTCATTGAAATCGGTGAGGAAATCGATCAGGTTACATCCCTCATAATCACCTGCCGATAAACAATTCTTTTAACCTAAGCCGTTCTATAACATAAGAAGCGGGCCGATAGATCAGGGGTAGATCGCTACCTTGGCATGGTAGAGGCCGCGGGTTCAATTCCCGCTCGGTCCATCGTTTTTCTTTTTATAGTATCCGGACACACCGTTTTATAGCGCTTCCTGCCAAAGCGTACGGTGGGAATTACCATGCGCATCCGTGATCTTATCCTGCCCGAAGACCGGGTATTTTTTGTCCTTTTTTCAGAAATGGCTGCCACCATCGGCGAGGGTGCAACGGTCTTAAACGAGATCACCCATGACCTGCCGTCCGGTCTGGAGAAGGCGCACCGGGTCCGCCAGCTGGAACACAATGGCGACGAGATCACCCGCAAGATTTACGAAAAGTTGAACGAGTCGCTGATTACACCACTGGAACCGGAGGAGATTGCCCGCCTTGCACCGGTCATGGATGACGTGCTCGACCGGATTGACCGTGTCACGCATCAGATCTGCACCTATGAGCTTACCGAGTCCAGCGATATTTTACGGGAGTTCACCTATCTTATTAAGGTCTCCACCACAGAGATCGAGCATGCAATGGTGAGCCTCTCATCAATGGGAAAGCCTGAAGAGGTCAGGAGTCATGCCCTTGAGATCAACAGGTTTTATAATCTCTCCATAGAGCTCCAGTCCCGGGCAGTGCTCGACCTGTTCAAGACCAAAGACCTGCTCCTTATCATCAAGCTCAAGGATATCTACGAGGGGCTTGGCAGGGTAATGGAGACGTGCAATGATGTCGGGCATGCGCTCAATGACATCGCGATGAGCCACACCTGATAGATTATGGAGCCGCTCATCCTTTTTGGTATTGTCCTTGCGCTCGCATTGAATTTTGTCAACGGCCTCAACGACGCCTCAAATTCCATTGCTACGGTGGTTGCCACAAAAGCGCTCTCCCCGTTAAAGGCGACGCTGCTGACCGGCATCTGCAACATGCTCGGGCCGTTTATTTTCACCACCGCAGTCGCCCACACGATCGGTACCGCCCTCATCTCACCGGGGTCACTGACCCCGCTTTCGATCGTTGTCGCCATGCTGGTCTCGATTATGCTGGTCTTTGTCGCCACCCGATCCGGCATCCCGATCTCCAGCAGCCATGCAATGGTCGGAGCGATCCTTGGTGCCGGTATCGGTGCCTCAGGGCTGTCTGCTGTTGTGCTACCGTCATTTCAATCCCTTGACAAGGTGATTCTTTGCGCCATTGCCGGTGCCTGCATTGGAGCAGTCATTCTCTTTATTGTCACCTCCCTGCTCAAAGGAGACCGGAAACTCGCTGCCGGTATCGGTGCTGTCAGCGGGGCGGCGGTCGCAATCCCCGTTCTCATGATATTGGGTGTACTAAAACTGACCGGCATCCTCGGCATCGTCCTCTTTATCTTCATCTCCCCGATTATCGGTATCGCAGCGGCGTTCCTCGTCGACATTCTCATCTCGCACCTCTTTGGCCATTCCCGTCAGACCCGGATGCACAGGATCTTCCAGCCCCTCCATATTGTTGCCTGTCTCTTTCAGGCAGCAGGGCACGGGGCAAACGATGGCCAGCACGCTGTCGGTGTCATCACTGCTCTCCTGTTCTCTGCCGGGCTGCTCTCATCATTTGAAATTCCGACATGGGTTATCCTTTCGTCCGCAATTGCAATCGGCTTTGGCACCTGCTTCGGCGGGTGGCAGGTTGTTGAAAAGATGGCACAAAAGATCACCAAGATCCGCCCCTACCAGGGGTTCAGCGCAGCCACCGCGGGCAGTGCGATCCTTGGGATGGTTACGAGATACGGTATACCTGTCTCATCAACACATGTCATCAGCGGGGCGATCGTTGGCGTGGGTGCAACGCGGGGAAAGAATGCGGTCCAGTGGGGTGTGGTCCGGGAGATGATGACTGCATGGGTGATCACCATCCCGCTTGCCCTCGTGATCGCTTTCGGGGGATATTACCTGATTGCCGCCCTCTTCCCCGCGCTCACCTGATGTAAAATCGCCACATTTTTCACCTCACCTGCCTGATTACCGGTAGAGTTATTATGGGATTCAGGGAGTGGTTGATACCACAGGACAAGATATTTTTTGATCTCTTTGAGCAGCAGGTGACGATTGTAAAGGAGGCAGCGGAGCAGCTCGTAGTACTTACCGAGGATTTCACCAATGTTAAAGAAAAACGTCACGAAATAGAGAAACTTGAACACCAGGGTGACCAGATCACCCATGACATCTACGAACAGCTGAACCGGACGTTCATCACTCCGCTCGAGCCCGAGGAGATCTCTCGCCTCGCCTCAACACTTGACGAGGTGCTCGACTATATCGATGGAGCGACGGAAAAGATGTTTTATTATGGTATCGAGGCAACCGATGCCCACATGGTGGAACTGGCAAAGCTGATCCATATGCAGACCGTAGAGCTTGAAGAGGCTGTCAAGGGCATCCGTTCGATCAAGGACCCGAGATATATCGAGGAGCGCTGCATCGAGGTGAACCGGCTGGAAAACCTTGCCGATGACGTTCTTGCCCATGCAGTGACCGACCTCTTCCGGACCCAGCATGCGATTACCATCATCAAGCTCAAGGATATCTACGAACATCTGGAGCAGGCGACCGATTACGCTGAAGATGTGGCAAATGTACTCTCCGATATTGCGATCCGGCACTCTTGAGGAGATATGGAGATCATCCTAGTTCTCGGTATAATTCTAGCCCTCCTTTTTAATTTTGCCAATGGACTGAATGATGCGGCAAATTCCATTGCAACCGTTGTTGCGACTCGGGTCCTTTCACCATTACAGGCAGTAGTGATGGCGGCAAGTTTCAACCTTATTGGTCCGCTCCTTTTTACCACCGCTGTAGCGAAAACAATTGGCAAAGGAATCGTCAGCCCCTCATTCATGACCATTGAGGTATTCTTTATTGGTATGCTCGTTGCAACCGTATGGGTTTTTCTTACCACCTTCACCGGGCTCCCCATTTCGGCAACGCACGCGTTGGTTGGCGGACTCATGGGTGCTGCTGTAGGTGCTGGCGGTCTGGGCGCATGTTCCTGGCCCTCTCCCAGCAGTGTTGGCGCCCTCTTTCTTTATGTTACTGCCAGTGCGATTGCTGGAGCATGCGTATTTGCTTATATCGCACGGTCCATGAAAGAGGAGAATTGGAGAGGGTACCTTGGCCTTGGCGCTCTTTTTGGTTGTTCGCTTATGATC
>Ga0209253_10001596_pt1 | contig 19937 bp, 18 predicted proteins | sample FrelakmetBRP12BR_FD_187145 | JGI IMG/M metagenome (GOLD analysis project Ga0209253, IMG submission 187145) | Freshwater lake sediment microbial communities from the University of Notre Dame, USA, for methane emissions studies - BRP12 BR (SPAdes)... | ecosystem: Environmental > Aquatic >... | reverse complement strand
GTGTCAATATTGCGGAGTGTCCTTTGACTTCAAGGAATTGACCTATGACCACGTCGTCCCTCGCTCCAGGGGGGGGCAGACGGAATGGACCAATGTGGTGACATGCTGCGGGGTATGCAATCTTAGAAAGGGAGGGAGGACGCCGGAGGAGGCAGATATGTTCCTGATCCGGAAACCGAGAGTACCCATCTGGATCCCCTTGTTAACAGTGAGCCTCGGCCTTGAGGAGACCCCTGATCCCTGGAAAGATTATCTTTATCAAAATCTTGAGCTGGCTTCATGATAGAACCACATAGGGGCAACATGGGGAATCCCCTGCTACCTCGGTACCGCGGAAACCGATGAAGACGATTTGGGCGCCATGGAGGATGGTCTACATTCGTCACAAGAGGCAGAAGGGATGCTTTTTCTGTCAAGAACCTTCCCAGAGAAAGGATGAAAAGAATCTCATCCTTCACCAAGGGGAACGCGCTTTTGTGATGATGAACAAGTTTCCCTATACCAATGGCCATCTGATGGTCGTTCCGAGGCGTCACTGTCTCGAGATGGAGCAGTTGAGCGATGAGGAGGGTGAAGAACTGTTCCATCTCTTGCAGACCTCCGTCCGAGCCCTGCGGGCGAGCCTCGGTCCCCAGGGGTTCAATATTGGTCTGAACCTTGGAAAGGTGTCCGGAGCGGGTGAGGAACATCTGCATTTCCATATCGTTCCTCGATGGGCCGGAGACACGAATTTCATGCCTGTTTTGGCCGAGGCAAAAATCATCCCAGAGTCCCTAGACGAAACCTACCGAAAGCTTGACTCGGCTTTCCGAACGATCCTGGGTAGAAAAGCGGATGGGAAAGGAGGGAAAAAGCGGTGAAGTGGGTAAGAACGCTTGTCTGGATGATCCTTTTTATCTTTGCCATTCTTTTTTCAATACAGAACAGAGAGGAGGTCACGCTCCGGTTTGGTCTCTACCCCTTTCGAGAAACCCTCTGGCTCGAGCTCTTCAGCGTCCCTCTTTTCCTGGTCATCCTTTGTTCCATTTTCTTTGGCCTGCTGGTAGGAGGACTGAGTGATTTTTATAGACGCCTTCAGCTCAGAAAGATGGTTCGTCAAAATCAGAAAACAATCGAGAAATTGGAAAAGGAGATTCAGTCCATCCGCAATTCCAGCGTAGGTCGGCCCGATTTGGAGAGGGGAAGGGTGGACAGCGCCAAGGAATGAGCCAGGCCGTAAAAGGGTCTTTCGATCTTTTGGAGCACCTGGTTTGCCATTAAAATTTCTCTTGCATTTCAAAGGAGGGTGTGCTATATAATAATTAATTTGGGGTCTGCTGAAAAGCGGGCATTTTGCCCGCTTTTTTATTGAAGGGGAAAGCTTTAAAACAGTTGGAAAACCGATGACCCAAGAGATAATCGATCGGATCCGAACGCTGGCAGAGCCCATGCTTCGCGACGTGGACATCGAGCTGGTGGAGATTCAATACCGAAGAGAGGGGAGGGGGTGGGTGCTTCGTCTTTACATTGACAAGGAGGGCGGGGTCACCCTCGAAGATTGCACCCACGTCAGCCATGAGATCAACCGGCATCTGGATGTGGAGGATTTCATCTATGCGCCTTATACATTGGAAGTTTCCTCCCCAGGCCTGAGCAGACCTCTGAAAACGGAAAAGGACTTCCTCAAATATCGGAACCATCGGATCAAGGTGATGACCTGTGACCCCATCGAGAAACGTCGACAATTCAAGGGCAAATTGCTCGGATTCTTCGAGAACCAAATTGAAATGGAACTGGACGAAGGGATCGTAACCATCCCTCTTTCCAATGTGGTAAAGGCACACTTAGAAATTGAATTTTGAAAGGGAGAGATCATCGATGCCATCCAATCTCAATTTCATTATTGAGCAGGTCGGAAAGGACAAGGGGATCGATCGGAAGGTAATCATCGAGGCCTTGGAACAGGCTGTGCTGACAGCCTCCAGAAAAAAGTACGGGCATCAAGGTGAGATCGAGGTCCGCTATAACGAGGAGGCAGGGGAGGTGGAGCTGTTCCAATTCAAACAGGTCGTGGCAGAGGTGGCAGACCCTTCCATCGAGATTTCGTTGGACGAAGCCCGGATCCTCGACAGTGAGGTGGAACCCGGAGACAGCCTCGGAGTAAAACTGGGCACCGATTTTGGCCGGATCGGAGCTCAAACGGCCAAGCAGGTCATCCTCCAAAAAGTCCGGGAAGCGGAGCGGGACAATGTCTACAATGAATTCAAGGATCGCAAGGGAGACCTGGTGAGCGGAACTGTCCAGCGGATGGAGAGAGGAAACGTCTATGTCACTATCGGAAGGGCGGAGGCTGTCCTGCTCGCGAAAGAGCAAATTCCCGGAGAGGTCTATCGGCAAGGAGAACGGCTTCGGTCTTATATCCTCGATGTTCAGAAGAATACGAAAGGGCCTCAGATCTTTCTTTCGAGAACCCATCCTGGCTTTGTGGTGAAACTGTTCGAAATGGAGGTACCAGAGATTTCGGAAGGGATCGTCAAGCTGATCAGTGCAGCCCGAGAACATGGGGAGAGAGCCAAGATCTCTGTCTTCAGCTCGGACCGGGCCGTTGATCCAGTGGGAGCCTGTGTCGGGATGAAGGGATCTCGGGTTCAGAGTGTTGTCCAAGAGCTTCGAGGAGAGCGCATCGACATCATTCCTTGGTCTCAGGATCCGGCCAAGTACGTCTGCAATGCCCTCGCCCCGGCGAAAATTTCGAAGGTTTTCATCGACGAGGAATACCGTCATATGGAGGTCGTGGTCGCAGACGATCAACTTTCGCTGGCGATCGGGAAAAGAGGTCAGAATGTCCGACTGGCGTCCAAATTGACGGGCTGGAAGATCGATATCAAGAGTGAATCCAAGATGGAGAAACTTTCTGCGGAAATCTTGGAAAGCTTAAAAGGGTTGCCCCATGTGGGAGATGTCACGAGTCGTGTCCTCTACAACGAAGGATTCCGATCTGTTAAAGAAGTGGCTGAGGTCGATCCTGAGGAGTTGGCCAAGGTCTTGGATATCGGGAAGGAGAAAGCGATTGAGATGGTGGAAACGGCCCTTCGACTGATCCAGGCGGAGGCAAAACCGGAGGGCAGCGAGGAGGGTTCCCTTCCCCCTCGCACACCGGATGGGCTTCCTCTGGATCCGGTGGACCGTTTGGAGGGGGTTGGAGAGAAGACTGCCGAGATCCTGAGGTCCCATGGGTTTGCGGCCATACAAGATATTCTGAAGTCGAACGCAGAACATCTGTCCGCCCTTCCGGGGATCGGTGTCAAGAAGGCAGAGAAACTGATTCAGAACGCGCAGACCTATTCCAGAAGCGAGAAGGGTGAGTAAGAGAGGACACATCCCTGTACGCAGGTGCATCGCCTGCCGGTGCAGGAGGGAAAAAGAACAGATGATTCGATTCGTTCGCACTCTCGCCGGGAGTCTTCGGGTCGACGAAGTGAAGCAGATCAACGGAAGGGGACTCTATCTCTGTCCAACCATGATGTGCTACAAGAAGGTGCAGAAAAAGAACCGTATGGATCCACTCTCTGGGATCGAGCAATTAAAGCTCTCCTCCAATGATGGGTGGCCTCGAGGGAAAAGCGAAAGCGTTTACAGGAGGAAAGGGAATGGCGAAGATTAGAGTCCTCGACCTTGCGACCGAGGTTGGAATGGAGGACGACAAGCTGCTCCGCAAGTTGAAACGGATGGGCCTCAAGGTAAAGGACAAGAAAGTCGCAGAACCAGAGAAGGTGTTATCTCCTTCGGATGAGAAGATCATCGAAAGGGATTCCGCTAAAGAGGTGGTCGAGAAGCGGGTCAAACCAACGGTCATCCGCAGAAGGACGAGAACCCTTGAGCCCAAAGCAGAGATTCCTCCCCCTCCTCCTCCGGAAATAGAGATTCCAGCTCCTCCGTTGGCTGTGCCAGAGCCAGCCCGTGCCGCAGGAAAAACGGCCCTTGAGGCGAGAGTCGAGGCTGAGGTCCAGCCTCCAAAGAAGAAGGTGACTGCAGAGGCTTCCCCCCCCGCCGTAACTGCGGAGGCCAAGGCCGCGGTAGGAGTGCCCATTGTAAAGGGACCCATGGCCAAAGAAGGGGTTCTTCCCATCGAGTTGAGGGAGACCGAAAAGAGGACAGAGGTTCAAAAGGCACGGGAAGGAGCGGCTCCCCTGGAGGGCACCGCCAAATCGGCGGAGTTGAAGCCTCCGAAGAAACCCGAGTTGATCGAGCGGGAGGACTTGGTGCTCGCTGGAAAGAAAAAGCCCTTTGCCAAGAAGCGGCGAGTGATCGAGGAACGGATGTTTACGGTCGATGAGGTTGAGGAGGAGCCCGTAGGAAAAGTAAAGGAGCAAGGAGTCGGACTGAGGCCCTACCGGGCGATGAAGAAGAAGGTGGTGGTGGCGAAGACACCGAAGAAGACGGAAGTGACGGTCCCCAAGCCGATCAAGAGGATCATCCGGATTGCAGAAGTCATTACTGTCGGGGATTTGGCGAAACGGATGGGGGTGAAGGGAGGAGGACTGATCAAGAAGTTGATGGATCTCGGTGTGATGGTCAATATCAATCAGCTCATCGATGCGGACGTCGCCTCCCTGGTTGCAAACGAGTTTTCCTTTGAGGTCGAAAAGGTTTCTTTGGAACACCAGGATCTCTTCGAAAGGAAAGAAGATCTTGCCGAGCAGTTGAAGCCGAGACCGCCGGTGGTGACCGTGATGGGACATGTGGACCATGGGAAGACGATGCTCCTGGACGCCATCCGAAAGACCCACGTCGTGGAAGGGGAGGCCGGAGGGATCACCCAGCATATTGGGGCCTATGATGTGGAATTGGATCATGGGCATGTGGTCTTCATCGATACCCCGGGCCATGAGGCGTTCACGGCCATGAGGGCACGGGGTGCCCAGGTGACGGATACGGTCGTCTTGGTGGTGGCCGCAGACGACGGAGTCATGCCGCAGACCAAGGAGGCGATCGACCACGCCCGTGCGGGCAAAGTACCGATCGTCGTAGCGATCAATAAGATTGACAAACCCTCCGCGAATCCCGAGAAGGTGAAGAAAGAATTGGCAGATCTGGGCTTGGTCCCTGAAGGCTGGGGAGGCAGCACCCTATTTGCTGAGGTCTCTGCGAAACAAAAGATCGGGATCAAAGAATTGCTCGAGATCATCCTCCTTCAGGCAGAGGTGTTGGAATTGAAAGCCAACCCAGACAAGCCTGCTCGTGGGACGATCATAGAAGCGAAATTGGACCGGGGCCGAGGACCCGTGGCCACCATTCTTGTGCAGGAGGGGACGCTCAAGATGGGAGATGTCTTCATTGCGGGTTCCCATTACGGCAGGGTGCGAGCCATGTATGACGATAAAGGCCAGAAGGTCGAAGCAGCCGGCCCTTCTATTCCCGTGGAAGTGGTCGGGTTTACCGATGTGCCTCAGGCCGGAGAAACGTTCATTGTTGCTTCCGACGAGCGAATGGCCAAGGAAATCAGTCTCTACCGACAGGAAAAGATTCGTGAAAAAGAACTTTCAAAGTTAAGCAAAGTCTCCCTCGAGGAGCTCTATGAACAGATCAAGAAAGGTGATGTAAAAGAACTCAATGTGATCATCAAAGCGGATGTCCAGGGATCCATTGAAGCCATCAAGGAAGCTTTAAGAAAAATCTCGACGGAGGCTGTAAGGGTCAGCATCCTTCACGACGCGGTGGGCGGCATTACGGAAACCGATGTGAACCTGGCTTCCGCTTCTAATGCCGTCATCATCGGGTTTAACGTGAGGCCGACGCCTAAAGCCCAGTTGCTCGCTGAACAAGAACGGGTCGATCTGAGAACCTATTCCGTGATCTACGATGCCACGACGGATATCAAAAAGGCTTTGGAAGGGTTATTGGCTCCTACCTACAAGGAACATCTCTTGGGCCGGGCCCAGGTGCTGCAACTCTTTAACATGCGCAAAGTGGGCATGGTGGCAGGCAGTTTGGTTATCGATGGAAAGGTGGTCAAGGGGTCTCATGTCAGGCTTCTTCGGGACAATGTTGTGGTCTACGATGGCCGAATCGCCTCGCTCAGACGGTTTAAAGATGATATGAAGGATTGTAGCCAGGGGGTGGAGTGTGGGATCGGGATCGAAAATTTCAATGATGTCAAGCCCGGAGACATCATCGAATCCTATGATATTGAAGAGGTACGGGCTCGATTGGCTTAGATCCTTTGAGATGACTTCTCCCAACGAAGGCTGAGGAGTTTTTCCGGGCGGAGGAGGAAGGTGCGGGACATGGTGATCGGTGTCTGTCATCTCGATCTTAGGATTCCAGAGAACCATTCGCTGAAGGGAAAACGTCACGTCCTTCGAAAACTGACCGACCGTGTCAGAAACCGCTTCAATGTGGCCATTTCAGAAGTGGGAGACAACGATCTCTGGCAGAGGGCACAGATTGGGATCTGCACCGTCAGCAATGATCGGAAACATATCAATGCCAGTCTGGATAAGGTGCTCGACTTTATCGAGAAGATGTATCTGGTCGAAGTGGTCAGCACGGAGATGGAAATCTTGACCTTATGAGGCGAAGAGGCTAGGGATGACGGAAGGGAAACGCTCAGAGAAAGTCGCAGACCTAATCCGAAAAGAAATCTCCGAAATGTTGATCAGGAACCTTAAAGATCCTCGGATCGGTTTTATCACGGTGACGAGGGTAAATGTTTCAGACGATTGTCGGTCTGCTAAGATCTATTTCAGTGTCCTGGGGTCCACGGAGGAACGTGAGCGATCCACGGAAGGCTTGAACAGCGCGAAAGGCTACGTTCGGAGGGAGCTGGGGCGTCGGATACAGCTCCGATACACCCCTGACATCGTGTTTCAATTCGATCCTTCCATTGAATATGCCATTCACATGGAAGAGGTCTTCCACGACCTTCAGGAGAAAAAAAGGGGAGATGAGAGCAAAGATTGACGGTGTCCTTGTTGTGGATAAGCCCCCCGGGATCACCTCCATGGAGGTGGTGCGAGAGATCAAACGGCGCTTCCGACTGAAGAAAGTCGGACATCTCGGAACTCTCGACCCGTTCGCTACAGGGGTCCTGCCCATCGTCATCAATGATGGGACCAAAGTGGTTCCATTCCTGGAGGAGGAGCCCAAGGAATACGAAGCCGTCCTTCGACTGGGGGAGGAGACGAGGACCGACGACCCGACGGGAGAGGTCATCTCAAGAACGGTTTTGGAAGGGATCACGCCAGAGTCGATTCAGTGTGTATTTGAGTCCTTCGTAGGAAGGATCGAACAGAGGCCCCCCATGTTTTCTGCTGTCAAGGTTCAGGGGAAGCCACTTTATTCTCTGGCGAGAATGGGCATTGAGATCGATCGGAAGGTGAAGAAAGTGAACATCTTCGATCTGAAGATCAAAAAGATCGCTCTCCCTCAGGTTCACTTCAGGGTCTCCTGTTCCAAGGGGACCTATGTCCGAACCTTGGCGAGGGATATCGGAGAAAAACTTGGGTGTGGAGCCCACCTGCTTCAGTTGAGACGAATCCGAAGTGGTTTTTTCACGCTTCCCCAAGCCCTCTCCTTGGAGAGCCTCAAATCGTTCTCAGGGCTTCAGGATCTTCGTTCCAGGCTCCTCTTGTTTGGCGACGTCCTGCGGCATTTGCCCGGAATCGTTAGCGGAGAGCCCCTCTTGGAGAAGGTCCGGTTCGGAAGGGAGATGGTGGCTCGAGATCTACGCACACAAGCCCTTCCCGCTTTCGGGAAAGGGCAATGGATCAGGATCCTTTCACCCAACCATGAATTGGTCGCTATTTTGAGGTCAGAAGTCGAGGGAACAGATATTCACCACTTGGATCCCGATAGGGTCGCCCTTCGACCGGTCAGAGTCTTTCAGGCTCCACGAAGACCCTGCTCAGACCCTTGCGCCACGTCCGATGGGCGCAGGGATGAAGTTGTTGAAGCAAGACAATAAAACAACGGATCAGAGAGGGGTCGGTTTTCCAAGCCGACATCCCTGTGAACCCTAATACTGAAAGGAGGGACTTCATGGCCACGGTTCCGGAAAAAAAGAAAGAAATTATGGAGCAATTTAGAAATCATGAAAAGGATACGGGATCCTCGGAAGTTCAAATCGCTCTCCTGAGCGACCGGATTCGGTATCTCACAGAACATTTTAAAGTTCACAAGCGGGATCATCATTCCCGAAGGGGTCTGCTGCAGTTGGTAGGGCAGAGGAGAAGACTGCTCAATTACCTTAGGGCATCGAAGGTGGACCGATACCGAGAGGTGGTTGAGAAACTCGGGCTTCGGAAATAGAGGGTCCGTTGCCAGCTATTGGAGTCTCAAAAAAAGGAGTGAAAGGTATTGTATGAATCAAAAACTACAGATTGACTTTGGCGGAAGACCTTTTTCCATTGAAACCGGAAAGGTGGCAAAGCAGGCGGACGGATCAGTCATGGTGCAGTATGGAGAGACGGTCGTCCTCGTGACCGCCGTTACATCCGACAAGAAACGAGAAGGGCTCGATTTCATCCCCCTCACCGTCCATTATTTGGAAATGACCTATGCAGCCGGTAAGATTCCCGGAGGGTTTTTTAAGCGCGAAGGGAAACCGAGCGATCGGGAAACCCTGATCTCCCGCTTTATCGATAGACCCCTGAGACCGCTCTTCCCCAAAGGGTTTCAAAATGAGACGCAGATTATTGCCAAGGTTCTTTCTGCCGACCTGGACAATGATCCGGCCATTTTAGGGATGATTGGGGCTTCAGCCGCCCTGACCCTCTCTGGAACACCGTTCGGGGGCCCTATTGCGGGCGCCAAGGTGGGTCGCATCGACGGGGAGTACGTTCTCAACCCCACGGCGGAGGAACTGGGGTTGAGCGATATCGATCTCTTCGTTGCTGGAAGTGAAGACGCGATCATCATGGTCGAGGGAAGTGCGAAGGAACTTCGAGAGGCGGAGATCCTGGAGGCGATCCTGTTTGGTCATCGGTCTCTGAAACCAGTGATCGATCTTCAAAAAGAATTGTATGGGGCAGCCGAGGTGAAGGGAAAGCACTTCGACGTCACGAGGCCCGAGCAAACGTTCTTCGAAAAAGTGGAAGGCATGGTCCGAGGCAAACTGCAAGAAGTTTACAAGATTGCCGAGAAGGGCAAAAGACGGGAAGGTCTTGAAGAAATGCTTCAGCTCGCGATGAAAGAGATGGGCGCTGAGGATGAGGTCTCCCAGAAAATGGTGAAGGTTGCTTTTGAAGAAACTGATCGTAAGGTGGCGAGAAGGCTGATCCTGGACCAGAAGCGGCGGATCGATGGAAGGGGTTTCTCAGATATTCGTCCCATCTCCTGTGAGGTAGGGATCCTTCCTCGTACCCATGGATCAGCTCTTTTTACGCGGGGTGAGACGCAGGTCCTTGCGGTGACTACCTTCGGGACTTCCGAAGACGAACAGAAGCTCAACTCCCTCACGGGCGACGTCTATAAATCTTTCATGCTTCACTACAACTTTCCTCCTTTCTGCGTAGGGGAGGTGTCGCCTTTGAGGTCGCCCGGCCGGAGGGAGATCGGTCATGGAGCTTTGGCCGAGAGGGCTATTCAACCCATCCTCCCTTCCAGTGAGACGTTCCCCTATACCATCCGAATTGTGTCGGAGGTGTTGGAGTCGAATGGTTCCTCGTCGATGGCGACGGTTTGTGGCGCAACCCTCTCCCTGATGGACGCGGGGGTCCCCATCAAGGCTCCTGTAGCCGGAATTGCGATGGGTCTGATCCTAGAAGGAGAGGAGGCGGCTGTGCTCTCAGACATCCTCGGCGATGAAGACCATTTTGGGGACATGGACTTCAAAGTGGCCGGGACGGCCGAAGGGGTAACAGCCATCCAGATGGATATCAAAGTTCGTGGCCTCTCCAAAGACATTATGGGCCGTGTTCTGGAACAGGCCCGGGAGGGAAGAGTTCATATTCTGGGAAGGATGAAGGAGACGATTGCCGAACCTCGCAAGGATCTCTCCAAGCACGCACCCCGCATCGTTACCCTCACCATCAAACAGGAGAAAATTCGGGATATCATCGGCCCAGGGGGAAAGACGATTCGGTCCATTGTCGATCAGACGGGAGTCAAGGTCGATGTGGACGATTCAGGAGTCGTCAAATTGGCTTCTCCCAATTACGAAGCAATTGAGGCGGCCATCGCGATGATCAAGAAACTTACCCAGGAGGTGGAGGTCGGGGCGCTCTACATGGGGAAGGTGATTCGAATCTTAGGTTTTGGGGCCATTGTTGAGCTATTCCCAGGGACCGATGGTCTCATCCATATCTCCCAATTGGCCGAGGGGCGTGTCAAAGAGGTCTCGGATGTCCTCAAGGAGGGGGACGAGGTCTTGGTGAAAGTGATCGACATTGACCCTCAGGGCCGAATCCGTTTAAGTCGCAAGGCAGCCCTGCACGAGGCAACGAAGCCTTCCGAAGGGAAGGCCTAGAAGCTCACCGATCAGGCTTTAGCTGGAGAAGTCGCGAAAGACCGATAGTGTGAAGTAAAGGCGGAAAGACATGAACAGTTCCTTGACTTTAATAGAATCGAGATATCACAAGACCATCCTAGAGGGTGGAATTCGAGTGATCACGGAAGAGATCCCGTACTTCAAATCCGTCTCCATGGGTGTATGGGTGATCACCGGATCGAGAGACGAACCTTCTGAAGAGAATGGGATCTCTCATTTCATCGAGCATCTTCTCTTCAAGGGAACGGAACGGAGGACGGCCTTCGACATTGCGAAGGAGATCGACTCGGTAGGGGGCGCGCTAAACGCGTTTACGGGAAGAGAATACACGTGCTTTTATGCCAAGGTGATCGATAAGAACCTGCCGCTCGCGATCGACCTTCTTTCCGATATTTTCTTGCACCCTTTGATCGATCCGAAAGATGTGGAGAAGGAAAGAAGCGTGATCCTCCAAGAGATTAAGATGGTGGAGGATACGCCGGATGACTACGTGCATGACCTTTTCAACCGGGTCTGTTGGGGGAACCATCCGTTAGGATACCCTATTTTAGGCACCCGTGAACTCGTTCAATCCTTCACGCGCGAAGAGATCTATCATTATTACAAGGAAAACTATCAACCGAAACGAATCATCATCTGCGCGGCAGGAAACCTCCATCATGAGGAAGTGGTGGACCGAATCGAAGAGGCGTTCCGGGAGATGCCACGATCAAACAAGCTCAGGGAACGTGTGAAACCTCAACCCATCTCGGCAACGAATATATGGAAACGAGAACTGGAGCAGGTCCATTTCTGTCTGGGGACCAAGGGGATCCAGTACAACCATTCCCTGCGATTCTCCGCTTATACGCTGAACTCGATTCTAGGAGGAGGAATGAGCTCCAGGCTCTTCCAGGAAATCCGAGAGAACCGGGGCTTGGCCTATTCTGTGTACTCGTATCTTCCCACCTATACGGATACAGGGCTGGTCGTTGTTTACGCCGGGACGAGCGAGGAATCGCTCAGGGAAGTCATCGATCTCATTTTACGGGAGTTCAACAGCCTCAAGAAAGAGCCCTTCAAAGATGGTGAACTGGAGACATCCAAGGAGCAGCTGAAAGGGAACCTGCTGCTCAGCCTTGAAAGCTCTGACAATATGATGACTCGTCTCGCTAAAAATGAGATCTATTTTGACACCTATCTCCCCGTCGAACAAATCCTTCAGGGGATCGACCGCGTTAAGGAGGAGGAGGTTCGCCAACTTGCTACTGAGCTTTTTGATGAACGCCTTTTCTGCCTAACGGTCTTGGGCCCGGTTGATGGAGATGGCCTCGAAAAGAGCCTACCGATCGTCAAATAATGGGTAACCCCTGAGGAACGATGGAGCGCGTCAAGATCCACATCAAACGCTTAAGAAAAGATCCGCTCGTGACTTTACCCCAGTATATGACGGAAGGGTCTTCAGGGATGGATCTTTTCGCCTGTCTCCAGACAGAATTGACCCTCCAGCCGGGAGAGAGACGGCTGATACCGACTGGAGTTTCCGTTGCCATTCCAGATGGATTTGAAGGACAAGTGAGGCCTCGAAGCGGCCTGGCCATTCGGAATGGCATCGGTCTCATAAACGCTCCCGGGACCATCGACGCCGACTATCGAGGGGAGGTCGCCGCCCTTTTAATCAATTTCGGGAACGAACCGTTTACTGTACGTAACGGTGATCGGATTGCCCAGATCATTATCTCGCGTGTTTTTAGAGCAACCTGGGAAGAGGTTGAAGACCTTCCGCCCACCCAAAGACAGGGGGGAGGGTTTGGTCATACCGGGATCTAAATAGGGAGAGCAAGACTCTGAGGATGTCATCCAAGCAGAGGTTACTTTCCTCTGCTTTTTATTTGTTTCGACTTGGGTCAGACAGCGACGGTCACCTAATCCAAAGTGTCGAGTGATGATGCTGGATCAGTTCCTTCATTACCTCACGGTGGAAAAGGGCCTTTCCAAGAGGACCCTTGAGGCTTACAGCCACGATTTGAATCGGTGGATGGGGTATCTGGAGAGCAAGGGGATCCAGGATGTCCTAAGGGTCAGTCCATTGGATGTGAAGGCTTTTCTGATGGAGCTCAGGAATCACGGCCTTTCCCATAGGTCCCTCGTGAGGAATCTCGTCGCGATTCGAACCTTTTTCAGGTTCTTAACCGAAGAAGGGAAGCTGAACGTCAATCCCGTTGAAGAACTGGAATCTCCACAGCTATCGAGGAAATTGCCTGAGATCCTTTCTCTCAAAGAGGTTGAGAGATTGTTAGAACAACCCAATCTCAAAACTCCCCTGGGGATCAGAGACCGAGCCATGATCGAGATGCTCTATGCCACCGGAATGAGGGTCTCTGAATTGGTGCATCTTCCTTTGAATCAGATAAACCTCGAAGGGGGCTATGTCCTCCTCTACGGGAAGGGTTCCAAGGAGAGGGTCGTTCCGATCGGTAAGGAGGCGATCCAGTGGGTTACCCTTTATCTCAATACAGTCCGGGCCCACCTTTCCAGGGGAAGGGAGAACCCCTGCCTCTTCGTTAATCGGTCCGGCCGAGGAATGAGCCGGCAACGATTCTGGAAAAGTATCAAGGCTTATGGCCAGAAGGCAGCTATTCGAAAGAGGATCACACCCCATCTTCTGCGCCACTCCTTTGCGAGCCATCTTCTCGAAAGGGGTGCCGATCTTCGTTCGGTACAGATGATGCTTGGACATGCCGATATCTCCACCACCCAGATCTATACGCATGTAACCAGCGAGCGGTTGAAAAGGATTCACGAGCGTCACCATCCCCGTGGCTAGGCAAGGGTTAAGGAAAGTGAAGATTTGACGGATCAAGAAATGCGGCATTAAGGTGGATGAGTCAACAATGAAACAGTGATCGGTTTGTCAAGCAACGTCCTTTCGACTCGAATCCGGAATTTTCGAACCCTTTAGGGGTTCATGAATCATGGAAGTCATTACCACCCACACCAATGCTGATTTTGACTCCTTGGCCTCTATGATGGCGGCCAAAAAACTCTACCCCCATGCCGTTCTGGCTTTCCCAGGTTCTCAGGAGAGGAGCCTTCGAGATTTTTTCATCCATTCCACCCTCTATGCCTTTGAGGTGGAACGGATGAAGAATATCGACCTCCATCGGGTGAAACGGCTGATCTTGGTCGATACTCGTCAGATCAGCCGGATCGGGAAATTTGCCGAGATCGTGGGTTCCGACCTGGACATCCATATCTATGATCACCATCTCCCTTCTTTGGAAGATATCCATGGTTCCCTGGAAATCATTGCTGAAGTTGGAGCCACGGTGACCCTTTTGTTGAACGTCATCCGTGAACGGGGTATCGAGATCACACCCGACGAAGCCACGGTGATGATGCTGGGCATTTACGAAGACACTGGGAATCTGACCTTCCCATCGGTCAGGGAAGAGGACCTCAGGGCAGCAGGATACCTCCTTGGAAAAGGAGCCAATCTGAGCGTTGTCGCCAACATGATCACACGAGAGTTGACAGCGGAACAGCTCTTTCTGCTCAATGACCTCATCCAGTCAGCCACGCAATACGACATCCATGGTATCGACGTCGTGATCGCCCAGGCATCTGTGGATCATTACATCGGTGATATCGCGATCCTCGCCCATAAAATAAAGGACATGGAGAATCTGGATGTCCTCTTTGTCCTCGTCCTTATGGAAGACCGTGTCTACCTCATTGGCCGGAGCCGCATCGATGAGGTGAACGTCGCTGAAATTGCTGGCGAATTCGGAGGGGGAGGTCACCCGACAGCTTCCTCAGCGACCATCAAAGGGATGCCCCTGATCGAGGTTCATGGTCGACTGGTGAAGGCTTTGCAGGAGATGGTTCGGCCGATAAAATCGGCAAAGGATCTCATGGTTTATCCTGTTAAAAGCATCGACCCAACATCTTCTTTGGAAGAAACTGGGCAGATCTTGACTCGATATAATCTGGCCATTATTCCAGTCGTTCAGGAGAGTAAAATGGTGGGGTTGATCTCTAAACAGATTGTCGAGAAAGCGATCCACCACGGACTGAAGAACTCCTTGGTGAGGGAGTATATGACCACGGAGTTTTCAGTTGTCTCACCGGACACTTCTCTGACGCGAGTCCAAGAACTAATCATCGGCCAAAACCAACGCCTCCTGCCAGTCCTGGAAAAGGAGCAATTGGTGGGAGCCATCTCATTAGGCAACCTGGTGGGCATCTTGCAGGAAGATATGATGAGGTCCGTCAAGGGATGGGCGGCATTGGAAGGTCAACCCCTCTATGGTCGCAAGAAGGTCATCTCGAAGCTCATCAGAGAACGACTTCCGGAACGAATTCAATCCCTGTTGACCGAGTTTGGGAAGGTGGGAGATGAATTGGGTTATTGCGTTTACGCGGTGGGTGGTTTTGTCAGGGACCTTTTGATGCGCGTTGAAAACCTTGATGTGGACATCGTCGTGGAGGGGGATGGCATTCGATTTGCGGAGACCTTTGAAAAGAAGGTCCCTTGCCGGATTCGAACGCACCGAAAGTTCGGGACCGCCATCATTCTCTTTCCAGACGGTTCCAAGATTGACGTAGCGACGGCCCGGTTGGAGCTTTACGAGTCTCCCGCCGCCCTGCCTACCGTGGAGAGCGGTTCAATCAAAATCGACCTCACCCGCAGAGATTTTACAATGAATGCTCTGGCATTCCAGCTTAACCCCAAGGGGTTTGGAGAGCTGATGGATTTTTTCGGAGGGGTCAAAGATCTCAAGGAAAAGATCGTCCGGGTCCTCCATAATCTCTCCTTCGTCGAAGATCCAACGCGGGTGTTTCGAGCTATCCGATTCGAACAACGCCTTGGTTTTCAAATCGGCAAGCATACCCAGAACCTGATGCGGAACGCAATCAAGATGGGCTTCATGGACCGGCTCTCGGGAGGCCGGGTCCTTTCAGAATTGATCCTGATCCTCGAAGAGGATAGCCCGATGGGTGCCCTGAAACGGATGAGGGATTTTAGCCTCTTCCGGTTCCTGCATCCCGACATCACGTTTGACGAGGAAGCTGAAGCCCTTTTTGAGGGGATTCACCATGTCCTTTCGTGGTTTGATTTTCTCTTCCTCGAGGAGCGCTACGAACGATGGTTCATTTACTTTTACGGTCTGATCGACGTCCTGAAGGAAGAAGGGATGAAAGAGATCTGTCAGCGACTGTCCATGAACGAGAGGGAAAGGAAGAAGGTCATGGACGGAAAAAGGCAGGCTGACCAGGTGCTACTGCAGATGTCCTCATGGATCCATACGAACCACAGCCCCAGGCGTTCTGAGATTTACAGTGCCCTTGATTCCCTGTCAACAGAAAGCAAGCTCTTCATGATGGCCAAGACGACACAGGTGACTACGCGACGCCACATCTCTCTCTACTTCACTCAGTTGAAGGATGCCAAGCCTTTGTTGAAAGGTGCCGACCTGATTCGCATGGGGATCAAAGCAGGCCCTTCCATTCGGAAAAACTTGGCAAACCTGCTGAAGGCCAAACTGGACCAGCAGGTGGTCACCCGGGAAGATGAGATGGATTTTATTTCGCGAGGTCTTGAGGTGAGATGATGGACGAAATCGAACAGGACCTTGAGGAAGGCCAAGGCTACACCATCAAGTTGGAGATGTTTGAAGGCCCCTTGGACCTCTTGCTCCATCTGATTCGTAAGAATGAGTTGAACATTATGGATATCCCCATCGCTCTCATCACGGAGCAGTACCTGGGGTACCTTAAAGTGATGAAGGAGCTCAATCTGGATATTGCAGGTGATTATTTATTGATGGCCTCCACGCTCCTTCAGATCAAATCGAAAATGTTGCTACCCAGTGCTTCTGAAGGGGCCGAAGAGGAAGGAGAAGATCCGCGCGCCGAATTGATGCAAAGGCTCTTGCAATATGAAAGATATAAGGAGGCTGCGGGCGAATTAGAGAGGAGACCCTTGAAGGGCCGGGATATCTTCGTTCGGTCTGTTTCTTTAGAATCGGAAGCACCGAAGGAGGAAGAAAGAATCGAGGCAAGCCTGTTCGATCTCCTGGAAGCCTTTCGGCAGGTCTTGGCGAGGGTTAAGGCAGAAACGTTTCATGACGTCCAGCGTGAGGCGATCACGGTTGAACAGAAGATTCAAGAGATCCTGACCCTTTTCCAAAGAGAGAAGCGAAGCATCGCCTTCCATCTTCTCTTTCCAGAAGGAGCCTCCCGTCGAATGATCGTGATCACTTTTCTGGCGATCCTTGAATTGGTCAAGATGAAATGGATACGGGTCTTTCAGATGGCGCCTTTTGAAACGATTCGACTCTCACCCTTATGAAGGTGTGGAGACAAACGACCCTAGTGCGTCGACCGGGATCGAGCAGCCCTGATTGACCAGGAAGTGCTGGAGAGATTGAACACACGGAGGTTTTCATGAAACGAAAACGGGTCTTGCTGGGAGTGGTCACCATCGTTGCGCTGCTGCTCTTCTTCTCCTTCCTTTTCTTCATTATCGGCCGGTTGCTTGGGAGGCCGAGCCAGTTTACGTTTGGAGAGAAGATCGCCGTCGTAGAGATCAGCGGGGTGATCACCCGATCGTCCGAGGTGATTGAAGAGATCCATCAATACCTGGAGGATGGAGGGGTGAAAGCGATCATCCTGAGGATCGATTCGCCGGGGGGAGGGGTGGGGCCATCTCAGGAGATCCATCGAGAGGTCCTGAAAGCAAAGCAGCAAAAGAAAGTGGTCGTCTCCATGGGATCCGTAGCAGCGTCTGGAGGCTATTATATTGCCTGCGCTTCCGATCTCATCGTGGCCAATCCCGGGACGATCACCGGCTCCATCGGAGTCGTCATGGAATTCACGAATCTTGAGGAGCTTCTTAAGAAGATCGGGGTCAAGGGGGTTGTGATCAAAAGCGGGGAGTATAAGGATATCGGATCACCGTTTCGGGAGATGACTTTGGAGGAGAAAAGGATCATGCAGGACGTGATCGACAACGTCAATCAGCAGTTCATCCAGGCGGTTGCTGAGGGGAGAAAACTCGACCGCAATAAGGTGGCTGGGATTGCCGATGGCCGAATCTATACAGGCGAGCAGGCGAAGCAATTGGGATTGATCGATCGAATGGGAAACCTGCAGGATGCGATCGATATCACCGCACGGATGGTAGGGATTGAAGGAAAACCGACGATCCTCTATGCCAAGCAGAAGTTCTCGCTCTGGGACCTTTTAATGCAAGAGATCGCATCGGCGATTCAAAGAATCTTAATCGAGAAAGGATTTGAGCTAAACTTGAATTATCGCTTGTCGTCTCCAGCCGGGTGATTGGGCTCCTCCGATTGACGGAGGAATTCCAAAATGCTCTTCATATCCTCCCAGACCTCCCTTTTTTTCCCGGGGTTCCTCAGGAGGAAAGCGGGGTGATAGGTAGGAATCAGCTTGATCCCATCCAGTTCAAAGACCTGTCCTCGGAGGGCTGTAATTTTGGTCGACGTCTTGAGCAGGGTCTGGGCAGCAAAGGTTCCTAGGGCACAGATGATTCTGGGTTGGATCGCTTCGATCTGTTTCACAAGAAAAGGATGGCAGGCATCGATCTCATCAGGTTCCGGGTTCCGATTCTGGGGAGGACGGCATTTGACGATGTTGGCAATATAGACCTCGCTCCTTTGGAGCCCAATGGATTGGATAATCTTCGTTAAGAGCTGTCCGGCCCTGCCAACAAAAGGTCTCCCCTGAACATCTTCATCAAATCCGGGGCCCTCTCCAACAAACATCAATGTCGCCTGCGTATTTCCTTCACCGAAGACGATGGTCTTCCGTGTCCGGTGAAGCTTGCATCTTCGGCAATCGCCCAATTGCTCCCGGATCTCTTCGAGCGTCAAGCGCTCGGATGGATGGGATGAAGAGGAGGGACCCTGTCGGCGCGTCTCTCCAGATAGTGGTAAGGCCTCGATCCCACTTTCTTTCAGGTATTCCAGGTAGGTTTTAAGGTCGGCAATGAGTTCTTCATATTTCTTCTCCATCGGTCCACACTCTTCAAGGTTCTCGACAGTTTAAATCCATTTTGTCACATTCCTTCGAACTATTCCATGAAAATGATTTGCTTTCCTTTTTAGGGTGGCCTTCATCCCGGGCAGGGACGGCTCTTGTCTGCCCCCATCATGAGGAATCATTTAGATATATAAGTTGATTTACCGGGCACAGCTGCATAGAAAACAGTCGATAAATATGTGATGAAGGTTCGATGGTGCTCAGGCGGAAGCCCCAAACGAAAAGAGATCGTCGGGCGTCTTTGCAAAGGAACTGTTCTAAAGTTATATAGGTAGTAATGACAATTGGAAAAGGGGGAGAAGAACGTCGGCCGACTATTGATTGAGGAACAAAAAGGAGAGTTCGCTAGTCATGCAGGGAACTTCCACAAAGTTTAATTGTGCAAATGGCTTAGCAAAAGAGTGCTGAGGGATCTGTGAATGATTGAGGAAATTGACGCAAACCTATACAAGATCGAAATCCCCCTTCCAAAGAATCCGCTCAGAGCTGTTAACTCGTATGTGATAAAGGGATCGGACGGAAACCTCATTATTGACACGGGCTGGAATCAGAAAGAATGTTTGGAGGCGATGGAGGCTGGTTTGGCGATGCTGGGTGTCGATATAGAGGAGACAGACTTTTTCATTACTCATCTACATACGGATCATATTGGCCTTGTTTCACGGCTCGCTACAGATACCTCAACGATATACTTTAACCAGCCTGATGCTGATCGGATTCAATCAGGCATCTCGTGGGCGGATTTTGTTGACTTTGCTCGCTTGAATGGGTTTCCTGAAGAAGAGCTGCAAAGAGTTCCTGACAGCCATCCCGGCTTTAAATTCAGATCAAAAGAACCGCTGAGGTTCCATCTTTTGAAGGAAGGTGACAGCCTTGACATCTCAGGCTATACATTCCGGTGCGTGGAAACGCCCGGCCACACAAAGGGACATATGTGTCTTTATGAACCTAACAAGAAGATATTCATAGCTGGAGATCATATTTTGGGCAACATTACTCCCACCATTTTACTATGGTCCGATGAGTGGAACCCTTTGAAGGAATATCTAGCAAGCCTGGACAAGGTCTACGGGCTTGATATTGAACTTGTATTGCCGGGCCATCGGGGAATATTGAGGAACGGCAAAGAAAGAATTCAGGAACTGAAACACCATCACCAGGAGAGACTTGAAGAGATTGTTTCTATTTTGGGGCAGGGGAGTCAAGATGCTTTTCAGGTAGCATCCCAGATGACATGGGATATTGTCTATGACTCCTGGGACCTGTTCCCTGTCTCACAGAAATGGTTTGCTACCGGAGAGGCGATTGCTCATCTGAAATACCTTGAAGAGAAAGGCAGTACACGAAAGGAAATGCGAGAGGGAAAGGTAATATTCTCTTTGAACGACGTGTTGCCGCATCATTGAGTTGGGAATTCGGG
>Ga0209253_10001595_pt1 | contig 19942 bp, 21 predicted proteins | sample FrelakmetBRP12BR_FD_187145 | JGI IMG/M metagenome (GOLD analysis project Ga0209253, IMG submission 187145) | Freshwater lake sediment microbial communities from the University of Notre Dame, USA, for methane emissions studies - BRP12 BR (SPAdes)... | ecosystem: Environmental > Aquatic >... | reverse complement strand
CCCGTGCGCCTCAAGACCGTCACCTGGAACGGCAGCGTCGAGGTCGTCACGCTCAAGCTCGACCTGCGCTACTGGCCGACCTGCGAACTGAGGCGGACCCCCGGCGGCTGGGAGCGCGTCGCGCTCGATTGAACCGGCGGCCGATCCGTTATCATTCGCGGATGGTCACGGCACGCCTGCCCCAGGACGAGATCGACCGCGCCGTGGACGCGCTGCGCGAAGGCGAGGTCGTCGCCTTCCCGACCGAGACGGTCTACGGCCTGGGCGCGGATGCGCAGAACGCGGCCGCGGTCCGGCGGGTATTCGAGCTCAAGGGCCGCCCCGCAACCCACCCGCTCATCGTGCACATCGACCACCCGCGGCTGCTCGAGCGCTGGGCGCTTTCCGTCCCGCCTGCGGCCCACGCGCTGGCCGAAAAGTTCTGGCCGGGCCCGCTCACGCTGGTCCTGCGCCGCGCCCCCGCCGTCGATCTCGCGATCACCGGTGGGCAGGATACGGTGGCGATCCGCGTGCCCGGGCACCCGGTGGCGCAGCAGCTGCTGCGGGCCTTCGGCAGCGGCATCGCCGCGCCTTCGGCAAACCGCTACGGCCATGTGAGCTCGACGCGGGCCGAGCACGTGCGCGAGGAGTTCGGGGACGCACTGCGCGTGATCCTCGACGGCGGCGACTGCAAGATCGGACTCGAGTCCACCATCGTTTCCTGCGTGGACGCCGTGCCGCGCGTGCTGCGCCCGGGCTTCATCACGCTCTCCCAGCTGCGCGCGGTCGTGCCGGAGGTCCAGGGCAAGGCTGAGGCGGACTCACCGCGTGCACCAGGATCGGACGTCAAGCATTACGCGCCGTCGACGCCACTCAGCATCGTGACGAGCGGCACGCTGGAGGAGGTCGTCGGGCAGCTCACGGCGGATCACGACCGGGTGGCGGTGCTCGCGATGCGGCCACCGCGGGCAGCCAACAAGTACATGACCTGGGTGAACGCGGGGCGGCGCGCGGACGTCTACGCGCGCGAGCTCTACGTCAACCTCCGCACGCTGGACAAGTCCGGCGCCAGGGAAATCCTGGTCGAGGAAGTTCCGGAGGGCGAGGCCTGGGACGCCGTCCGCGACCGGCTGCATCGGGCCGCCTCCGCCGAAAACGTCGTGGCCGTCGATCCCGACATCGCAGCGCTCCGAGCCGAGCTCGGCGACGAGGTGGGGCAGCCGTGACCGGGTGCCGCAGTCCCGCGGTCTCAATCGAGTCGTGAGCGGTCAAACTCGATCCGTGTCGCGCAGGCCTGCGGGATCCCGCGTGACGGCCGAGCAGCTGCGCAGGCTCGCTCGCCGCCACGGCACGCCACTGCTCGTCATCGACTGCAATTCGATCAGGTCGCAGTACCGCGACCTGTCCGCCGCGCTTCCAGGCGTCGGAATCCACTACGCGCTGAAGCCCATGCCGTTCGCGCCAGTCGTCGCGACGCTGCGCGACCTGGGCGCGAATTTCGACGTCGCCACCACGGGCGAGATCAGACTCGTGCGTTCGCAGCGGGTGGCCGCGGAGCGGTGCATCCATACCCACCCGATCAAGAGCGGGGCGGACATCGCGGCCGCCCTGAGGTTCGGCATCCGGACCTTCGTCGCCGACAATCCGGACGAGCTCGGCAAGTTCACCCCCTTCCGCCGTCGGGCAGAGCTGCTGCTGCGCGTGTCGTTCCGCAACCCGTCCGCGGTCGTGGACCTGTCGCGCAAGTTCGGTTGCGAGCCGGCCGCCGTGAGGCCGATGCTCGAGAGGGCCCGCGGCCTCGGCCTGCGGGTGCGCGGCCTGTCGTTTCACGTCGGCTCGCAGGTTCCGGATCCGACGCGGTTCGTCGAGGCGATCGACGCCTGCCGGGAGATCATGATCGAGAGCCGGCGCGATGGGCACGACCTCGACGTGCTCGACATCGGGGGCGGATTTCCGGTTGCCTACTCCGGCGCGACGCCGGACATTCGCGAGTTCTGCCGCCCGATCCGTCGCGAGCTCAAGGCCCTGCCGCCGGGTACGCGCGTGATCGCAGAGCCTGGACGCTTCATCGCGGCGCCGGCCGGCACCTGCATCACAGCGGTCGTCGGGCGGGCCCAGCGCGAGGGGCGCTGGTGGTACTACCTCGACGACGGCATTTACGGCTCGTTCAGCGGACAGCACTACGACCACGCGCTCTATCCCGTGGACTGCCTGGACGCGCGGGGCCCGCGTCACCCATGCGTGCTGGCCGGCCCGACCTGCGACAGCATCGACGTGATCCACGAGGACATCCCGCTGCCGGAACTCCACATCGGTGACCTGCTGGTCGGCCGGATGATGGGCGCCTACACGCAGGCGACCGCGACCGACTTCAATTTCATTCCACGTGCCAGGATCGTGGCCGTGAACCAGCGTTCGGGGCGACGCGGTGAGGATTGACAAGCTCGACCACGTCGCAGGTGCGCGCGAGGCGCGCGGTATCGCCGTCGTCATCGACGTGTTCCGGGCATTCTCGGTCGCGCCGCACGCGTTCGACGCGGGGGTGACGCGCCTGTTCCCGGTGGGCGAAGTGGACGAGGCGTTCGAACTCGGGCGGCGCTTTCCGGGCGCGGTCCTGGCGGGCGAACGGCACGCGCGCAGGCTGCCGGGATTCGACGCCGGGAATTCACCGACGGAAATCCGCTCGCTGGACCTGCGCGGCCGCGTGCTCGTTCACACGACGCACGCGGGCACGCAGGGGCTCGTGAATGCCTGCCAGGCCGACGAGGTCCTCACCGGCGCGTTCGTGAACATCTCGGCCGTGTGCCGCTACCTGCTGGCGAGGGCGCCCGACCAGGTGTCGCTGGTGCGCATGGGGCACGAGGCGCGCGAACGCTGCGCCGAGGACGATCTCTACGCCGAGTGCCTGGAGAAGCTGCTGCTGGGCAGGCCGGCACCGCTGGCGGAAGTCCGCGACCGGCTGCGTGACGCGCCGGCGGCGCGCAAGTTCTTCGACCCGGCCTGCGACTGGGCCCCACGGGACGATTTCGATTACTGCACGGAAGTGGACCGCTTCGATTTCGTCCTGCGCCTGCGGAAAACGCCGGGCGAGCCGCACGAGCTCGAACGGATCGCGACCGCCGCTGCCCCTGCGTGACGATTCCCGTTGAATTCCTGCTGTTCGGCGTGACGCTCGCGGGCGTCGCGCTCTTTCACGACCGTACGCTCGCGGTGGCGGCGGCCGGCCTCGCGGCGATCGTCGCCTGGAAGCTCGCCTTCGTCGGGTTCCACGGCGTGCCAGGGCTCGTGGGGCTCGCGCAGCACTTCCGGGAGGAGTGGGTGATCCTCGCCAACCTGTTCGGCCTGCTCATGGGCTTCGCGCTGCTGTCGCGCCACTTCGAGGCAAGCGGCGTCCCGGACCGGCTGCCCGACCTGCTGCCGAACGACTGGCGCGGGGGGCTGGTGCTGCTGGTGCTCGTGTTCGTCCTGTCGAGCTTCCTCGACAACATCGCGGCCGCGCTCATCGGCGGCACGGTGGCGTCGTCGGTGTACCGGCACAAGGTGCACGTGGGCTTCCTTGCCGCCATCGTCGCGGCCTCGAACGCGGGCGGGTCCGGCAGCGTCATCGGCGACACGACCACCACCATGATGTGGATCGACGGCGTGAGCCCGCGCGAGGTGTTTCACGCCTACGTCGCGGCGGTGGTTGCGCTCATGGTGTTCGGCATTCCGGCGTCGTTGCAGCAGCAACGCTACTCGCCGATCACCAGGCGCGCGGATGCGCGGGTGCGCACGGACTGGCTGCGGGTGGGCGTGGTCGGGTTCATCCTCGCGGTCGCCGTCGTGACCAACATCACCGTCAACATCGAGTTCCCCGAGCTCGCCGCCCGGTTTCCATTCATCGGCGCAGCGGTCTGGGCGGCGCTGCTCGTCGCCGCACCGCTGCGTGCGCCGGACTGGAAGGTGCTGCCCTCCACGCTGAAGGGCACCCTGTTCCTGCTGTGCCTGGTGTTCTCGGCCTCGCTCATGCCTGTGGAGGCACTGCCCGCAGCCTCGTGGCACGCCGCATTGGGCCTCGGCTTCGTCTCGGCGGTGTTCGACAACATTCCGCTCACCAAGCTCGCCCTGGAGCAGGGCGGGTACGATTGGGGCATGCTCGCGTACGCGGTCGGGTTCGGCGGCTCCATGATCTGGTTCGGGTCGTCGGCGGGCGTGGCGATCACCACGCTGTTCCCGGAGGCGCGGTCGGTGGGCTCGTGGCTGCGAGGCGGCTGGCACGTCGCGCTCGGATACGTGGTCGGGTTCCTGGTCCTCCTCCTCACTCTCGGCTGGCAACCGCACTCATGATCCGCAACGTGGTCTTCGACATCGGTGGCGTGCTGGTCCGGCTGCGGTACCAGCCGTTCGTCCGCTACCTGCAGGACGCGGGCGTCGACCTGACCGACCTGCCGGCGTGGCTCGCGACCATCGACCTCGACGCGCACGAGCGCGGTGAGATCCCGGGCGAGGAGATCCTCGCCCGCGTTGCAGCGTCCGCGGTCGCGCCGCTGGATCCCGTGGAACTCGAGCGCCGCTGGCTCGACATGTTCGAGCGCTCGGGCGAGATGTTTGAGCTGGCGGCCGGCCTCATGCACCAGTACCGCGTGTACCTGCTGTCGAATATCGGCGACCTGCACTGGCGATACCTCGACGAGCAGTACGGGATCGGTGGCGTAGGCCACGGCGCCATCGCGTCCTTCCGCGTGGGCGCGGTGAAGCCGTCGGTTGCCATCTATCGCGAGGCGGAGCGCCGGTTTGGCCTTGACCCTGCCGCCACGGTGTTCATCGACGACCTGAAGCGCAACGTGGTCGCGGCGCGTGACTGCGGGTGGGGCGCGATCCACCACGTGAATCCCGCAGGGACGCGGCGGGAACTCAAGGCCATGGGCGTGCGCCTGCCGCCGCCGTTCCACGAGGAGTGAGCCGTGACAGCGACGGTTCGCCGATGAGCACGGCCATACATCGCCGGGTCGAAGCCTGCCGTGCGGGGAGTGATCCCACGTGCATCGCGCGGCTCGCCTCCGGATGGGCCGTCATGGGCGATCCGCAGGTCTTGCAGGGCTACTGCCTGCTGCTCCCGGATCCGGTCGTGCCGCACCTGAACGCGATGTCCCCGGCGGCGCAGGCCGCATTCCTGGCCGACATGGCGCGCCTCGGCCAGGCCGTGCTCGAGGTCACGGGCGCGGTGCGCATCAACTACGCCATGTTCGGCAATCTCGAGCCCGCGCTGCACGCGCACGTGTTCCCGCGCTTCGGGTCGGAGCCGGAAGAACTCCGGACGGCGCATCCGTGGGGCTACGACTGGACACGCGCCCGGGCATTCGACGCCGCACGCGACGGCGCGCAGCTGGAAGCGCTGCGCAGGCAACTGCGAGGATGACGCGACGGACCGCCGGGTGTTCGTCCGGCGCCGGACGGCTGCACCTTGGCGGCCCGGGAAATGATGCTAGTCTGCGGTCGTGAATCACGCGGACGTCATCATCGTCGGTGCAGGGCTGTCGGGTGTCGGCACGGCCGCGCACCTGCATCGGGAGTGCCCGGGCCGGAGCTACATCGTGCTCGAGGGCCGCGCGGCCATGGGTGGCACCTGGGACCTGTTCCGCTACCCGGGCATCCGCTCCGACAGCGACATGTACACGCTGGGCTACGACTTCAAGCCCTGGCTCGGGCGCAAGGCGATCGCGGACGGTGCCTCCATACTCGCGTACATCCGCGAGGCGGCGGCCGAACACGGCGTGGACCAGCACGTGCGCTACCGGCAGCGCGTCGCGCGCGCCACGTGGTCGAGTGCCGAGGCGCTCTGGACCGTCGAGGCTGCGAACGACGACACGGGCGAGGTGACGCGCTACACGTGTAACGTCCTTCTCATGTGCTCGGGCTACTACAGCTACCGGGCCGGCCACGAGCCCGTGTTCGAGGGCCGCGAGAAATTCCGCGGCGCGGTCGTGCACCCGCAACGCTGGCCCGCCGGCCTCGACTGGCGCGGCAAGCGCGTGGTGGTGATCGGCTCGGGCGCTACGGCCGTCACGCTCGTCCCCGTGCTCGCGCGGCAGGCTGCGCACGTCGTGATGCTGCAGCGCTCGCCCACCTGGGTCATCTCGCGGCCCGCGGTGGACCCGGTCGCGCGGGCGCTGAACCGGGTGCTGCCGGGGCGGTGGGCCTACGCGCTCGTGCGCTGGAAGAACGTGCGCCTGCACGACCTGGTCTACCGTCGCGCGCGCTCGGAGCCCGGCAGGATGAAGCGTTTCCTGCTCGGCCAGGCGCGCCGCGCGCTCGGCCCGGACTACGACATCGCGACTCATTTCACGCCGAGCTACGAGCCCTGGGACCAGCGCCTGTGCCTCGTGCCCGATGGCGACCTCTTCGACGCGGTCCGCAGCGGCGCGGCCTCGGTGGTGACCGACCGCATCGACCGCTTCGACGAGGGCGGCATCCGCCTGGTGTCGGGTGGGCGCGTGGACGCCGATATCGTCGTCACCGCCACGGGCTTCGAACTCGTCACCCCGGGCGAGACTGAATTCGTCGTGGACGGCGCGCCCGTGGATTTCGCAAAGACGTGGGCATACCGCGGCCGGATGTTCTCGGACGTGCCGAACCTCGTCTACACGATGGGCTACTTCAACGCGTCGTGGACGCTGCGGGCAGACCTCGTGGCACGATGGACCTGCCGCCTGCTGAACCACATGTCGGCGGCGGGTGCGCGGCAGGCGACTCCGCGGCTGCGCGAGGCGGACCGTGGCATGACGCCGAGGCCGTGGACGGGCTCGCTCAAGTCCAGCTACATCCAGCGCCGGGTCGCGAGCATGCCGAGGCAGGGCGACCGCGAGCCCTGGGTCGTGCCGGAGCGCTATCTCACGGAGCGGTCTACCATCCTGCGCGAGCCTGTAGAGGACGGCGTCCTGGTGTTCGAGCGCGACCCGGCGCGGGGCGAGCCGGCCGCGGCTTGAGCGGGGCGGTCTCCGGGCCTCAGTCGATGGGGTGGGCCGAACGCAGTTCCCGCACGAGTTCCCCGAGCGACGCGAGCGGCGCCGAGCAGGCGGTCCCGCGGCAGACATAGGCGACCGTGCGATCGCGGGCCTTCTTCGCAGCCAGCGCGTCCGGCAGCCCTGCCTCGTCCGACGGGACCGCCACGACACAGCGCCGCGGGTCGTAGAGCTTGTCGAGTTCCGTGCGCCAGGTGTCGAGGTCCTCGCGCGGTCCGCGCAGGACCACGACGACGGGCGGCGCGGTGAGCTCGTCCAGCGCCATGAGCATGCTCATGTGCGCCTGCGGATACTTCTCGAGCGCGGGCCAGGCCGCGCGCAATGTACGCTCCGCGGCGTCGAGGTAGCGCGGCTCCGCGAGCAGGAACCCGAGCCGTACCAGCACCCGCGCCGCCACGCCATTGCCGCAGGGCGTGGCGTCGTCGGCAAAGGTCTTCGGCCTGAGGATCAACTGCTCGTGATCGTCCGCGGTGAAGAAGAATCCGCCGGCCTCCCGGTCCTCGAAACGCGCGAGCATGGTCTCGGTGAGTTCCACTGCCCACGCGAGCCAAGGTCCGTGCCAGCGCGCCTGCAGCAGTTCCAGCAGGCCCCAGGCCAGCGTCGCGTAGTCGTCGAGGTACGCCGGGAAGCGCGAGCGGCCGTCCGTGTGTACGGCGAGCAGGCGCCCGTCGCGCCAGCACTGCTCGCGCAGGAATTCGGCGGCGCGTGCCGCGGACTCCGCGAGGTCCGCGCGCCCGAGCGTGCGTGCGGCCGCCGCGAGCCCCGCGATCGCGAGACCGTTCCAGCCGGTCAGGATCTTCTCGTCGCGCGCCGGCCACACGCGTCGATTGCGCACTTCGAGCAGCTTCGCCCGTGCCGAGTCCAGCACCGCGCCGGCGCGAGCCTCGTCGAGGTTCGCGTCCGCAGCGACCTGCTCCATGGAGCGGAACGCGTGCAGGTGCCAGCTCCCCTCGAAATTGGCCTCGCGGAAGAGGCCGTAGCGACGCGACAGGACCGTGTATTCCACCGGATCGAGCAGGCGCTCCGCCTCACCGGGTGTCCAGACGTAGAACTTTCCCTCGTGGCCCTCCGAGTCGGCGTCCAGCGTCGAGTAGAAACCGCCGTCGGCGTGCTCCATGTCGCGACGCAGCCAGTCCGCCGTCTCGGCGGCGACGCGCCGGAAGAGCGGCTCGCCAGTCGCGACAGCTGCCTGCGCGGTCACGGCCAGGAGCTGGCCATTGTCGTAGAGCATCTTCTCGAAGTGCGGGATCATCCAGTAGGGGTCCACCGAGTAGCGGCAGAAGCCGCCGCCCAGCTGGTCGTACAGGCCGCCCTCGGACATGCGCGTGAGCGTGAGTGTCGCCATGTAGAGCGACTGCAGGTCGGGCTCGCCGCTGTCCGCCGTGGCCCGCCACGTGCGCAGCAGGAACTCGATGTTCATCGGGTGCGGGAACTTTGGCGCCCCGCCGAATCCGCCGAATTTCCCGTCGAAGTCGTGTTGCAGCGCGGCCCGCGCGACGTCGAGGGGCGCACGGGACAGGGTCACCTCGCCGTGCGCCGGAGCAGGCAGCAACTCGCCGAACGCGTGCACGAGGCTCGCGCCCATCTGTTCGACTTCGCCGCGGTGCTCCGAGTGGTAGGCGGCGACGCGCTGCAGTACGTCGCGGAACGCGGGCATGCCGAATTTCGGCTCCGGCGGAAAATACGTTCCGCCGAAGAACGGTCGCTGGTCGCGCGGCGAAAGGAACATCGTGAGCGGCCAGCCGCCGCCCCGCTGGGTCAGCATCTGGTGCGCGGTCTGGTAGATCCGGTCGAGGTCGGGCCGTTCCTCGCGGTCCACCTTGACGTTGACGAAGGCCGCGTTCATTACCGCCGCCGTCTGCTCGTCCTCGAACGACTCGTGCGCCATCACGTGGCACCAGTGGCACGCGGAATAGCCGATGGACAGCAGGATGGGCTTGTCCTCGGCGCGCGCCCGTTCCAGCGCCTCGGGACCCCAGGGATACCAGTCCACCGGGTTGTGCGCGTGCTGCAGGAGGTAGGGACTCGTCTCGTCCGCGAGACGGTTCCGATGCATGCCATTGGCCGAACGATGCATGGGGAGGCGGGGCGCTCGGATAGAATGGCGGCACTATATCGGAACGGATGATTCACCGATGACGCACGCTCCGGACACGGCGCGCGAGGGGCAGGATTTCCCCGAACTGCGGCTTAAAGCTCGCGAGGACCGCCGCATCGCGGCCGGCCACCTGTGGATCTTCAGCAACGAGGTGGACACGGCGCGCACGCCGCTCACGGCCTTCGCACCCGGCGCCATCTGCCGCGTGGTCGGCGACCGCGACCGCTTCCTCGGCTACGCCTACGTCAATCCGCACGCCCTCATCTGTGGGCGCATCCTAGGGCGCGACGGCCGCTTTCCTCCCGGGAAGCCGCTTTTCGTGCACCGCCTGCAGGTGGCGCTGGCGCTGCGCGAGCGGCTGTACGAGGCCCCGTACTACCGGCTCGTCTACGGGGAGTCGGACGGGTTGCCGGGCCTCGTGCTCGATCGTTATGGCGATGTGATTGTCGGACAGATTGGCACGGCCGGCATGGAGGCGCGGAAGGGCGAGATCGTCGAGGCGGTCGCCAAGGTCATCGGTCCGCGGACCTTCATCTGGAAGAACGACTCCGGCGCCCGCGAGCTCGAGGGCCTGCCGTCCTGCGTCGAGACCGCGTTCGGCGATCCGGCCGGGCACACGTGGGTCGAGGAGAACGGCGTCCGGTTCAAGGTGCCGCTCGGCAGCGGGCAGAAGACCGGCTGGTTCTACGACCAGGCGGCGAACCGCCGCGCGCTGCTCAAGTACGTCGGCGGCCGCAGGGTGCTCGACGCCTTCAGCTACCTCGGTGCCTGGGGGCTCGCGGCCGCGAGAGCCGGCGCAAGCGAGGTGCTGTGCGTCGATTCGTCCGCGCCCGCGCTCGAGTTGCTCACGGAGTCAGCTGCCGCTAACGGGCTCGTGGTGCGGACGCTGCGTGACGACGCCTTTGACGCGCTCGCCGCGCTGCGCGATGCCGGCGAGAAGTTCGACGTCGTGGTCGTGGACCCACCGGCATTCATCAAGCGCCGCCGCGACATCCCGAAGGGGCAGGCCGCGTATCGCAAGCTGAACCAGCTCGCCATGCAGCTCCTGCCGCGCGACGGCATCCTGGTCTCGTGTTCCTGCTCGCACCACCTGGCGCAGGACGACCTCATCGACGCGATCCAGCAGGCGGCGCGGCACGTGAACCGATTCGCGCAGATCATCGAGGTGGGCGGGCACTCGCCGGATCACCCGATCCATCCGGCCATCCCCGAGACGCGCTACCTCAAGGCCATCGTGTGCCGGGTCGTGCAGGAGTGAGTATCGCCGGGACGCGCCGATCAAGTCGGGCGCGTGCCTGCGCCAGCCGGTAAGATAAGCGCCCCATGTTCGTCTATCCGAATCCAGACCCGGTCGCGCTGTCGATCGGGCCCCTGCACGTACGCTGGTACGGGCTCATGTACCTCGTCGGCTTCCTCGCGGCCTGGTGGCTGGGGCGTCGCCGTGCCGCGCGTCCCGGGTCGACGTGGACGCCGCTGGACGTGGACGACCTCATCTTCTACCTCGCGCTGGGCGTGATCCTCGGCGGGCGCCTGGGCTGGATGCTGTTCTACGGCACGGAGCGGCTCCTCGCCGACCCGGCCAGCGTCGTGCGGATCTGGGAAGGCGGCATGTCCTTCCACGGCGGGCTCATCGGCGTGATCCTGGCCCTCGCGATGTTCGCGAGCCGTCGCGGCCGGGCCGTCGTGGATATCTTCGACTTCGCGGCGCCGCTGGCCGGGATCGGCTTCGGTGCGGGCCGCATCGGAAATTTCATCAACGGCGAGCTGTGGGGCAAGGCGACCGACGTGCCCTGGGCCGTCGTCGTCGACGGCGTGCCCCGTCACGCATCGCAGCTGTACGAGGCGTTTCTCGAGGGACTCGTGCTGTTCGTGATCGTCTGGTGGTTCACGGCAAAGCCGCGTCCGAGGTGGGCTCCCTCCGGGCTCTTCCTGCTCTGCTACGGCGTGTTCCGCTTCGCCGTGGAATTCGTCCGCGTTCCGGACGAGAACCGCGGCTACCTGCTGCTCGGCTGGGTGACCATGGGCCAGCTCCTGTCCCTGCCGATGATCGTCGCCGGCCTGTGGATGCTGGCCATGGCCAGCAGGCGCGGCCAACCGTCCGGAAACTACGCCTGAGCCATGCGCCAGTACCTCGACCTCATGCAGCACGTGCTCGAGCACGGCGCCCGCAAGGCGGACCGCACCGGCACGGGCACCCTCGCCACGTTCGGCTGGCAGATGCGCTTCGACCTCGCGACGGGATTCCCGCTGGTCACGACCAAGAAGCTGCACCTCAAGGCCATCGTGCATGAGCTGTTGTGGTTCCTGCGCGGCGAGACCAACGTGCGCTACCTGCGCGAGCAGGGCGTCACGATCTGGGACGAGTGGGCGGACGCCGACGGTGAGCTCGGTCCCGTGTACGGAGTGCAGTGGCGCTCGTGGCGCGGCGCGGACGGCCGGACCATCGACCAGATCCAGGCCGCCGTTGATCTCCTGAAGCGCGACCCGCATTCGCGCCGCATCATCGTCAATGCCTGGAACGTGGCGGAGCTCGACCGCATGGCGCTCACGCCCTGTCATGCGCTCTTCCAGTTCTACGTCGCCGACGGCCGGCTGTCGTGCCAGCTCTACCAGCGCAGTGCCGACATCTTCCTCGGCGTGCCCTTCAACATCGCCTCTTACTCGCTCCTGACGCACATGCTCGCGCAGCAGTGCGACCTCGTCCCGGGCGAGTTCATCTGGACCGGGGGCGACTGCCACCTGTACGTCAACCACCTCGAGCAGGCGCGTCTGCAGCTCGCGCGGGCGCCGCTGCCGCTGCCGCGGCTCGAGATCCGGCGCAGGCCCGAATCCGTCTTCGACTACCGGTTCGAGGACTTCGAGGTCATCGGCTACCAGTCGCATCCAGCCATCAAGGCACCCATCGCAGTATGAAGAAGTCTGCCAAGTCACCCGCCCCGGGCGCACTCGCCGGGGCGAGCCACCACCCGCACATGCGTCACGCCAGCCGCTCGGTCGGGCCCGCCGAGGCGCCGATGTTCGAGGTGCGCCGTTCCGGCATCCACGGCCGGGGCGTATACGCGACCCGGCGCATCCCGATGGGCACCCGCATCGTGGAGTACCTCGGCGACCGCATCACGCACGAGCAGGCGGACGCGCGATACGAGGCCAAGGGCCAGGACGACGGCCACACCTTCCTGTTCGTGGTGAGTTCGAGCGTCGTGATCGACGCGGGCGTGGGCGGCAACGACGCGCGCTTCATCAACCACTCCTGCGACCCGAACTGTGACACGGTCATCGAGAACGAGCGTGTCTTCATCGAGTCGGTGAAGGACGTCGAGCCCGGCGAGGAACTCGCCTACGAGTACGGCCTCACCTGGGAGACGACCGACGACTCCGAGGAACTCGCGAACTACAGCTGTTGCTGCGGTGCCGCGAAGTGCCGCGGCACGATGCTTGCCGAGGAACCGCTGGACAAGCGCAAGGCGCGGAAACGCAAGCGCAAGGTGTCCGCCAAGGACAAGGGCCGCGGCAACGGGTCGGCCAGGAAGAAGGCCAAAGGCGGTCCCGCGAAGGGCCAGCGCGGGCGCGCGAAGCAGGACGACAAGAAGAAGCCGGGGAAGAGCCCGCGCCGGTGACGGCCGTTTCGATCATCGTTGCGACCGACGAGCAGGGAGGCATCGGCCTGCGCGGCGCACTGCCCTGGCACCTGCCGGAGGACCTCAAGCGATTCAAGGCGCTCACGATGGGCAAGCCGATCGTCATGGGTCGCCGGACCTACGACTCGATCGGGCGCCCGCTGCCGGGGCGGCAGAACATCGTCATCAGCCGGCAGGCAGGACGCTCGATCGCCGGGTGCACCGTCGTGGACTCGATGGACGCCGCACTGGCTGCGGCCGGCACGGCACCGGAGGTCTTCGTGATCGGTGGCGCGGACGTCTACCGCCTTGCGATTCCCCGCGCGCAGACCCTGTACCTGACGAGCGTTCATGCGGTCGTGGGCGCCGATACGTTCCTGCCGGCCTTCGACCCCGCGGACTGGGAGGAGGTCGCGCGCGAGGACCACCCCGCGAACGAACGGCACGCGCACGCGTACAGCTTCGTGACGTTCAGGCGTCGGACGTGAAGAGCCGGACCGCCCGGTCCTCGCCCGGCGGCGTGATCATGCGCTCGTAGCGCAGCCCGATCTTCGTGAGCACCCGGATCGAACGCTCGTTGTCGGGCGACACGATGGCAAGTACTCGCGGCAGCCCGAGCCTGCCGCGTGCGTGGGCGAGCACCGCGGCGGCGGATTCGACCGCGTAGCCCCGCCCGGTGAATTGCGGCAGAAACGCGTACCCGAGGTCGGGGTCATCGAGGTAATCGCGGCGGACGAGGCCGCAGATGCCGGCGGGCTCGCGCGTGGCTTTGAGTTCGACGAGGTCGAAGCCGTAGCCGTACTTGTCGTGGCTCGCGACCGCGCCCTCCATCACGTACCTGCGCGCAGCCTCGAGGTCCCGTACGCCGCGGTCGCCGATGTTCCGCAGGAAGGACGGATCGTTCAGCAGTTCCAGCATGAATGGCGCGTCGCCGGGCGTCAGGCGCCGCAGGTCGAGTCGCTCCGTCTCGAGCACCCGCATGGTCAGGCGGCCGCCCTCAGGCGCTGGCGCATCACCATCCGCAGCAGCAGCAGGCTCGTCAGGGCCTGCAACGCGACGCTCGCGACGGAGAGGTACCAGAAGTGGCGCAATTCGACGCCGGGGCGCTGCGCGAGCCACAGCGCCGGCAGCACGAAGGTGAGCAGCCGGCTTGCGCTGCTCGCGAGTGAAGGCACGGTGTTGCCCAGCGCCTGGAACATGCCCGAGCAGCAGAAGTTGATGCCCGAGGCTACGAAATTCCACGAGACCGTGCTCAGGTAGAGCGCACCCACCGCGATCACTCCCGGATCGTCCGCGAACGCGGCGACCAGCCATTGGGGGCGCCACTGGCAGGCGAACGTGAGTACCAGCATCAGCGCCGAACTCATCACGGCCGCGGAGCGAAACGTCTCGCGCACGCGGTCGTGGTGCTGGGCGCCGAAGTTCTGACCGGCCACCGGCGCGACCGCGAATGCGAGCGCCATGGCGGGCAGGAAGATTGCCTGCATCAGCCGCGAGCCGACGCCGAAGCCTGCCTGTGCGTCCGGCCCGAAGTTCCGGATCGTGCCGTAGATGACCGCCATGATGACGAACATGAGCATGAACTCGCCGCCCGAAGGCAGCCCGATGGCGAGCAGTCGGCGCCAGGCGTCGAGGCGCGGCCGCAGCTGATTGCGGTGTACCGCCACGTATTTCTCGAGCCGGTGGAAATACAGGTACAGGATCACGACGCCGGCTGCGACCGCGAGCGTGCTCGCAAGACCGGCGCCCGCCACGCCCATCGGGCGCCCCGTGCCCCAGCCCGCGATGAGTACCGGCGCCAGGACCACGTTCAGCAGCACCGTGACCATCTGCACGACCATCGTCGGCTTTACGATGCCGGTGCCGCGCAGCGCGGATCCCATGGCCACCAGCGCGAACTGCAGCGCCATGCCGGGCAGGAACCAGTAGAGGTAGGTCAGCCCGGCCGCCGTGGTCGCAGGGTCGGCTCCGACCGCGCCCATGTACGGCCCGGACAGCGCGTACCCGCCGACGATCGTGACTGCGGCGCATCCGGCGGCCATCAGCAGGGACTGGTTGAAGACGAGATTCGCGTCTGCGGCGTCCTTGCGGCCCACTGCCTGGGCGATCAGCGCGACCGTGCCGACACCGAGCACCTGGGTCATGGCGATCACCACCATCATGACCGTGCCGGCGGCGCCGACGCCGGCGAGCGCCGCGTCGCCCAGGCGTCCGACGAAGTACAGGTCCACGAGGTAGTAGAGCGTCTGCATCAGCATGCCGATCGCCGTGGGCACGGCCATCGCGATCAGGTGCCGGCGGACGGAGCCCTGGGTCAGGTCATGCATGAAACTGTTCCTCTTGCCGGCGGCCGCCGAACTTCGGCGGGGCCGGCCGGGTCGAATACGAAGCGCAGGGCCTTTTCGTTCTGACGGCGTCCTTGAGGGATTCCCGGCCTGTGCGCGCGTGGCAGTATATACAGGCGGCCCCGGACGGGGCTGGAGGGTGACATGAAGGTCCTGCGCTTGACGGTCCTTGCGGCGCTTGCGGTCCTGGCCCCACTGGCAGTCGCCGCGCAATTGCCCGAGACGGGAAGCGCGGCCGACGCTCCGGCGCCGGTCATGGCCGTCTGGGTCGAACAGAAGATCCACTTTCCCTACATGGCCTTCACGGCCTATTACTCCTGCGACGGGCTGAAGACGAAAGTCACTTCCATCCTGGAGGCGATCGGCGCCAGGCCCGGCTTCAAGGTGACCGCCAGGGGCTGCCTGAACCCGCGCAGAGGGGCGGAGGAGATGCCCGGGCTCGACATCGTCGTCGCGATGCCGCGGGCGGCGACGCCCGAGGTCCTGGCACAACTCGCGCGAGACGCGTCGCAGCGCGAACTCGCAGCGAAGGCCGCCGGCAAGTCCGCGCCGGCTGCCGAGGCGACCGCCGAATTTCCGGCACGGACGCGACGCATCGACTTCCGCGACAGCCCGACCGGCCTCGTCCAGCCCGGCGACTGCGAGCTGGTCGAGCAGCTGCGAGACTGGGTGTTCGTTCCGCTCGGGGCGAAGGTCGTGGTGAATCGCATGGGCTGTGTCCCGCACACGCTCAACAACGGCATCATCGTGCTATCGATCGAAGTGCTGGAGCCGGTGCCTCGCACCTGACGCGTGGCACCCGACGCGCGGGGGCAGCGCTCCTGGGATTCGGGGTAAGCACAGTCACGAGCTCGATGTCGCTGCCGGCGACTGCGGTGTCAGCCTTCGCTGAAGTCCATGACGGGCTGTGTGCTCGGCACCTGGATCGGCGGTGAGGGCGTGTCGAGCCGCTGCGCCGTGAGCGTGCCGCCCCAGACGCAGCCCGTGTCGAGCGCGAGCACGCCCGCTTCGTCCAGGTAGCCGAGCGCCGACCAGTGACCGCAGACGATGCGCGCGCCGGTGGAGCGTCGCCCGGCGGCGCGGAACCAGGGTACGGCGCCGGCGGGCAGCCGGTCGAGCGGTCCCTTGAAGCGCAGCAGCATGCGTCCGTCGGCGTCGCAGGCCCGCAAGCGGCTGAGCGCGTTCACGATGAAGCGCAGGCGGTCGGCGCCTTCGAGGTCGTCGCGCCACAGGTCGGGCTCGTTGCCGTACATTTTCTCGAAGAGGGCGCCGCTGCGGTCGCTGCGCAGGGCCTGCTCGAGTTCGCCCGCGCAGTGGCGCGCCGTCGCGACGTCCCACTGCGGCGGCAGGCCCGCGTGCAGCATCGTGACGCCGAGCGCCGCGTCGTGATGCAGCATGGACCGGGACTGCAGCCAGTCGAGCAGCGGTTTGCGGTCGCGCGCCTCGAGCACCTGGCGTAGTGACCGGTCCTGGTCCCGGAGCGACGTGTGGCCGCGCGCCATCGCCAGCAGGTGCAGGTCGTGGTTGCCGAGCACCACGACTGCCGCGTCGCCGAGGCCGAATACGAAGCGCAGCACGTCGAGCGAGCGCGGACCGCGATTTACGAGGTCGCCGACGAACCAGAGGCGGTCACGGGCGGGCGAGAAATCGAGGTGCTCGAGCAGGGCTTCGAGCTCGGCAGCGCAGCCCTGCACGTCGCCGACGGCGTAGGTCGCCATCGGGCGTCAGTGCAGCAGTCCCGGCATCGCCAGCCTGAACGGCGCGATCGGCGCGTCGAAGTGCTCGCCGTCGTCGCCGAGCATGCGGTACTTGCCCTGCATGGCGCCGACCGGTGTCTCGAGGATTGCGCCGCTCGAGTAACGGAAGCCCTCGCCCGGCTGCAGGTGGGGCTGCTCGCCGACCACGCCGTCGCCGACGACTTCCTGCACCTTTCCGTTCGCGTCGGTGATGATCCAGTGACGTGTCAGCAGCCGCGCCGGGACCGATCCCTCGTTGCGTATGGTGATCGTGTACGAGAACACGAACCGGCCGTCACCCGGGCTCGACTGGTCCTCGATGTAATTGGTGATTACGTCGACGCGGATGCAGTGAGGCGACATTTCAGTCACGGCGGTGGTCCGGAAAGGCTCAGCCCCTGGGGAGGCGGACGGCCAGGACGTCGCAGGGGGCGGCGTGCAGCACCGTGTCCTCGGTGAAGTTGAACAGTATGGACATGCCGTGGCGTTCCCGGCTGCCGATCACGATCAGGTCGGCGCCGCGCTCCTGCGCGACGCGAACGACTTCGGACTTGATGTTGCCGGTGAGCACCATGCGTTCGGACTGGTCGAGGCCGAGTTTGGCGGACAACGAGGCGAGGCGGGCGGTCGCGCGCTCCACGAGTTCGCCTTCGATCTGGACCGCGGGCAGCAGCGCCTCGCCCATGGGCTCGACCGGAACGTACTCGACGACGTGCAGCAGCGTCAGGCTGGCGCCGGAACTCGTCGCCAGCGCCTTTGCACGCGCCGCGATCTTCTCGCTGTCGTCGGTCAGGTCCAGACACACCAGGATCCTGGAGTAGTCACGCATCGAAGTCTCCGGCGGGTTCGCGCAGTTGCAGTTGACCCGATTATAGGTCTGCGGCCCCGGGGTACCAATTGCGGTCTGCAACCGGGCGGTGGGGGATGGCGGACGGGCTCAGGGTTGCAGGCGGGCGGCGAGCGCCGCGAATCGCTCCGGAGCGAGGGTCTCGGGCCGGGCCCCGGGGTCCACGCCGGCCGCCGCGATCGCCTCGGCGTCGAGCAGCTTCGAGAGCGAGTTCCGCAGCGTCTTGCGCCGCTGCGAGAACGCCGCGGACACGACACGGGCAAAAGCGGCGTGATCGGCGATGGCGAAGGGCGGGGCGGTGTGGGGGTGCAGGGCAAAGAAGGTCGAGACGACTCTTGGCGGCGGCGTGAACGCGCCGGTCCCGATGTCGAACAGCGATTCGACCCGGACCCAGGGCGCGAGCATCACCGTCAGGCGGCCGTAGTCCTTGTTGCCGGGCGAGGCCGCCATGCGCGCCACCACTTCCTTCTGCAGCATGAAGTGCATGCTCGCGATCGCGTCGATCTGGGACACGAAGTGGAACAGGAGCGGCGTCGAGACGTTGTAGGGCAGGTTGCCGACCAGGCGCAGCGGCGGCCCGCCGCCGCGCAAGGCCCGGAAGTCGAACTCGAGCGCGTCGGCGAGGTGCACGCGCAGCTCGCCCAGGCCCGCGCAGCGCTCGGTGAGGCGCGGCACCACGTCCGGGTCGATCTCGATCGCGTCCAGGCTGCCCGCGCTCGCGAGCAGCTTCGCCGTGATGGCGCCGCGGCCCGGGCCCACCTCCACGATGCGGTCGCCATGCGCGGGGCCGATGGCGCGAACGATGCGCTCGATGGTTCCGCGATCGTGCAGGAAGTGCTGACCGTAGCGTCGCTTCGCGCGGCTCATCGGCGTCCGGGCCCGCAGAGTCGCGCGGCCATGCGGAGCGCAGCGAGCATGCTCCCGGGGTCGGCGCGTCCGGTGCCGGCGAGATCGAGCGCCGTGCCGTGGTCCACCGAGGTGCGCACGATCGGCAGCCCCAGCGTGACGTTGACGGCGTCGCCGAACGCTGCACGCTTCAGCACCGGTAGGCCCTGGTCGTGGTACATGGCGAGCACGGCGTCGCAGCCCGCGAGTTGCGCCGGCAGGAACGCGGTATCCGCCGGCACGGGACCATGCAGGTCGAGCCCGGCGCGCCGCAACTTCGCGAGCACGGGCCCGATGACGGTGACCTCCTCGCGGCCGAGGTGTCCGCCTTCGCCGGCGTGCGGATTCAGCCCGCACACGAGTATTCGCGGCCGGCGGATCGCGAACAGGCGCTTCAGGTCCGCATCCAGGATCCGCAGCACAGAGGTGAGCGTGTCCGCGGTGATCGCCGCGGGGACTGCCGCGAGCGGCAGGTGCGTCGTGGCCAGCGCCACGCGCAGGCCGCCGCCGGCAAGCATCATCACGGGCCGGCGGGCGCCGCAGCGTGCCGCGAGGTACTCGGTGTGGCCGGAGAAGGGAACGCCCGCGTCGTTCACCACGCCCTTGTGCACCGGCGCGGTGACCAGCGCGTCGAATTCGCCTGCGCGGCAACCGTCGGACGCGCGGTCGAGCAAGTCGAGCACGTAACGGACGTTGGCAATGGCCAGCTTGCCCGGGGTGCACGGGGCGGCCATCGGCAGGTGCAGGACTTCGACGCCGCGGCGCGCCGGTCGGGTCGAGTCGTAGTCCGGGAGCGCGGCCATGCGCCGCTTCGTGCCGCGGACCCGGCCGAGCAGGGCGCGGTCGCCGAGGAGCACGACGCGGCAGTTCCAGCGCCGCTCGGCGATCGCCGCGCACAGGTCAGGTCCGATCCCGGCCGGCTCGCCGGTCGTCACTGCCAGCGTCGGGACCGCGACGGGACGGCTCACATGCGGTATTCGACGTAGGCCTCGTCGCGCAGGCGACGCAGCCAGATTTCCGTTTCTTCGTCCGCGCGCGACTCGCGCAACTGCTGCACGCACTTGTTGCGCATGGTGTCCTCGGACGCGTCGTAGGTGCGGCGCCCGAGGAGCTGCACGATGTGCCAGCCGAACGAGGTCTTGAACGGCTCGCTGATCTCGTTCACGTCGAGCGCGTCGAGCTGCTTCTCGAACTCCGGCACGAAGGCGCCGGGGCTCGTCCAGCCCAGGTCGCCGCCGCGGGTCGCGGAGCCCGGGTCGACCGAGGACACGGAGGCGATGGCGGCGAAGTCCTCGCCCTTGAGCACGCGCTCGCGGATCCGCGCGAGCTTCTGCCGGACGGTCTCGTCGTCCTCGATGGCGTTGGTCTGCATGAGGATGTGGCGCGCGTGGACCTGCGAGACGAGTGCGGCCGGCTGGGTGCTGCGCGTGTCGA
>Ga0209253_10001594_pt1 | contig 19945 bp, 20 predicted proteins | sample FrelakmetBRP12BR_FD_187145 | JGI IMG/M metagenome (GOLD analysis project Ga0209253, IMG submission 187145) | Freshwater lake sediment microbial communities from the University of Notre Dame, USA, for methane emissions studies - BRP12 BR (SPAdes)... | ecosystem: Environmental > Aquatic >... | reverse complement strand
GCCGAGCCGGTCTTCCCGAAGGGGCAGACGTGCTGCGGCCAGCCGGCGTTCAACGCCGGGTACGAGGCGCAGGCCCGCGCGGCGGCCGAGCATTTCCTCCGGGAATTCGACGGGGACGACCCGATCGTCACCCCGTCGGGCTCCTGCGCGGCGATGGTCAAGCACCATTATCCCGCACTGTTCCGCGACGACCCGGGACTGCTCGCGAAGGCGAAGCGGGCGGGGGAGCGGATCTGCGAGCTCACGCAGTTCCTGGTCCACGTGGCGAAGGCGCACGAGGCGGGGCTGCGCGGGAAGGGGACGGTCACCTACCACGCGTCGTGCCACCTGACCCGGTCGCTGGGCGTCCGGGAGGAGCCGTTGACGCTCCTGTCCTCGCTGAAAGGCGCGACCTTCCTCCCGATGCCCGACGCCACCCGTTGCTGCGGCTTCGGCGGGACGTTCATGGCGAAGCTCCCGGAGATCTCCTGCGCGCTGGCGGACGAGAAGGCCGCCTCCATCGAGGCGACGGGGGCCGACACCGTGACGGGGTGCGATTCGGGTTGCCTCATGAACATCGCGGACGCGATGCGGCGGAGGGGGACGAAGATCCGGGTCGCCCACATCGCGCAGTTGCTCGCGGAGGGACTGTGAGCCACGAACAGACGAGCCTGGCGTTCCGCGAAAACAGCGTGCGCGCGCTGGAAGACTCCGCCCTGCGGGCGGCGATGAAGCAGGCGACCGACACGTTCGGGGCGAAGCGAACCGACGCATTCGCCCCCGTGGCGGATCTCGAGGCGTTGCGGGACCGGGCCTCCGCGATCCGGGACGACGTGCTGGCGAACCTGTCGATGTACGTGGACCGGTTCGTCGCCTCCGCCACCCGCGCCGGGGCCACCGTTCACGTGGCGGGAGACGCGGCCGCCGCGCGGGAGATCATCCGGAAGATCCTCGCCGACCGGGGCGCGCGCAGGATCGTGAAGGGGAAATCGATGGTCTCCGAGGAGGTGGATCTGAATTCCCACCTCGAAGCCGCCGGGATGGAGGTCGTCGAAACAGACCTTGGCGAATACATCATCCAGATGGAAGGCGAGACCCCCTCCCACATCATCGTCCCGGCGATCCACAAGAACCGGCGGCAGGTGGGGAAGCTCTTCGCGGACCGGCTCGGGGTTCCGTACTCCGACGATCCACAGGTTCTGACGAAGATCGCCCGCAAGGCGCTTCGGGAAAAGTTCCTCTCCGCCGACGCCGGGATCTCGGGGGCGAACTTCGCCGCCGCGGATACGGGATCCCTCGTCCTGCTGACGAACGAGGGGAATGGGCGGATGGTGACGACCGTACCGAAGCTCCACGTCGCGATCCTCTCGATCGAAAAGATGCTCCCTTCCCTCGCCGATCTGCCGGCGTTCCTCCGCCTCCTTCCCCGGTCCGCCACGGGGCAGACGATCACCAGCTACGTCTCGGTCATCACCGGGCCGCGCAAGGCGGGGGACGCGACCGGGGCGAAGGAGCTGCACATCGTTCTCCTCGACAACGGCCGCACGCGGATTCTCGCCGGGGAGTCGCGGGACATCCTCAAGTGCATCCGGTGCGGCGCCTGCATGAACGTCTGTCCCGTCTACCGGACGGTGGGGGGGCACGCCTACGGGTGGACGTACCCCGGCCCGATGGGGCTGATCCTGACGACGCTGCTCACGGGGATGGCGAAGTCGCACCCCCTCGTGGACGCGAGCACGCTCTGCGGGGGATGCGTCGATGTTTGCCCGGTGCGCGTTCCCCTCGTCGACCTGATCCTCGGCCTTCGGCAGCGCAAGGTGCGCGATCGGTTCAACGACCCAAGGGAGCGGCGCGGGATGGAGGCGTTCGGGAAGGCGGTCGCGTCGCCGGCGCTCTTCGCCCTCGGACAGCGGCTCGCAGTCGCGTTCTGGCCGCTGGTGCGCGCACTGGGCGGGAAAGACGTGGCGGGGAGGATGCCGGCGCCCGCGAAGATCCCCTTGCGCCGGAGGCTGCCATGAGCGCCGCGGACAGGGGACGGCTCTTCCTCGAGAACGCCGCGAAGGCGGCCGCCGGCACCCACTCCGTTTCGGGCACGGGGGATCTTCCCGCGGTGCTCGGGCAGGTCGTCGCGATCGATTCGCCGGTCTATTGCCCCGGTGTAACGGAGCTCGAAAAGGAGGCCGCGACCCTCTTCCCGAACCGCGTGTCCGGTTACGCCTCCGCGGCGGTGACGGTGGAGGAGGTGTTCGGGGCGATCGCCGAGACCGGCACGCTCGTCTGCTCGAGCGAGGGAAGCCGGGCGGTCCAGGCGGGACTGCTTCCCGCGCACCACGTGGCGATCGTGCGCCGGGACCGGATCTTCGATACGCTGGACGATTTCTTCGCGGCGGTGGCGGCCGCCCCGCCCACGAACATCACCCTGGTTACAGGACCGAGCCGGACGGCCGACATCGAGCTGACGCTGGCCATCGGAGTGCACGGTCCGGAGCGGCTCGACATCATCCTGGTGTAGGGTCTTTTCGCGCCCACCCGATCGCCAGATCGGCGACGTTGGTCCCCGTGGGCCCCGTGACGACCAGGTCTCCCAACGCCTCGAAGAACGGGTAGGCGTCGTTGCGGGAAAGGTGCGCGCGCAGGTCGAGTCCGAGGGCGGAGGCGCGGGCAACGGTGGTCCCGTCGGCGTACGCCCCCGCGGCATCGGTGGGCCCATCGATGCCGTCCGTTCCTGCGGCAAGGACGGCCATCCCTTCCTGTCCTGCGAGTTCCAGCGCCGCGGCGAGGGCGAATTCCTGGTTCCGGCCCCCCTTCCCGTCTCCGCGCACGTTCACCGTCGTCTCCCCGCCGGCGATCATCGCGACCGCGTGCCCCGGTGCGAGCGCCTCCGCGGCTTTTCGAAGGCGGGCACAGAACGAGCGGGCGCACTCCCTCGCTTCCCCCTGAAGGAATCCGGGGAGGAGGACGATCGCCGTCGGCCCATCCTCCCGCTCCTTCGCCATCCGGAACGCCGCGGCGTCCATCGCCGTCCGGTTCGTCCCCAGGAGCGCCGAGATCGCGCCGCGGAAAGCGGGGTCGTCCGGTTTCGGGGTTTCCGGGAGGTTGCCGGCGGCGCCTTCCGCCAGGTGCCCGCGCACCGAGGAGGGAACCGCGTAATAAATGCCGTACCGCTCGAGGACCCCGATCGCGTCCGCGTACGTCGTCGGGTCCGGGGAGAAAGGGCCGGAAGCGATCACGGACGGGTCGTCGCCGGGGACATCCGAAAGGAGAAGCGTCCATACGGTCGCGGGCTGCGCCGCGCGGGCCAGCAGCCCCCCCTTTACCTCCGAGAGGTGCTTGCGCACGGCGTTGAACGACGCGATGTCCGCCCCCTCCCGCAGGAGGAGGCGGAACGTTTCCGCCTTCTCCCCGGCCGTGACCCGGGCGACCGGCGCGGACAGCATCGCCGAACCACCGCCGGACACGAGGGCGATCACGAGGTCCCCTCTTCCCGCGCGTTCGAGGAGCGACAGGACCTCCCGGGCCGCGGCGAGGCTCCAGATGTCGGGGACCGGGTGCCCGGCCTCCGCGAAACGGACCGGGCCCGATCGCCCTTCCGCCCCCCGCGGGACGGCGATCACCCCGCCCGCAACGCGTTTCCCAAGCGCCGCGAGCGCCGCCTCGCCCATCGCCCTTCCCGCCTTTCCGGCCCCGACGAGGTGGATCTTCCAGAGGGACGAAAGGGGGATCGCCGCCCGGACGCCCGGCGCGTCGAGCACGACGGCGTCCCCTTCCAGGCGGAGGACGGAGGCGACCAGGCGCGCCGGGTCGACGGCCTCGACGGCGGCGCGGAAGGCGCGGAGCAGCCGATCCTTCTTCCGCGGGCTCACGCGAGGCGCGTCAGATCGACTTGCGCCAGGCCAACCGGCGCTCCAGCCAGCGGGACAGCTCCGTGAAGGCGAAGCACATGATGAAGTAGATGACGGCGATGAACAGGAAGATCTCGGTGGGGTACAGCATCGTCCGGTTGTTCATCTGGGTCGCCACGTGGGTGAGCTCCGACACGCCCACGATGAAGGCGAGAGAGGTGTCCTTGATCATCGACACGAACTGGTTCACGAAGGAAGGGATCATGTTCCTCAGCGCCTGCGGCAGGATGATGTGGAACATCGCCTGCCCGTGGGAGAGCCCGGTCGAAATGGCGGCCTCCATCTGTCCCCGGGGGATCCCCTCGATCCCCGCCCGCACGATCTGGGACATGTAGGAGGAGGTGAAGAGCGTAAGGGCGGCGATGACCGTCCACGCTTCCGGGAGCGGCCGACCGGCGAGGGCGGGCATCAGGAAGTACATCCAGAAGATCACCATCAATAAAGGCATCCCGCGGATCGACTGGATGATTCCCTCGGAGCACCACCGGACGTACTTGTGCCGGGAGACGCTCAACAGGCCGAGAACGAGCCCTCCGAGGAAAGAGAGAAGAAGGGAGACGGCGGCCAGGTAGAGCGTGAGGCCCACCCCGCCGAGCGGCCCCTTGGGGTACCGGCCGATGAAGAAGTAGGAGAGGTTCTCCCAGATCACCTTGAAATCCAGCCCGCTCTCCACCTCAGTGTCCCTTGATGGGCTGGAGGACCTTCTTGTTATAGAGGGTCATCAGCCCGGTGATGAGGAACGACAAGACGAGGTACACCAGCGTCGCCGCCGTGAACGCCTCGAACCCCTTGAAGGTGTAGCTCTCGACCTGGCGCGCCTGGTACGTCAGCTCCATCACCCCGATCGTCATCGCGAGGGAGGAGTTCTTCATCAGGTTCAGGAACTGGTTGATGAGCGGCGGGATCGTGAGGCGCACCGCCTGCGGCAGGATGATGTACCGCATCGAGCCGACGTAGGAGAAGCCGGAGCTGCGCGCCGCCTCCATCTGCTCCTTCGGGATGGAGCGCACGCCCGACCGGATGTCCTCGGCGATGAACGCGGAGGTGTAGATGGTGAGGGCGATCACCGCCGCCGCGAATTCGAAGTCCTGGCGGACCAGCCAGTCGTTCACCGACTGGGGGAGCACCTTGTAGGAGCCGAAGTACCAGAAGAAGATCTGGACCAGCAGGGGGGTGTTTCGGAAGAATTCGAGGTACCCGTGAGCGAACCAGCGCACGGGCCGGACCTGCGACATCCTCATCATCGCGATGATGAGGCCCAGGAGGAACGACAGGGCGATCGACACCGCCGAGAGCTTGAGCGTCACGTACAGCCCGGAAACGAGCCATTCGTAATACTTCCCGCTGGTGACGATCGCCCAGTCGAACTTGTAGTTCAGCAACGGAGGCGTTCGGCTCCCGTTACTCGATCCCGCGCTTGTCCGCGGCGATCTTGAACTTGCCGCGGACGATCGGGCTGTCCGAGTTCGGGCCGAACCACTTCTCGAAGATCTTCTTCGCCTCGCCGTTCTTCTCCATCTCGAGGAGCGTGTCGTTGACGAACTTCACCCAGTTGGCGTCGCCCTTCCGCATCCCGATGCCGTAAGGCTCCTCCGAGATCGCGATCTCCGGGATCTCGAACTTCCCCTTCGTCGCGGGGTTCTTCTCGAGCTTGCCGAGCTGGCCGGCCAGGATCGACTCGTCCGTGGTCACGGCGACGACCTTCCCCTGCTGCACCGCGAGGACCCCCTGCGGGTAGTCGTCGAAGGAAAGGACCGTGGCCGAAGGGACCGACTTCTTCACGTTCTGCTCCGACGTGGAGCCCTTCGCCGTCCCGATCTTCTTCCCCTCGAGGTCCTTCAGGCTATTGACCGTTCCTTTCTTCGTCAGGAACTTCTGGCCGGTCAGGAAGTAGGTGTAGCTGAAGTCGATCTGCTTCGCCCGTTCGGGGTTCTTCGTCATCGTCGCCACGATCATGTCGATGTGCCCTTCCTGGAGCTGGGGCATCCGGTTCGCCGAGGTGACGGGCTTGAACTCCACCTTCACCCCCAGCTTCTTGGCGATGTACTTGACGAAGTCGATGTCGTACCCCACGAAATCCTTGGTTTGAGGATCCACGGAGCCGAACGGCGGAAGGGAGTCCTTCACGCCCGCCACCATCACGCCCTTCTTCTTCACGTCCGCCAGCGTGTCGCCCGCCAGCGCCGCGCCGCACAGCACGCCGATCATCGTCAGCGCCAGAACGATCGTTCCGATCTTCCGCATCGTTCGTTCCCTCCTTGGGGTGTGTTAGTGCATGGGCGACAGGATCTGCTTCAGGAACTGCTTCGCCCGCTCGTGTCGGGGGTTCTTGAAGAACTCTTCCGGGGAAGCCTCCTCCAGGACCGTCCCGTGGTCCATGAAGACGACCCGGTGGGCCACCTCCCGGGCGAACCCCATTTCATGGGTGACCACCATCATCGTCATGCCTGAGAGGGCCAGGTCCTTCATGACCTGGAGCACTTCGCCGATCATCTCGGGGTCGAGCGCCGAGGTGGGCTCGTCGAAGAGCATGATCTTCGGGTCCATCGCCAGCCCCCGGGCGATGGCCACGCGCTGCTGCTGGCCTCCGGAGAGTTGGGACGGGTAGGCGTCCCGCTTCTCGGCAAGTCCGACGCGTTGGAGGAGGGCCAGGGCCTTCTCCTCCGCCGCCTGCCGGCTCTTGTTGCGGATCTTGATGGGGGCCAGCGTGATGTTCTTGAGGACCGACAGGTGGGGGTAGAGGTTGAACTGCTGGAAGACGAATCCGATCTCCGCCCGCAGCCTGTTGATGTCGGTCTTCTTGTCGGAGAGGTTCATCCCGTCGACGAAGAGTTTCCCCTCGTTGATCGGCTCGAGATCGTTGATCGTCCGGATGAGGGTCGACTTTCCCGAGCCGGAGGGGCCGCATACGACGACGACCTCGCCCGACTTCACCTGGAGGTTGATGTCGTTCAGCACGTGGAGCTGGCCGAACCATTTGTGGACCCCTTCGAACCGGATCATCGCGCCTCCCCGTGCGTCGCTCGGGCCGCGGATTTTCAACCCCTGTTTCGCATTCGGGAAAGTATACATGATCGGGGCGTCAACGGATCACGGAGAATTGGCGGGAAACGTCGGGAGCGCCGGGGTCATCATTGATGTGCGGGACCGGGATGGGGTACGGGAAGGCATTCGCGCTGAAAGGGGGGTGGTACGAATGGGTGAGGCTCGGGTATCCGGTCGAGAGGAAGCAGTCTGGCGGGGATCGGTCCGGGCAGGGGTCCTCGCGATGGCCCTCTCCCTTCTTGCGTCGGTGTTCGCCGGCGCCGCAAGGGCGGATGCCGGATTGGAAGACCTCCTGCGAAACACCATGAAGGCGTACGGCGGGGAGGAAGCGTTGCGCAAGGCGCCCGCGGTGCGTCACACCGGGCAGGTGACGTCCCTGATGCGGGCCGGCGCAACCGGGTCCATCGTCCGGGAGTTCGAGCGGCCCGACAAGCTGCGGGTGGTGATCCGTTACGGCGCGGATACGGAGACCCGGGTCTACGACGGGAAGGCCGGGTGGAGGGAGGGGAGGAGCGTGACGGGCCCCCCGCTGGAGGCGATGGTGCTGCAGGCCGCCCGGATGGCGCTCCCCCTGATCCTTCTGGAGCGGAAAGACCGTCTGGTCGACAAAGGATCCTCTCGGTACGAAGGGAAGGAGGTTCGGACCCTCGAACTCCCTCTCGGTGGCGGTCTGACCCTTACGGCGGACATCGATCCCTTGTCGGGGCGGATCGTTCGCTCCTCGGGGACCGGGGGGAAGGGGATGGGGGGGCGGCCCATCGAATTCATTACCCGTTACTATGATTACAAGTTGGTCGGCGGGGTCCTTCACCCGTTCCGGGAAGGGAACTACGCCAACGGCTTCGTGACGGGGGAGACGACCCTCACCAACGTGGAACCGCTGGGCTCCCTCCCTCCGGCGACCTTCTCCCCATAGACGGGGGGAGGCCCGCCGGGGACCTTTTCGGGCAAGATTTCCCCCCCCTCTTCCGATAGAGAGTGCGATGTCTTTCGGAAGGGGTGCGTTCGGGTGGAGACCGTCGTTCACGATGCGGAGGCCGGGCGGGTGGAGCAGCTCCTGCTCGACATCGCCCGGGTGCACCAGTGGACCGCCTTGTACGCTCCCGGGCACCCGATCCTTGCCGGTCGAATCGAGGCGCTCCGCGCATCCCTCTCGGGGGAAGCCGGCCGCGAGCCTTCCGGGATCCTCCTGCTGGGGATCGGACGGGACCGGGTGCTCTTCCGCGACCGTTTCTTCGGGGGTGATCTTCCCCTGGTTTCGAACTTCACCGAGGTGCTCTATCGCCGGCACGTGGCGACGCTGGGGATCGCGGCGGAGGTCACGACAGGGGAGCTCGACGCGTTTTTCCGTTGCCTTCACGATCTGCGGGCCGGAAAGATCGACGAACCTCCCGAGGGGTACCTGATCCGGGAAGGGATTCGCGGGATCCGCCTCTCCCCCGTGAACTACAAGGAGGTCCTCTCCCGCGAAATCCTGGCGCCGGAAAATTCGCCGACGTCCGAGCCGCGGCAGGAAACGCTCTGGCGGACGATCCTCTCGGCCCATCTCCCGACCGGGGACGACGAGCGGAAGATGATGGAGGGACTCGCGGAGTTCCCCGATCTGCTTCCGCTCATCATGAAACGCGCCGTAGCGGCCGCCGCCGGAGGGCCGGTTTCCCGATCGGCCACCGGGGGGGCGCCGGAGTTCATCTCGCCCGAGGTTCTGCGGAGGATGTTCCGGCGTCTCGGGCTGGCCCTCAAGACGCTTCCGGACAAGCGGAGAAAAGATCTCCTCGGACTACTCGTGGAGGAGGCCGCTCCCCGCGGTGCCGGAGCCGGGAACGGCGTTCCGGAAGCGACCCTGGCGATCGCCCGCTCCATGGCCGAGGGATATTCCGATCGGGAGTTCCTCGAACTGTTGGCATCGCTTCTTTCCCTCGAGGACAAGAAAGGGAAGCGGCTCCTCCGGATCTTCGAGATCATCGCCGCGGAACGCGATGTGCAGGGGTCCCTCCTCCCGCTCCTCCATGCCTGGACGCGAGAGAACCTGCGCGAAAAGAGATATTTCGCGGCGAAGACGTGGGAGGCCATCGAGCGGCTCCTGCTCGATCGCGTCGAAAAGCCGCAGGTCGAAGAAGACCACGCGGTCTTTCTGGAGAGGCTTTCCTCCTCCCGCGGGAAGGAGACCGGGGTCGGCACCACCCGCGCCTCCTCCGCTCCGGGGTTCGGCGCTCCTTTCGCGGAAGAAGCGATCCGGCGGAGAGGTTTGACCGTTCTGGTGGAGCTGCTTCTTTCGGAGAAGCGGGACCCTGACTTTTTCGATCTGCTCGCGGCGTCGGAGGAGGTGATCCCCCGGCTGATCGACATGCGGGACTTCGCGTTGCTGGATCGCGTCCTGTCGTCCATCCTGTACGCTTCGGAATCGGGCACGGCGGATCGCAGGGCCGCGGCGCACGGAGTCCTGCACGCCGTGAATTTCGACCGGATCGTCGAAGAGGTCCTTTCACGTCCCGTGAATCTGGAAGAGGGCGGCGCCGCTCTCCTCGTGAAGCACGGCGTCCTCACGGCGGGGCCCCTCCTCGACCGACTGCGGGTCGAAGAGGAACCGGGGCGGCGGAGAATCCTCCTGTCGATCGTATCGCGTCTCGGGGAGTCGGCCGTCCCGTCGATCCTCTCGCGCGTCGAGGATGAACGCTGGTTCTTCCTTCGGAACCTCTGTTTCCTCCTCGGAGAGGTCGGCGCCCCCGCCGGCATCCCCGCACTGGTGCGGATGCTGTCGAACCGGGAGGCGAAGGTCCGCCGCGAGGCGGTGCAGGCGCTCGGGAAGATCCGGACGCCCGATCCGGATGCCATCGCCGCCCTCGGGAACGTGCTGCTCCAGGAGCCTTTCTTCCCCTCCTCCCGGAGGAATCCCGTCCGCATCGACGCCGCGACCGCCCTGTTCCGGATCGGAAGCACGGAGGCGATCGCGTTTCTCCACCACGGGAAGTCGTCCCGGAAGAAGGCGGTTCGGGACCAGTGCGCGGCCCTGTTGCGAACGAGAGCGCCGGAATGAAGACGCAGGACCTTTTCCTCTCGATCCTGATCGACCTGGTCCGGTCGATCCAGGCGGTCGCCATCTATCCGGAAACGCACCTGCGGGTCCAGGAACCGCTGGCGCGCCTTCATAGAAGGGTCAGGACCGAGGCGAAACGGTTGGGGGGGCGGCTGACGGTGGGGTTTCTCGGAGACCAGGTCGTGGTCGACCAGTTCCCCTTCCACGCGTCCACCCCGGGGATCGGGCGTCTCGTGCGAAGAATGGCGTCCCGGGGAATCGAGAAGGTCACCGTCGGCGAGAAGGTCACCTATCAGGAGATGACGCGGTTCGTGCATTTCGTGGCCGGTGTCGGGGAAATCGACCCTTCACGTCCGTGGGGAGAGATCTCCTTCGGGAGGATCCGGGGGGAAGGGGCGTCGGGATTCCCGGTATCGGGCGCGATGGAGGCTCTCTCCGTGCCCAATGTGCTTGACGGGGCGGCGGATGTGCTGCAGGACGTGCTCCGCTCCATCGCCGCCAAGGGCCCACTGGGAAACGTGGAGGAGGGGAGAGACATCGTGGTCGCCGTGATGAAGGGATTGAGGGAAGAGGAGATCCTCCTCGACCGGATGATCCGCCTCCAGTCCCGCGACGACTACACGGTGGCGCATTCCCTCAACGTCTGCGTGATGGTGGTGGCCCAGGCGTCCCGGCTGGGACTGCCGGAACCGGCGATCCGCGACATCGGTCTTGCCGCCCTTCTCCACGACATCGGAAAGGAGCTCATCCCCGGGGAGATCCTGAACAAGCCCGGGAAGCTGGACGCCGGGGAGTTCGCGACGATCTCGCTGCACCCGGTCCTCGGCGCGATCCACCTCCGGAAGATCTCGCTGGGAAGCGATCTTCCGATGATCGTGTCCTACGAGCACCACATCCGTCACGACCGGTCCGGGTACCCGACACCCCGCTTCCCGGAAGCGCTGCACCCCGCTTCCCTGATGACCCAGATCGCCGACGTTTACGACGCCCTCCGGACGTACCGCCCGTACCGCCCGAGTCTCGACAGGGAAACGGCCCTCGGGATTCTCCGCGAAGGACGGGGGACGGAGTTCGAGCCCGTGCTCCTGGACAACTTTCTCGAAGAGTTAAACGACCGTGCCGAAGAGGGCGCCGACCCCGTACGTTAAGGCCATCGCGAGTGCTCCCCCCAGGACCAGGCTGGCGGTCGATACGATACCGTCGTTGGCGCCCATGACGGCGGCCCGAAGCCATCCGATCCGTTCCGAACGGTGATGTTCTTCATGCCGCACGGGTATTTTTCACCTCTTAATTTTTCGAACTGTTCTCATCAAAATTGGCTCTGCAGCGAGGACACTGATCGACTTTTTCCGCGGAAAACACGATTGCATACCCGATGATCGCATTGCAGTACGGACATTTGATTCCGATGTATATCAGTATGTTTCCGGCAAGGAACAGAGCGATTGAACTGTATAGCAATGGATTGAATACCGTCGATGGCATATATTTTTCAAGGAATGCCAATAAGATCAATGCAGCAAAGCCGACAGCAATCAAGAATAAATAGATGTTCTTTTGTCTATTGATACGATCTATCGGTTTCATGATGTCCAGATTAACCTGTCCTTTCTTGTCAGGCAATGGGAACGAGGTGCGACAAAGGGCATACCCATTACGCCGGATCAGGGAAAGAGCCGTTTCGCGATCCGGTGGCGGCGGAGGGCGAAGGCCCGGTAGAGAAGGCGGGACAAGGTCCCGGCGCCGGGGAGTCGGAAGAGGACGGCGGCCCGACGGTAACGCCTCGTGCGGCGAAGGATCTCGGGGAGTGCCCGTTCCCCGGCGAGGGTCGTCCCGCCGGGGAAGACGAGGTGTATCGCCTGGAGGCACGCCGCCTCTTCGATCGACGGGAAGCGTGCCCGGGTTTCTTCGGAGCGGCAGGGAAGGAACTCGAAGGCGTCCGGGACCGCGGCGTTGCGCCGGACCCAATCGGCGGCCGCGCGGCACACCGGGCATTCCTCGTCGTAGATCAAAACAACAGGGGGGGGCATTCCCGTCAGCAGATCCGCGGGAGCTGGTCCCCCACGGGGTAGTCGACCCCCCGCACGCCGCCCGCAAGGGTGCGCATGCGGACTCCGGCGGTTCCCTCCTGCACCTCGCCGATGATCGCCGCCTCCCTCCCGTACGGGTGCCCCCGAAGCGCGGCGACGATCTCTTCCGCGACATCCCCCGAGACGATCAGGACGGCCTTCCCCTCGTTGGCAAGAAACAGCGGATCGAAGCCCAGGATCTCGCACACGCCGCGAACCGATTCCCGCACCGGCAGCCGCGCCTCGTCGAGCACGAACCGGGCGTTCGCGGCCGACGCCATCTCGTTCAGCGTCACGCCGACTCCGCCGCGCGTGGGATCGCGCATGAAACGGACCTTGTCGGCGAACCGCGGGAGGAGCGGCAGGAGCAGGTCGCCGAGAGGCGACACATCCGAGAGCACGGGGGCTTCGATCGCGAGGTTCCGGCGGGCGATCAGCACCGCGACCTGGTGGTCTCCCATCGTCCCTGTGAGCAGGATCCGGTCGCCGGGACGGATCCCCGACGGCGCCGGGCGCCAGCCGTCCACCGAAACGCCCAGGCCCGCCGTGGTGATGAAGATCCCGTCCCCCTTTCCTCGCTCCACCACCTTCGTGTCGCCGCAGGCGATCATTACCCCGGCCTCCTTCGCCGCCTCCCGCATCGCCGAGAGCGCGCGTTCCAGGGACTCCAGCGACAACCCTTCCTCGAGGATCAGGCCGCACGAGATCGCCACCGCCTTCGCGCCGCAGACGGCGAGGTCGTTCACCGTTCCGCAGACGGCCAGTCGCCCGATGTCGCCGCCGGGGAAGAAGGGGGGTGTCACGACATAGCCGTCGGTGGTGAACGCGATCTCCCCCTCGATCCGGCCGAGGAGGCCCGCGTCGAGGAATGGCGCCAGCACGGGATTGTCGAAGTACCGGGCGATCACCTTCGCGATCAGGTCGCGGGTGCGCTTGCCTCCCTCGCCGTGGGAAAGAAGGATCTTGTCGTGCATCGGGGTCTACGCGGCTCCGTATTTGTAGTGCGCGGCGCAGGTCCCTTCGCTGCTGACCATGCAGGGTCCGTACGGATCCTCGGGGACGCACGCCGTTCCGAAGAGGGGGCAATCGGCCGGGAGGATCTTCCCCTTGAGCACGTCGCCGCAGCGGCAGGCGGTCGACTCCTGCGCGAAGAGGACGGGGACGCCGAATTTCTTCTCCGCGTCGAACGCGGCGTACGCATCCGCGATCCGCAACCCCGAGCCCGGGATGACGCCGATCCCTCGCCACCCCGTGTCGCACGGGACGAAGACGTCGCGGATCAGCTCCTGCGCCTTCCGGTTCCCGGTGGCCGTCGCCACCCGCGAATACTCGTTCTCCACGCGGGCGACCCCATTCTTTTTCTGACGCAGCAGCATCGAGATCCCCAGGAGGATGTCGAGCGGCTCGAAGCCGGCGATCACGCAGGGGATGCCGTACGTTTCCGTCACGGGCCGGTAGGCGTCCGTCCCGATGATGACGGAGACGTGGGCGGGGCAGAGGAATCCCTCGATGCGGAATTCCGGATCGGAGGCGAGCACCCCCATCGCTTCGGGGATCGTGCGCAGGGAGGGGAGGACGGAGAAATTTCTAATCCTACGAACGGATGCCGTTTTAATCGATCCGCCGATGGCAGGCGCCGTCGTCTCGAACCCCACTCCGAGGAAGACGACCTCCCGGTCCGGCGTCGCGGCGGCCAGCGTCACCGCATCGAGCGGCGAGTACACAACGCGGACCTCAAGCCCGTTTCCCTTCTCCTTCTCGAGGGAGGAGGATCTTCCCGGGACCCGCAGCATGTCGCCGAACGAGGCGAGCAGGGCGCCCCGGTCCCTCCCCAGCGCGATCGCGGCGTCGATGTACCCGTCGGGGGTGACGCAGACCGGGCAACCCGGGCCGGAGAGCATCGTCACGGCGCCGGACAGGAGCGGCCGGATGCCGCATCGGGCGATGGCGACGGTGTGCGTGCCGCACACCTCCATCAGGCGGACGGGGGCGTCCCCCGCGTCGCCGCGGATCCGCTCGACCAGCGCCTTCGCGGTCGCCGGGTCGCGGAAGTCGTCAATGTACTTAAGGCTGCAGTTCATGAATACGACCATGCACCGAGAGCGTCGATGCGCCGCCCCGGCAAGGCGCGCGACTGAGGCGTACTGTTAAGTACGGCGCAAGGAGCGCAACGCAGCAGGGGCGGATGCAGCGGCGATCGAATGCGGTCGTATTCATGAATTGCAGCCTTAAGTCGCATCCGCGATCTCCCGGAGCAGCGCAAGCGTCTGTTCCGCCTCCTCCTCCGAAAGCTTCTCGATGGCGAAGCCGGCGTGGACGATCACCCAGTCCCCGACGGAGACGTCGTCGATGAGCATCACGGAGATCTCCCGCCGCACCCCTCCCAGCTCCACCACGGCGGCGGACTCGTTCCTCTCCAGGATCTTCGCGGGAATTCCGAGGCACATGTTCCTACCCCCCTGCGACCTGCGTGGCCGCGTAATACGCCTGCCCGAGGGAGATCCCCCCGTCGTTCGCCGGGACCTGCCGGTGGATCAGCGGAGCGAGCTTCCGCTTCCGGAGACCGGAGAGAACCCGGGACAGCAGCGTCACGTTCTGGAACACGCCCCCGGAGAGGACGACGTGCCGCGCGCCGGCGTTTTCGGCGAGCCGCGAGGCGGCGGCAAGGATCGCGGAGGCCAGCGAGTCGTGGAAGCGGCGGGAGAGGACCCCCGCCGGAACGCGACGCCGTGCGTCGGCGACAACCCCTTCGACCAGGTCCTTCCAGTGTACCGTAAGTTGCCCGTTTTCCTCCGCGAGGGTGAAGGGGTACGTTCCGGCGGAGGCGCGTGCGGCGGCGCCCTCCAGCCGCATCGGCGCCTGTCCTTCGAAGCTCGAGCGCGCGCACAACCCGCAGATCGCGGATACGGCGTCGAAGAGCCGGCCGGCGCTCGAGGTCGCCACCACGTTGATCTTCTTCTCCAGCGCTTCGAGCAGCAGGCCGACCGAAGCCGGGGGGACGTCGGGAAACAGTTCCCGCGCCGCCTGTTCCGCCTCCGCGGGCCCGAGGGTCTCCCGCAGCAGGGAGAGGGCGGTGCGCCACGGCTCCCGGACGGCCGCATCCCCGCCGGGGAGGGGGAAGTATGCGAGGTGCCCTGCACGGCGCACGTCCATCCCGTCGACGGAAAAGAACTCGCCTCCCCAGATCGCGCCGTCCTCGCCGTACCCGGTCCCGTCGAACGCGACCCCGATAGCCTTCCCCTCAAAACCGGTTTCCGCCAGCACGGAGTAGATGTGCGCCTTGTGGTGCTGCAGGGCGAAGAGCCGGTCCGCGCCGGACCGATCCGCGAACGAGGTGGTGAAGTAGGCGGGGTGCAGGTCGTGGCAGGCGCCGCGCAGCCGCGCGTCGAGGAACCGGCGGAAGAACCGGTACGCCTCCTCGTAGAAATCGCGCACGGGCGACTGCTCCAGGTCCCCGATGTGCTGGGACAGGTACGCCGCGTCCCCCTTGACGAAGCAGAAGGTGCTTTTCAGCTCGCCGCCCAGGCCCACGACGTCGGGGAAGGAGCGGGGGAGGGTCACGGGGGCCGGGACGAACCCCCGGGCGCGGCGGATCGGGTAGATCCCCCGGCCGACGCGGCGCACCACGGAGTCGTCCGACCGCTGCACGACCTCGCGGTCGTGAAGGAGGAAGAGGTCGGCGATCCCGCGCAGACGGGAGAACGCTTCGTCGTTCCCGATCGAGATCGGCTCGTCGGTCACGTTGCCGCTCGTCATCACCAGTGGCCGGCCTGTGCCGTCCAGGAGCATCCTGTGGAGCGGCGTGTACGGGAGGAAGACCCCTGCCGTCGGCAGCCCCATCGACACCGACGGCGCGAGGGGGGATCGGGCGTAAGCGGGAGCGAGGAGGACCGGCGCCTGCGGGGAGCGAAGGATCGCCTCGTCCGGCGCTTTGATGCGCACGGCGGCGCGCAAGGTACCGATGTCGGGGAACATCACCGCGAACGGCTTCTCCTCGCGGCGCTTCCTCTCCCGCAGCGTGCGCACCGCGGCGTCGTTCGTCGCGTCGGCGGCGAGCTGGAAGCCGCCGAGTCCCCGGACCGCCGCGATCGATCCGGCGAGAAGCGCCCGTACCGCCGTCCCGACCGGGTCGTCCGTTTCCACGGGGGCGCCGTCCGCGCCGCGCACGGACAAGCGCGGCCCGCAGGCGGGGCACGCGTTGGGCTCCGCGTGGAAGCGGCGGTCGAGGGGATCCTCGTACTCAATCCGGCAGGCGGCGCACATCGGGAAGGCGTCCATCGACGTGCGCTCCCGGTCGTACGGGAGGGATGTCACGATGGTGAAGCGCGGGCCGCAATTCGTGCAGTTGGTGAACGGGTACCGGTGGCGGCGGTCCGCGGGATCGGCGAGCTCCCGCAGGCATTCGGGGCAGGTGGAAATGTCCGGCGGGATCGTGGAGAGGGCGATCCCGTCGCGGCGGCTCGCGCGGATCGTGAACCCGGAGACGCCGGTGGGCCGGGCTTTGCGGACCGAGAGTCGGGTCACGCATGCCGCAGGGGGGGTCTCCGAACGGAACCGGGCCCGAAAGCGGGAGATCGCCGCCGCGTCCCCTTCCACATGGAGGACGACGCTCCCCGGGGTGTTCTCGACCCACCCGGCGAGCCCGCACCGCGAAGCCAGCCGGTGGACGAACGGCCGGAACCCCACCCCCTGCACCACGCCGCGGACGGTGATCCCGATCGCCGCGGAGCCGACGGAGCGGCCCGTCACGGGCGGGGAGAGGCCGCGAACACCGCGATCTCCGATCGCACCTTTTCGACGATCTCCCCGAACCGCGCGGCGAGCGGTTCCGACAGCTCGAGGCTGTACGTTTCGACGTCCGCGGGGACCACGCCGAAGATGACCATGTCGGGGAGGGTCTCCCGCAGCCGCATCATCCCGAGGGTGTCCGCGAGATTCAGGTCGTGGAGGGACCAGGCGGGCCCGGCGCTACCGGCCAGTTCGTCGGGGAGCAGCCGCACGACCGTCCCGGGCGGGAACGGGGCGTCCACGGCGTCGACCAGGACGACGCGTTCCTCTCCCTCGATCAGGTTCAGGAGGGTGGCGCCGGCGACCCCGCCGTCCAAGAACTCAGCGCCCGGCACACCTCCCCGCCGGGAAAGTTCGCGCACGACGTGCACCCCGATCCCCTCGTCGCAAAGAAGGATGTTCCCGACGCCGATGACCCGCATCTCCGCCCCCCGTTGGAAAGGTTCAGTGTACCAGAAGGGATGTGCGCGACCGGTGTGGTATCCTGACCCGCATGGGAGCGGGCGGCAACGTGCGCATCGATGTGGAGCGGTCGATCCTGCAATCCGCGGACGAGGCGGCGAGGGCGATCCGCGCTCTCCTCTCGGAGCGGAGGATCTTCGCGCTGAACCTCATCTCCTCGCCGGGCTCCGGAAAAACAACGCTGATCGAGGCGCTTCTTGCCCGTTTCGAGGGGAAAGGGAGCGTGGCGGTCGTCGAGGGGGACATCGAGACCGACATCGACGCGGAGCGGATCCGGAAGCACGGCGTCCAGGTTCGCCAGATCAACACGCGCTCCTCCTGCCACATCCAGCCGTCCCGGCTCCTTTCCGTTCTCCGGGAGATGGACCTGTCGGCAACCCGGCTCCTCCTCGTGGAGAACGTCGGCAACCTGGTCTGCCCCGCGGAAGTGTCGCTCGGGGAGGACGCCCGCGTCGTCCTTCTGAGCGTGACGGAGGGGGACGAGAAGCCGCTCAAGTACCCCCTGGTGTTCAAAACGTCCGATATCCTCGTGATCACGAAGACGGACCTGCTGCCGTACGTCACGTTCGACGTGGAGCGCGTCCGCCGCGCCGCGCGCGCCGCCAACCCCCTGGTGGAGATCCACGAGGTCTCCGCGGTCACCGGCGCGGGGATGTCCGCCCTTCTGGACCGGATCGAGGCGCTGCGGGCGGCGAAGAAGTAGCTGTTCCCCTTCATAAACGCGGTAGCGTAGACGGAGGGCGGAGCGGAGTGGAAGCCCCCCGCGAGCCCGCAGTCCGAGGACCTAACGGCTATCTGTTGCCGTGTTTATGAAGGGGTGTACAAAGTGCACGAGCTCGGGGTCGCCAACGAGATCCTCGATGCCGCCATCGAAGAGGCGGATCGGCACGCGTCGAAGAAGGTGACGGCGATCCGGCTGCGCGTGGGAGTGCTGCGCGCCATCGTGCCGGAAAATCTCTCCTTCCTCTTCGAGCACCTCGCCCGCGGCACCCCGGCGGAAGGGGCCCGCCTCGACATCGAGGAGGAGCCGATCCGGGTCGAATGCGCGGCGTGCGGGGGGTCGGAGGTCCGCACCTTCACGTTGGAGTGCCCCCGGTGCAATGGACCGTGCGTTTCGGTGACCGGCGGCGATTCCCTTTCGATCCTCTCCCTCGACATCGACGTGTGACGCCGGACGGAGAGGTTACGTCCCCACCCCGCATTCCCTTCGGAACCTCACGGTTTTATTATGTTTCTTCATGGAAGGGACAGGGTTTATTGTTGATCCCTTCCGCTTGTATCGACTGATTTCGATTCACTCATACAGTGTTGATTTATGATAATTATTTTTACTTGACATAAATAGAACCCTTTTTTATATTTCTCCGAACAATCCCGGGTCACCCGTGCAGGAGGTACAGATGCTCACGAAGCGGGGGAGTGGTCTAAGCCGGCGCGAATTCGTCCAGCTTGCGGGGGGAACCCTCGCGGCGCTGGGGATGTCCGGCGCGTTGACGCCGAAGCTGGCCCGCGCACTGACGAAAGCCGCGGCCGGGAGGCCCAAGATCGTCTGGCTCCACTTCGCCAGCGACACGGGGTGCACGGAGTCCCTCATCAAGTCGGACCACCCGAGCGCGGGGGAACTGGTGCTCGACATCCTGAGCGTCGACTACCACGAGTCGATCATGGCCGCCGCGGGGAAGCAGGCCGACGAGGTGCTGGCGAAGGCCGTGGCGGGGAAGGACTACATCTGCGTGGTCGAGGGCGGAATCCCCACCGTGCCGGGCCACGGGATGATCGGCGGCCGGGAGATGCTGGACATCGCGAAAGAGGTGTGCGGCAATGCGGTCGCGGTGGTCGCCATCGGCTCCTGCGCGGTGGACGGCGGCGTCCCGGCGGCCAAGCCGAACCCGAGCAGGATCCTGGGAGTCGAGCAGGCGCTGAACATGAAGGGGAAGGTCGTCAACCTCCCGTGCTGCCCGGTGAACCCGGAGTGGCTCATCGGCACGGTGGTCTACGTCACCACGATGGGCAAGGTCCCCGAGCTCGACGGCAAGGGGCGCCCGAAGATGTTCTACGGGCGGAAGATCCACGACAACTGCCCTCGCCGCACCCACTTCGACGGCGGCCGCTTCGTCGAGCAGTTCGGCTCGAAGGAGGAGGCCGAGGGGTACTGCCTGTACAAGATGGGGTGCAAGGGGCCGGAGGCGTGGGCGGAGTGCCCGAAGACCCGCTGGAACTCCAAGGAGTCGTGGTGCATCGAGATCGGCTCTCCGTGCCTCGGCTGCTCCGAGAACAACTGGACGGACCACTTCTCCCCGTTCTACTCGAAGCTCGCCGACGTCGCCCTGCCGTACGGGGACCTGACGGCGGACAAGATCGGGATCGGCCTGGCGGTCGCCACCGGCGCCGCCATCGCCGGGCACGCCGTGCTGAAGGCGGCCAAGGGGAAGGGCGAGGACGGGAAGAAGTAGGATAGCCACCTTACCTCAACAGGAAAGTACGAGAGGGAGAGCCCATGGCAAAACGAGTCGTGATCGATCCGATCCCCCGCATCGAGGGGCACCTGCGCATCGAGGTGGAGTTGGAGAACGGCAAGGTCAAGGACGCCTGGAGCTCCGGGACCCTGTTCCGCGGCTTCGAGATCATCCTGCAGGGGAGGGACCCGCGCGACGCCTGGTTCA
>Ga0209253_10001593_pt1 | contig 19947 bp, 17 predicted proteins | sample FrelakmetBRP12BR_FD_187145 | JGI IMG/M metagenome (GOLD analysis project Ga0209253, IMG submission 187145) | Freshwater lake sediment microbial communities from the University of Notre Dame, USA, for methane emissions studies - BRP12 BR (SPAdes)... | ecosystem: Environmental > Aquatic >... | reverse complement strand
TGGCTGCGATCTTGCTGCCCCACGGCTCGCTGTCCTTGCCATGGGAAAAAACGACGTATCGCTCGGTCATCCGGGAAGCGCTCCACTCGGTATGTCGCGCATGATAAGGCTTTCGCGCACTGCGTAACGCGGCCTGGGTCTCATTCGCCCGACCACAGCAACTGGTCCAGATCGCCCACGGCTGCGCCCCAGCCGTGCCGGACCAGGTCCACGCGCCCGCGCGCAGCATCGATGCCTTCGGCGCGCAGCCGGGAAATCTGCCGCCCGCGCGCAGGCGAACCTGCCGGAAAGGCGATGCGCCCACCGGCCGCAACGACTCGCTGCCACGGCACCCCGCTGTCCTGTGGCAGGCCGGACAGCACCTTGCCGACGAGTCGGGCCTGGCGCGGAAGTCCGGCGCGAGCCGCGACGACGCCGTATGTCGTCACCCTGCCGCGAGGAATCCTGCGCACGACCGCAATGATCGCTGCGATCCGGCGCGCGCACTCATCGACGTCGGCGGCTGCGCGCGCGGCGCCGGCAGGACGTGCAGGCTTCGGCATGGTGGGTCGCATCATGCCATGCATCGTGTTGCAACCTGACCCGGCGGCGCGACCGTGGGCTCCCAGCAGGCTCCGGCTGCGCAGGTCCGCGCGCGAGCAGCAGCCGATCTGACAGAATGTTTGCAGGCCCGGATGAGGTTTCCGGGATCCGTGGTCCATCGATCGTTGACGCCGAACCGGAGTCGGTCTCGATTGCCGCACATTACACAACGGGAAGCCGTCGGGTGGGCGTTCGCCGTGGATCGCGGCGGTACGTTCACCGACGTGGTGGGCACCGCGCCGGATGGTTCACTGCACACCTGCAAGGTCCTGTCGCGGGACCCGCATCGGCCGGCAGATCCGGCATTGCGCGGCATCGGCTTGCTGCTCGAACGACACGGCGCTGCCTGCGGCCGTCGCGTGACTTCGGTACGGCTCGGCACCACCGTCGCCACCAACGCATTGCTCGAGCGCGCGGGCGCGCCGACACTGCTGGTCACCTCGCAGGGAATGCGCGACGCGCTGCTGATCGGGTACCAGGATCGACCCGACATCTTCGCTCGCGCCATCCGTCGCCCGTCCCCGCTGTACCGGGATGTGGTCGAAGTTCCGGAGCGCGTGGACGTCCATGGACAGGTGCTGTTGCCGTTGGACGAAGCAGCGCTGCGCCGCGCACTCGTGGCGGCGCGAGCAGCCGGCATCGAGGCGGTCGCCGTCGCATTCCTGCACGGCTTCCGGCATCCGGCCCACGAGATCCGTGCCGCGGAAATTGCACGCGCAGCAGGCTTCGGCGAAGTGATCGCGTCGCACGCTGCGGCGCCGCTCCTCGGCTTCGTGGCGCGCGGCGACACGACCGTGGCCGACGCCTACCTCTCGCCGATTCTTCTGCGCTACACGCGGAGTTTCCGCGCGAGCCTGCGTAAAGCGCACGGCGACGCGACCGTCGCCTTCATGCAGAGCAACGGCGGGCTCGTCGATGCCGAGGGCTTTCGCGGCGTGAACGGCATCTTGTCGGGTCCCGCCGGGGGCGTGGTCGGGATGATCGCCGCCGGTAGCGCAGACGGCCCGCGCCGGCTGATCGGCTTCGACATGGGAGGCACGTCGACGGATATCAGCCTGTCCACCGGCGACATCCCGAGGCGGTTCGCCGCCGAGATCGACGGGGTGCGCTTGCAGACTCCGATGGTCGACATCACCACGATCGCGGCGGGCGGTGGTTCGCTGCTGCGGTTCGCCGACGGTCGCCTGCAGGTGGGGCCCGCCTCTGCCGGCGCCGATCCTGGGCCGGCGTGTTACCGCCGCAACGGCCCCGCCACGATCACCGACTGCAACGTCGTGCTGGGACGCATTCCCGTGGATCACTTTCCGCACGTCTTTGGCCCGGCGGGCGATCAACCGATCGATCCGGCCGCCTCGCGCGCGCGACTCGCCGAGCTGGCCGCAGCGGCCCACGACGAAACGGGACTCGAGTACGGTGTGGAAGCGCTGGCCGAAGCTTTCCTGCAGGTCGCCTGCGCGCGCATGGCCAACGCGATCCGCGAACTCGCCCTGCACCACGGCGAAGACCCGGCACGCTTCGGCCTGCTCTCGTTTGGCGGCGCGGCAGGGCAGCACGCGTGCGCCGTGGCAGGGCTGCTCGGTGCCGACGAGGTGTTGCTGCATCCGCTCGCGGGCGTGCTGTCCGCTTATGGCATCGGCCTGACCGGTCGCCGCGCGATTCGCCGCCGCACGGTCGAAGCCGCACTCGATGCGTCGGGGCATGCGGCTGGCGGTCGGACATTGCGGGAACTCGAAGCCGATGCGCGTGATGACCTGCTGCGCCAGTGCGTCGCCGTGTCGCTCGTCGAGACGCGCAGCAGTGCGCACGTGCGACTCGCGGGCTCCGACACCACGCTCGAGCTGCGGTGGCAGCCCGCAGACAGGCTTCGCGTCGCGTTCTTCGAGGCGCACCGCCGGCTCTACGGCTTTGCCGACGACACTGCACCGCTGGTCATCGGCTCGGTCATGGCCGAAGCCATCGAACGCGTGGCAGCGGCAGCACCGGACCTGGTCACCGGCAAGGAACCGTTGATCGCCGACGCTGGATCGCCAGCTGCGAGTACCTCGGTATGGATCGAGGGGGCCTCGCGCACGGTGCCGGTCGTCGCACGCCGCGATCTCACGCCGGGCGCCCGGCTGAACGGGCCTTTGCTGCTCTGCGAAGACGGCGCGACGAGCTGGATCGCTCCCGGCTGGGCGGGTCACGTCGCACCGAGCGGCCTGGTCGTCCTGCACCGGTCGCAGGCCGCACGCAGCATCGCTCGCCTGGACGCGCCCGCCACCGAGCCCGATCCGATGCGGCTCGAGGTATTCAACGCCCTGTTCATGCACGTCGCGGAGCAGATGGGCGCCGTGCTGCGACACACGGCCAGTTCGGTCAACATCAAGGAACGCCTCGACTTTTCGTGCGCGATCTTCGATGCTGCGGCAAACCTCGTGGCCAACGCGCCACACATGCCCGTGCACCTGGGGTCGATGGGCGCGAGCGTGGCCGCCGTGCTCGACGCGTTCGGCGACGACATGCGCCCCGGCGATGCCTACCTGGTGAATTCGCCGTACGCCGGCGGCACGCACCTGCCCGACATGACGGTGGTCTCGCCAGTGTTCGACGCGGGCGGCACCCGCGTCGAATTCTTTACGGCCTCGCGTGCGCACCACGCCGACGTGGGCGGGATCTCGCCCGGCTCCATGCCGCCGGACAGCCGCACCATCGACGATGAAGGCGCGCTGGTGGCGCCGACGCGCATCATGCGCGAAGGGGTGCTCGATGACGCGAGACTGCGTCAGCTGTTCTGCGGCAACCCCTGGCCCGCACGGAATTTCCCGCAGAACCTCGCGGATCTGCGGGCGCAGCTGGCGGCCAATGCCCGTGGCGAACGGGAATTGCGGCGCGCCGCCGCAGACCACGGCGGCGCCACGCTGCTCGCGTACATGCGCCACGTGCAGGACAACGCCGAACATTGCGTGCGCCGCGCGATCCGCCGGCTGCGCGCCGGCAGCTTCCGCTACGAGATGGACAATGGCCAGGTGGTCGCGGTGCGCATCGCTGTCGAGCCGCATGCCGGCACGGCCACCGTCGACTTCGCGGGTACGTCACCGCAACAGGCCAACAATTTCAACGCACCGCTTGCCGTCACGACCGCGGCGGTGCTTTACGTCTTCCGCACGCTGATCGACGAGCCGATCCCGCTCAACGCAGGTTGCCTGCGACCGCTGACCATCGTCGTGCCGCACGGGTCGATGCTCGACCCGGTCGCGCCCGCGGCCGTGGTCGCCGGCAACGTCGAGACTTCGCAGTGCATCGTCGATGCGCTGTACGGAGCCCTGGGACTGCAGGCTGCCGCGCAAGGCACGATGAACAACTTCACGTTCGGCAACGAGCGTTATCAATACTACGAAACCATCGCCGGAGGCGCAGGGGCCGGTCCGGATTTCGATGGCGCAAGCGGCGTGCAGACGCACATGACCAACTCGCGGCTCACCGATCCCGAAGTGCTCGAAACGCGGTTCCCCGTGCTGCTGCGCGAATTCTCGATTCGTCGCGGCTCCGGCGGCGCAGGCCGGCACCGCGGTGGCGACGGTCTCGTGCGGCGTGTCGAATTCCGGGAGGCGATGACGGCAAACGTGCTGTCCAATCATCGGCGCATTGCGCCGTTCGGTCTCGAGGGGGGCGCCCCCGGGGCGCCCGGGCGCAACACGGTCAGGCGACGCGGCCGCGCCGGCTCAGAAACGGTCGCCGCGACGTTCGGGCTCGCCGTAGAGCCGGGCGATCAGATTGAGATCGAGACGCCGGGCGGCGGCGGCTTCGGGACGCAGGGCGCCTGAAGACACGGCGGGCCGCTGATCGGGCGTCGACGCGAACAACTCCTGTGCCAGCGTCCGGCGTTGCGTGGTGTCTTCGGGCAAGTCGTCGACGACGGGACGCGGCGGCTCACGCACGGTGAAGCGCGTGCCAGGCGGCAACTGTCGCGGCCTGACGGCCCGCAGCGTGCTGCCCTCGAGGCGATGCGTGAGCATGAACGAGCGGTTCTCGCCGAGGCGCGGCGTGGGCAGCGAGATCAGGCAATGCACCACGCCGTTCCTGACGTCTTCGGTCGTGTTGATGAACTCGTCGCAGACGACTTCGCAATGCTGCGCGTCCGCGCCTTTGCCAAAGGCGCCGCTGGCGGCAAGCCCGAGCAGGAAGGCGTGCACCTGCCGTGCGAGTCGCGGCCAGGTATTGCGATCGCGTCCTTCGAAGCGCGCCCAGCGTGTGCCGCTCTCGATGCTGTTGATGGTCAGCAGCTGCCGTCGACGGAACGTGAGCAGCGAACTTTCAGGGCCGGCACCGGCTCCACGCGCCAGCGTCTTGAGCTGCGCCGTGCCGGCAACGCTGGCACGGACCGCATGCAGCGGGTTGACCCCCTGCGCCGTGAGTTTCTGGCAGTCGATCTCCGTCAGTGCGTGCAGGGGACGCGTGCCGGGACGCAGCAGGATCTGCTCGTCGGGCAGTCCGTCCCACGGCGAGCGATGTGCATCCATGCGCGCGAGCGCACCCGCGACCGCGCCGCTGTTGGCGAAAGACTCGAAGCGGCCGCGCAGCCGGTCGAATGCCTGCACGCGCGGGAAACAGATGAACGCGGAATCGCTCTGGAACGCGAGTTCGCGCAGGCCCTGCAATGCGTCGTCGGTCGTCTGCCACGCAGCAGGCGGATCCACGACGAGCAGCGCGCGGTGGTCGCGGCAGAACTGCGTCGCGACGAGCAGCACGCCAGGGCCGATGTCGCGATCGCGCGCCGGCGGCGGCACGCAGACGAAATGCAGGTCCTCGACATCGCGCAATGCGAAGAGGCCGGTGCCGCGTTCAGCGGAGCCGATCAGGTCGTAATCGGTGAGCGGCGAGCCATCGTCGCCATCTGGATTCGAATCGACGTAGCCGATCGGGTGGCGCGCACCCGCACGGAAGGTGCGGTCCGGACGGGCGTGCGGCACGGCGCCGCGCACCCGCACCAGCAGGGATTCCTGCAGTGCCGAGGCGACGAATCGCGTGGTGCCGGGAGCCGTCGACAGCCGCCGGAAAATCTCCTGGTCTTCGATCTGCTCGGACCCGAGCGTGCGCAGGCGCTGCAGGACGAGGTTGAAGCGATCTTCCTCGCTGGGCGCGATGTTGTCGTAGTCGACGGAGGCCCGCAGAATTTCCCGTGTGCCGGGACTGAGCGCTTCGAGCACCAGCTTCTCGTCGCCGCAAGGCAGGCTGATGGTGGCCGGCGCGCCGCCGTTCACGACGCGCACGATGACCGCCTCGCGACCGCCGTTGTCGAAGTACTGTTCGACGGCGTACGACAGCATGCTCGGTTGCCACAGCCCGCCGAACACCTGCTGGTACTCGGCGAAATCGCGCACACGCACGGGACGGTTCACGGGACCGCGCAACGCACGGCCGACGAAACCCGTCGTCGCCGTCGGCAGGCGAACGATCGGCACGTCTGCGCCAACCGCTTCCGTCACCGTGATGCCAGTGTGGGAAATATCGCGCAAAGCCGCGCCCCGCCTCGGGAAAACTACCTTAAAGTACCATAAGTCATCGGCCTTCGAAGCGACCCCCCGACCCACCGCCTGGCGCCGCGGTCGAATTCAGGCTCCAACGGACGGAGCAGTCCTGCGGCGCTTGCGGCCGCGAATGGACAGCGTACTGGTCGCCGGTGCAGGCAGGCGCGCGCGACAGTGCTCGGCGAACCAACGCAACCCGACCTCGCCTGTTGCGATCGGGCCCGCTTCATCGGCGCCCAGCACCCCCATCCCTTCCTGCACGCGTGCCAGCATGCGCGCGTCCGCCGCGAAAGCCTGGCGCCGCACACGCTGATGCGTGTAACGCAGCAGGCGCATCTCGCGACTCGAGTCGGTTGCCGCGTAGCGCAACTCACGCAACGTGCTGTGACCGGTGGCGCCCGGCAGGACCTGCAGGATGGACAAGCCATCGGGTGCGAGCTGCAACAGCAGATTCGGCCAGAGGTAGACATACTCGGCACGTGCCGGGGTCGACTGCCTGTCGCGCAGCAACCGGCGGTATGCGCGCGACGACCACGTGTCGCCGAGGGCACCCGTAGCGACTGCAGCTGTCGCGCGCAGGGCGTCACCGTCGCCCCGTTCGAAAACCAATGGCGCGAACAACCGCGGCTTCAGGGCAGGTCGCGCAATGTCGACGTGCGCGGTGTCGAGCGTGTGCTCGCACGCCAGTTTCCAGTCGGCCGCGCAGGGCGTTGCGCGCGGCTCGATCACGCGTCGCATCGACGTCAGGTCCGGCCAGGTACCGGCTACTGCGTCGAGCACCTGCTCGACCGCTTGCCGCGGCGTGTGGAAGGCCGCGAAGATCAGGCCGCGCCACTGGGCGACGTGGAGCCGATGCAGCGAGTGCGCGTCCGCGTCGAACTCATCGAAGTGCTGGCCGGCGGGAATGCTGGCGAGCGCGCCCGATTCGTCGTAGGTCCAGCCGTGGTACGGGCAGCGCAGGCGGCCGTCGATGCAGAACGCGAGCCCGGTGTGCGCGTCGCCCTCGACGAGGCGCGCGCCCCGATGACGGCAGACGTTGCGAAAGCCCTGCAGGCCGCCCGCCTTCGTCCGCAACACCACCCCAGAACGCGCGCCGCAGTCGTATCGCACCGCGGTGCCGGGCGCTGGCAGGTCCGAGACGTGGCAGACGAACTGCCAGCTCGGGGCGAAGATGGCGGAGTCTTCGAGCGGTGCGCGGTCGGGGTCGAGGTACCAGCCGGCCGGGAGCCCTCGCACGGTCGCCTAGCGCCCGCCGCTGGCCGCGACCGGAGCAGCCGCGGGTGCCTCGTCGCGAATCGGCACGGGTCGGTCGCTGCCATCCCAGGTCGCGCCCGCCGGGATGCGATTCTCGACGAGCCGCGCCGACGCCAGGAACTGGTCGAGACCGACGGCCGGCTGCGACACGGGCACGGCCACGCCTTTCGCCGCGTTCACCACCTGCTCCACGAGCGCCCAGTCGACCGTGACGGCCGCCGGCTTCGCGCGCTGCGCCATCTTTTCCTGCACTTTCTTGTTGAAGCGCTGGCCCTTGGCCGCCGCTTTCGCCTCAGGATGCTCCTCGTGCGGAGGGAACGACTGCACGTAGAACTGGCCGTCCTGCACCTTGTAGAGCAGCGGCTGGTTGACGACCGTGACCTTGGTGCCAATCGGCAACTGCGGAAACAGCGTCGCGATGTCTTCCGGATACAGCCGGATGCAACCATGGCTCGCGCGCATGCCGACGCCGGCGGGCTTGTTGGTGCCATGCATGAGATAGCTCGGCCAGCCGAGGTTCATCGCGAACGCGCCGAGCGGATTGTCGGGACCGGCCGGCACCCGCGCGGGCAGGATGTCGCCTTCGGCCGCGTGTTCCTTGCGCACGGAAGCGGGCGGGGTCCAGACCGGGTCCTTGCGTTTCGAGACGATCTTCGTGGCGCCTTCGGGAGTCGCCCAGCCGACCATGCCGATGCCGATCGGCACCGTGACCACCACGCGCTGCTCGCCCTGCGCGGGCTTCGGGAAGTAATACATCCGCAAAGCCGCGAGGTTGACGACCAGGCCTTCGCGCGGCGCATCCGGCAGCACGAACTGCGTGGGCAATACGATGCGGGTGCCCTCCTTCGGGAGCCACGGGTCGACGCCCGGATTGGCGTTGATGACTTCGTCGTAGCCGAGATTGAAGCGGCGCGCGATGTCGGGGAGCGTGTCTTCATGGGTCGCGATCGTCGCCTGCAACGCGCCTACGACCGCCGTGGTCTGCGGGTCGAAAGGGAACGTGTGCGTCGCGAGCGGTTCCGCGTACTGCGGCTTCGGCGGTTCTGGCGGCGGCGGTGGCTCCTGCTGCTGCGGCGCGAAGATGCTGCAGCCCGCAAGCGTCGCGAAAACGGCGACGAGCGCCACGCGGCGCGTCGACCGGATGCCTGGAATATTCACGGATCCAATCACTTTCCACCTCTCGTCAGCGTCGGACGGCCCGCGGCCGTTCAGAGCACGGCGGGGCGGTTCGGCAGTTCGTCTTCGTCGCGCCCACCGGGCAATGGCGGGTAATGACGGGCCAGCAACCGGCCAGCCTCGTGCACTCCTTCCACCGCACCCCGCTCATATTGCCCGGAGCGGAACTTCTCTTCCATCGTGTTGCAGACCGCAGCCCACTCCGCGGGGCTCACGCGACCGTTGAAGCCCCTGTCCGCCACGATTTCCACGTCGCGATCCGCCAGCAGCACGTAGATCAGGATGCCGTTGTTCGCTTCCGTATCCCAGACCCCCAGCGCCGCAAAGACCCGCAGTGCCCGGGCCCGCGGGGTCCTGCCTCCCCAGATCTCGCTGGGCTCGAGCGCCGCTTCGATCGCGAAGCGGATTTCGCCGCTGTGCAGGAGTTCCGATTCGGTGACTGCGCGTTCGATCGCCTCGAGGGCTTCGACCGGAAAAGCGCGCGCAAGTTTGCCACGCGTCGAAAACAGATGACGAAAAAGACGTGTCCAGTCCATGGTCATCACCAGCCGCCCGAGGCGCCGCCGCCACCGAATCCGCCGCCACCGCCGCCAAATCCGCCACCACCGAAACCACCGCCGCCACCGAAACCACCGCCGTAACCCCAGCCACTGCCGTGACGTCGGCTGTACCAGCCGTTACTACCGGCACCTGGTCCGCCTCCTCCACCCATGCCACCCATGAGCGCGAAGAAGAAGGCGACGAAGCCTGCAATCACGGCGATGCCGAGGATGCTGATGGTCAACCAGGCCAGGAAACCGACCAGGCCGCCGGTGGCGAGTGCACCACCTACGCGACCGAACAGGCGCCGAAAGATCGAGCTGCCGACCATCGCGAAGATGAACAGGAACGGCAGGAAATGCAGGAGCCCGGGGATGCCGGCCGCAGGCGGGCTGAACTCCGGGTCGGGCAACGGCTCGCCCTCGATCACGCGCATGATGCGATCGACGCCGGTATTGATGCCGTCGTAGTAGTCGCCGCGCTTGAACGCTGGCGCAATGTCCTGCTGGATGATGCGGTTCGCCGTGGCGTCGGGCAGCGCTCCTTCGAGGCCGTAGCCGACTTCGATGCGAACCTTGCGGTCGTTCAGTGCTATCAGCAGCAGCACGCCGTCGTCGACCTTGCCCCGGCCGAGCTGCCACTGGTCGACCACGCGGATCGAGTACTGCTCGATTGCCTCGGGCTGTGTCGTCGGCACGATCAGGACCGCGACCTGGCTGCCCTTCGACTGCTCGAACGCCGCCAGCTTGGCTTCGAGCGCCGAAGACTGGTCGGCCGCCAGGGTACCGGTGAGGTCAGTGACCCGCGCCGTGAGCTGCGGCACGGCGACGAGGCCCTGCGCGAATGCCGGTGAGACGACTGCAGCCAGGAGCCACAGCCAGGCCGCAAGCGACAGGCCTCGCAGCAGCGGCCGGACTTCGAGCGGGAACGACGCGACGACCATGGGATCGCCCCGCGCCGCGCCCCAGCGGAGGCGCGACGCGAGGAGTGCCTCAGCTGGTCGCCGGTGCGGGCGCCGGGGCCGGGGTCGCCGGCGGTGCGCTGAAGTCCACGGTCGGCGGCTTCGCGATCGCAGCTTCGTTTTCGACCGCAAAGTTCGGCTTCACCTTGTAGCCGAAGATCATGGCCGTGAGGTTGGTCGGGAACCTGCGGATCGTCACGTTGTAATCCTGCACCGCCTGGATGTAGCGATTGCGCGCGACCGTGATCCGGTTCTCGGTGCCTTCGAGCTGCGCCTGCAGGTCACGGAAATTCTGGTCCGACTTGAGCTCCGGGTATTTCTCGACCACGACCATCAGGCGCGAAAGCGCGCTCGACAGCTCGCCCTGCGCAGCCTGGAACTGCTGCAACGAAGCGGGGTCGTCGGCTTTCACCTGCACCTGCGTCGCCCTGGCGCGGGCCTCGGTGACGCCGATCAGCACGGCCTGCTCCTGCGCGGCGAAACCCTTCACCGTGTTGACCAGGTTCGGGATCAGGTCAGCGCGGCGCTGGTACTGGTTGACGACTTCGGACCATGCCGATTTCGTCGCTTCGTCCTGCACCTGGATCGTGTTGTAACCGCAACCGGACAGCAGCGTGGCAGCCACCACCAGCAAGAGCGCTTGCAAGGCTCGCATCGGGTCGTTCTCCTTGGATTGCCGATCGTTCCACCCCGGACGACTGCGAATTTAGCAGAATCCGGTCACCAGATACGGACGGCCCGTTCCGGTGCGAGGTACAACTTGTCGCCGGCCTTCACGTCGAACGCCTCGGCAAACGCCGGCATGTTGCGCAGGATGCCGTTGACGCGGTACTCGCTCGGGCTGTGCGGGTCCGTCTTCAGGCGCTTGCGCAGCTCGTCCTCGCGGTAGTTCCTTGCCCAGATCTGGCCCCAGCCGAGGTAGAAACGCTGGCCGCCGGAGTAACCGTCGAGCACGGGCGCTGGCTGGCCGTTCAAAGCAATCTGGTACGCCTTGTGCGCCACCGCCAGGCCCGACAGGTCGCCGATGTTCTCGCCGAGCGTGAGCTGGCCGTCGACGTTCATTCCGGCGACCGGGCTGAACTCGTTGTACTGCTGCACGAGCGCGTTGGCTCGCGCCATGAACAGCTCGTTGTCCTTGTCCGTCCACCAGTCGCGCAGGACGCCCTTGCCGTCGAACTTGCGGCCCTGGTCGTCGAACCCGTGGCTGATCTCGTGGCCGATCACCGCACCGATGCCGCCGTAATTCACCGCGTCGTCCGCCCTCATGTCGAAGAACGGCGGCTGCAGGATCGCGGCCGGAAACACGATCTCGTTGGCGAGCGGGTTGTAGTAGGCGTTGACCGTCTGCGGCGTCAAGCCCCACTCGGTCTTGTCGACCGGCTGGCCGACCTTGGCCAGCTCGCGCTTCACGTTCACCTCACGCGCGCGCAGCACGTTGCCGACCAGGTCGTCCTTGCTGGTCACGAGGCCCGTGTAGTCCTTCCACTTGGTCGGATAGCCGATCTTGACGGTGAAGTTGCGGACCTTGGCGTGCGCTTCCTGCTTCGTTTCCGGCCCCATCCACGCGAGTTCGTCGATGGACGTATCGAACGCCTTGAGCAGGTTCGCGACCAGGACGTCCATGCGCTGCTTCGCTTCCGGCGGGAAGTGACGCTTCACGTATTCCTTGCCGAGGACGTCGCCCACCGCGCCTTCGAGTTCGGCGAGCGCGCGCTTCCAGCGCGGCTTGATCTGCGGCGTGCCGGAGAGCGTGCGCTGGTAGAAGTCGAAGTTCTCGTCGACGAACGCTTTGCTCAGGTACGGCGAGAACGCATCGATCGTGCGCAGCGTGAGGTAGTCCCGCCACGTCGCGAGCGGCAGGTCGTCGATCGCCTTGCCGACTTCCTGGAAGTAATCCTTCTGCGTCAGCACCAGCTGGCCCGAGCCCGGCAGCGTCATCTGCGTGAGCCACGTCGACCAGTCGATGCCGGGCGTCGCCTTTTCGGCATTCTCGACCGTGACCGGGTTGTAGAGCGCCTCGATATCGCGCATCTTCACCGCCGGCCACGAGGCCTGGGCGATGCGCGTCTCGAACGCCATGATCTCCTTCGCGACTGCCGCGGAGTCCTTGCGGCCAGCGAGCTTGAGCACGTTGTCGATGTGCTGCTCGTAGGCGGCGCGGATCTCGACGAACCGCTTCTCGTCCGAGAAGTAGTAGTCGCGCTCCGGCAGGCCGAGGCCCGACTGCGTCACCCACAGCGTGTTGAGGTCCGGGTTCTTGGCATCCGCGAGGATCTGCGCGCCGATCGGGTTGTCGATCATCAGCAACTGCGCGCGGGCAAGATAATGCAGAAGCTGCTTGCGGTCCTGGATCGCCGCGATGCGGTCCAGCTCGGGCCGCAGCGGCTTGATGCCGAGCTGCTCGGCCTTCGCCTCGTCCATGAAGCTCGAGTAGTAGTCGCCGATCAGTTGCTGGTCGGACCCTGCCGCAGCGTTGGCCGCGGCCGCCTCCTCGACGATCACCCGCAGGTTCTTCTCGGCCTCGTCCGACAGCAGCGTGAACGCACCGTAGTTGGACTTGTCCGGCGGAATCTCCGTGTTCTTCAACCAGGTGCCGTTGACGAACCGGTACAGGTCGTCCTGCGGCCGCACCGTGCGGTCGAAGTTCTGCAGGATCAGGCCGGACGTCAGTGCCGCCACGTCCGGCGCGGCAGCAACCGCAGGGGCGGTTGCGGCGGCGGGCGATTCCGGCGCCTGCGGCGCAGCATAGGCGGCAAGAGTCGTCAGGGTCAGGGCGACAGGCAAGAACCAGCGCAACTGCATCGTCAGGACTCCGTGATTACCGGGCGCGGCCGCTGTGGGCCACAAGGCCGGCGATTATAGAGGAATCAGCTCCGGCCCAGCCGCAGGTGGATCGGCCAGTTGCGACGAAGCGTGCCCGCCGCAGGCCAGACCGTTGCCAGCTCCGCCTTGATGGCCGGCAACGGGTCCTGGCCGGGGTGCTGGTCTCTTGTCGCGGCCGTCGGCATGCGCCGCGATGGTGCGCGTGAACCGCGACGCGTGGCAACCGCCGAGCCACTACAATCGCGCATTGGAACGTGCAGGAAACAGCGCCGTGGATGGAATCGAAGTCGTCGACATTGCCCATGCGATCCAGCTCGCGCTCGCGCCGGTGTTCCTGCTGTCCGGCATCTGGGTCTTCCTGGGCGTGCTGGCGAGCCGCCTCGCGCGCATCGTCGACCGCGCGCGCAACATGGAGAAGGAGTTGCGCGTGCCGGAGGCGCGCGACGCCGATCGCATTCGCAGCCAGTTGCAGGCGCTGTCGAGGCGCGCCCGCTATATCAACATTGCAATCACGCTCGGCACCATCGCGGCCCTGCTGGTGGCCATCGTCATCGCCCTGCTGTTCTCGAGCACGTTCATACCGCTCAATCTAGCGCCGCCGCTCGCGCTGCTGTTCGTGCTGGCGATGTGCGCGCTGGTTGCCGCGTTCGTCAGTTTCCTGATCGAAGTGCGGGTCGCAATCGCGGTGCTCAGGATCGGCGACGTCTAGCGGCGTTCGAACACGACATGGCCGCCGACAAGCGTCATGTCGACCTCGATGGCGTGGATGGCCAGGGGATCGGTCGCGAACAGGTTGCGGCTCAGCACGACGAGGTCGGCGAGCTTGCCGACGGCGATCGTGCCGCGCTCGGCTTCGTCGTGGAGCAGGTAAGCGCCCGACGCCGTGTACGCGGCAACGGCTTCGGGCAGCGTCACGCGCTGCGCGGGAATCCAGGAGGTGTCTTCGACACCGTCCGGGTTCCTGCCGCCCGGATAGCGTCGCGTGACTGCGGTCTCAATGCCGTCCAGCGGATCCACGCCGGTGACCGGCCAGTCCGAGCCCCAGACGAGCGTGGCCTGGGCGTCGAGCAGCGAGCGCGTCAGGTACAGGTTCGCACTTCGTTCGGGGCCGAACATCTTCGTCGCGAACACGGTCTCCCACGGATCGCCTCGATTCCACAGCGGCGACATGTTCGCAACGACGCCGAGCGCCTTGAAGCGCGGCAGGTCGGCAGCGTCGATCATGGCGAGGTGGGCCAGCGTGTGGCGCGAATCACGCACGCCGTTCACGCGGCGTGCTTCCGCAAACGCGTCGAGCGATGCGTGCACCGCGCCGTCACCGAGCGCATGCACATGAACCTGGAAGCCCTCGGCATCGAGTCGGGCAACGACGCGCTTGAGACGATCGGGTTCGAGGAACAGCTTGCCTTGCCCGAACTTCTCCGGTTCGTCGCTATACGGTTGCAGCAGCGCGACCGTGTGTGAACCGTAGGCGCCGTCGAGCACGATCTTCACGCAGTTGGCGTCGATAGCCGTGCCCGTGAACACCTTGCGTCGGCTCGTGAGGTCGATGACCTGACGATCATCGGCCTGCGCGGGATCGTAGTACTGGCAGACAGCCACGCGCTGGTCGATGCGGCCGGCCTGCGCCAGCGCCAGGTACGCCTGCAGCAAGGCAGGACTCACTAAGGCATCCATGAATGCCGTGATTCCGTTGCGCTTCAGCTCGTTCAGCGCCGCGGCGAGGTCTTCGGCCATTTCATCCGTCGTCTGCGGCGGGATGACGCCGCGGACGACGTCCATCGCCGCCTCTTGCAGCACGCCCGTAGGGCGCCCCGCCTCGTCCCGCTCGATCCGGCCGTTCGGCGGGTCCGGGGTGTCAGCCGCGACCCCGGACTTCGCCAGCGCCTGCGAGTTCGACCAGCCCATGTGCAGCGAGTTGTTCGTCAGGAAGGCGGGTCGGTCGGGCACGGCCGCATCGAGCAACTCGCGCGTCGGCTGACCGCTCGGCAGGAAAGCCGATTCATCCCAGCCCGTGCCGACGATCCACTCCTTGCGCGGATGTGCCGCAGCAAATCCGCGGATGCGCGCGAAGATCTCCTCGCGGGTCTTCAGTCCGCCGAGATCGAGCGCCGTGCCTGGATTCGGCACGTCGCCAGGATGCAGGTGCGAATCCTGGAAGCCCGGCAGCAACGTCCGCCCCTGCAGGTCGACGACGCGGGTATTCCCGCCGACGTACTTCCGCGCAGCGGCATCGGTGCCGACATAGACGATGCGGCCTTGCGCTATCGCCACCGCAGCAGCGGTCGGCTGGGCGGCATCGACAGTGTAGACGGCCCCGTTCAGCAAGACGATGTCGGCCTGCCTGGCTTGCACCGTACCGGCGGTGAGCACGCAACAACAAGCGATGACGACACCAGGGCTGCGGGCTCGCATGTCCAGCCTCCGAACGAACATTGATGATGTGCGTGGCCGGGCCGACTGCGCCGGCGCCCGGGCAGCACGGATCATATCGGAGTGTGTAGCGTGTCGATTCCCGCAGGTCGAAGCCAGCGTCCGGCAAGAAAAAAGCCCCGGTCTTTTGGGGACCGGGGCTGGAGTGGGCGGACTTTGGTCGAAGGGAAGGGGAAAATCCGCCAGGGGAACCGTTGCGCCGCGCCGCTCAGTGCAACCTTGCCCACTGCAGGACCTTGACGTCCTGCTGCGCGCGGCCGAAGTTGCGTGCGATGATCCGAGTCGCTTCGTTCATGCCCTTGTTCGGGCGCGGTTGGCTGTCGAGTTCGACCACGCCACGGAACTCCTCGAGTCCCCGCGGCTGCGGCTGCTCGACGATGAAATGCGCGTAGAACTTGATGCCCACGGACGCCAAGCTACTGTCCGCTCACGGCCTTTTCCGTGACCTCATGCACACAAATCCGGCACCCGCCGCCTGCCTGTCGAAAACATGACGCGCTACCGAAAACCCGCCACGCCCGGCTCCAGGTATTCGACACCCGCAGGCGAACTCCGGTTGCGCACCGAGCTCGACGAACTGTGGCGGGTGCTGCGTCCGCAGGTGACCAGGGCAGTGCAGGAAGCCGCGGCGCAAGGCGACCGCTCGGAGAATGCGGACTACATCTACGGCAAGCGGCAACTGCGTGAAATCGACCGTCGTGTGCGCTTCCTGCGCCAGCGGCTCGAGGGCATGGTCGTGGTGTCGCGGCCGCCGGACGACCGCAACCGCATCTTCTTCGGCGCCTGGGTGCAGGTGGAGGACGACGCCGGCACCGCCACGGAGTTTCGCATCGTCGGGCCGGATGAACTCGACCCGGCGCGGCGTTATGTCAGCATGGACTCGCCACTCGCGCGCGCGTTGATGGGCAAGCGCGTCGACGACGAAGTGACGATCGAGGTTCCGGGGGGACGACGTTCTTACGCCGTGGTCGGCATCCGTTACGAGGAACCGGACGCCTCGTGACGCGGCAGCCCGTCGTGGATCTCTCCGATCCACGGCACGTGCTCCACCCAGTGCACGTGCACCTGCGGCTGCAGTTGCGCCGCGTGCGCGGCATCTACGCTGCCCAGGGTGATGTGCAGCTCGCCGGGCCAGCGCGTCGACTCGAAAAAGAGCGGCGTGCCGCAGCGACCGCAGAAACTGCGCGTTGCCTCGGGCGATGAACGGTAAGTGCGCAGTCGCCCAGGGTCGCCGACGAGTTCGAAGCGCTCGCCGTCGGTGCCGACCCACGTAACGAAGCCGGCGCCCTGGGCGCGGCGGCACATCGAGCAGTGACAATGCGCAACCCAGAGCGGTGGCAGCGCGAAGCGATAACGGACGGCGCTGCAAAGGCAGCCGCCCTCACCCTGAGCCTCTCCCGCGGCCGCGGGTGAAGAAGGTGATGGCTTGCCCCGCGTACTCACACCACGCGGACGTTCTTGAACTGCCAGGGATCCGTTTCGTCGAGGTCTTCCGGGAACATCCGGCCGCGATCGACCAGCGGGTGCCACTCGGAATATTCACCCACGACCAGGCCAAGGTAGGGCCGGCAGATCTCCAGGATGCGCTTGTAGTCGATGTCGTCCGGTTCGACGACACCGCTGTTCGGGTTCTCGATCGCCCAGATCAGTCCCGCCAGCGCGGAAACCGTGACCTGCAGGGACGTCGCGCTGTTGTGCGGCGCGAGCTGGCGGGCCTCCTGCACGGAGAGCTGCGAGCCGTACCAGTACGCGTTCTTCTTGTGCCCTGCGAGCAGCACGCCGAGCTCGTCCACGCCCTTGACGATGTCGTCCATCATGATTCGCTTGCTGTCCTGCATGCGCCAGTTGCGGCCGGCGAGCTCGTGCACGGACAGCACCGCGGCGTCGCTCGGGTGATACGCGTAATGCACCGTCGGGCGATAGACGACCTGCTCACCCTTCTTCACGGTGAGGTAGTCGGAAATCGAGATGGCCTCGCCGTGCGTGATCAGGAAGCCGTGGAACGGTCCGGCCATCGGCGTCCAGGTGCGGACACGCGTCGCCGCGCCGGGCTGCATCAGGTAGATGGCGCTGCCGCGGCCGAAATCGTGCTTCTTGCCGTCGCGCGGCCAGTTCTTTTCATGCGAGCCCCAGCCGAGCTCCGCGGGCTGGCAGCCTTCGCCGACGAATCCGTCGACCGACCAGGTGTTGACGAACTCGTTCGGCTCCTTCTGCCGGTTGCCCACCTGTGTGTCGCGCTCGGCAATGTGGATGACCTTCACGCCCAGCTTGTGCGCGAGCGCAGCCCAGTCGGCGCGCGTGCCCGGCTCGGCCGTTTCGACACCCGTGTCCGCAGCGATGTTGAGCAACGCCTGCTTCACGAGGTGGGAGACGAGCCCCGGATTGGCGCCGTGCGTGAGCACTGCCGTCGGCGCCCGCTGCTTCGAATCCTTGAGCGTCAGCGCTTCTTCGCGCAGCGCGTAATTGGTGCGCCGCGCCGGCGCGATCGTCGGGTCGGTGTAGCCACCCGGCCACGGCTCGATGCAGGTGTCGAGGTAGAGCGAGCCCTTTTCCCAGCAGAACTTGATCAGCGCGATCGACGACACGTCGACCGACAGGTTCAGCAGGAAGTCCCCGCGCCCCACGATCGGGTCGAGCACGTTCTTGAAATTCTGGCGCGTCAGCGTGTGCTGCACGAAACGCACGCCATATTCCTGCGCGATCTTCTCACCGGCCTCGTCGGCGGTGACGATCGTGACCTGGTCGGGCTGGATACCGACATGTCGCAGGATCAGCGGCAATACGCCCTGGCCGATGCTGCCAAAGCCGACGAAGATCAGGCGGCCGGGGAAGACGACGTGAACGGGATAACTGGTCATGACTTTCTGTCGGGCACCCTGATTGGCCGACCCCGAACGGACGGCTGGTTGGCTAGTTTACCGCGAAACCTTCCGCTGCCGGATGCAGGCAATTCGATCGCGCTCAGCTGCGATGGGCCGTGTCACGCCAGTGCGGGGGATAGGACCGGTCGTAGCCCGGCAGCCGTTCCACGCGCTCGATCCAGCGGGCAATTGCCGGGTAGGTCGACTCCATCGGCAGGAAGCGCGACCGCAGGTCGCCGGCCTCGCGTTTTTCCATGGCTCGGCGGAGCAGCATGATGCCCGGAAAGACTGTCAGGTCGGCCGCCGAAGGCTGCTCACCGACGAGCCAGTCCGACTTGCTGAGCCGACCCTCGATCGTGCGGGCCTCACCACCGACGATATGCATCGCCCTGGTGACTTCCTCAGCCTGCTGGTCCAGCTGGTCGAGGAACACCGCGGACACGATTTGCGTCACGAAGTGTTCGGCATACGCCTGGTACTCGCAAATGACACGCATGATCGTCCCGGCCTCCTCGGCCGATGTGCCGAAGAGCGGGTGGTCGGGGTACTTGCGGTCGAGGTAGAGCAGGCAGGCCAGCGACTCGAACACGACGTAGTCGCCGTCCTTGAGCACGGGCACCCGGCCGCGCGGATTCATTCGCAGCATCTGCGGCGACTTGTGCTCCTGCTTCGAGAACTGCAGCAGGTGCGAGTCGTAGGCGAGGCGCTTGTACTCGAGCGCGAGCAGCACGCGCCAGGAGTACGGGCTGCCGCTGCCCCAGTAGATTTCGATGGCCATGAACCCTCCGCCGCGCCCCTTGCGGCGCAGGTGCATCCGGATTGTACTGGCAGCTGCGGAGGAAGCGACGATGACCTGGCAAACACTGGTGAGCGCGGAACAGGTGGCCGATCTGCTCGGGGATTCGCGCCTGCTGCTTTTCGACTGCCGCTACGAACTGGCGCGTCCCGACGCTGGCCGTGAAGCCTATCTGCGGGGTCATCTGCCTGGCGCCGTCCACGCCGACCTGCATCATGACCTCGCGGGACCGACGACGCCGAATAGTGGCCGGCATCCCCTGCCCGATCCGCAGGACTTCGCGGCGCGACTGCGGCACTGGGGTGTCGACGACGATTCGCTGCTGCTCGCGTATGACGACGCCAGCGGCATGTGGGCGTCGCGTTTCTGGTGGATGGCGTCGAAGTGGCTCGGTCATAGGCACGTTGCCGTCATGGACGGCGGCATGCGTCGCTGGCTGCAGCTCGGACTGCCGACGACGACGGATCCGGCGCCGTGGCGCCCGGCCGGTGACTTCGCGGCACGTCCAGACGCGGGCGCCTGCGTTGATGCGGATACGACGCAGGCTGCTGCGCTCGATCCGCGGCGTAGAGTGCTCGATGCCCGCGCCGCTGAGCGCTATCGCGGCGAGGTCGAACCGCTTGACCCGGTCGCGGGCCACGTGCCCGGCGCCTTCAATCATCCATCGTCGGGTGTCGTCGCTGCGGACGGCCGGTTCCTGCCGCCCGCCGCGCTGGCGGACGCATTCACTCGCACGCTCGGGTCCGTCAGTCCGGCCGACACGATCACGATGTGCGGGTCGGGCGTCACGGCCTGCCACCTGCTGCTGGCGATGGAACACGCCGGACTGTCCGGAGCGCGCCTCTACCCCGGCAGCTGGAGCGAGTGGTCGAGGGACCCCGCGCGGCCGGTGGCGCGAGGAAGGGGTTAGGGGATAGGGGTTGGGGGTTCGTCGGAATGCGCAGCTCCGCCTCTGAAATCCAGATGCTTGCCTCCAGACTTTCGGACTTCTGCTGCACTTCCGACTATCCCCCA
>Ga0209253_10001592_pt1 | contig 19948 bp, 21 predicted proteins | sample FrelakmetBRP12BR_FD_187145 | JGI IMG/M metagenome (GOLD analysis project Ga0209253, IMG submission 187145) | Freshwater lake sediment microbial communities from the University of Notre Dame, USA, for methane emissions studies - BRP12 BR (SPAdes)... | ecosystem: Environmental > Aquatic >... | reverse complement strand
CACGGGTCATCGTCGGGATGGGCGATACTCTCCAGAACCTATTTATTGCCTTGCTCGTCGATGGTCATGTATACTTAGAAGGTGTGCCCGGTTTGGCAAAATCCGTGATGGCAAAGACATTTGCTAAAACTCTCGGTTGTACATTCCGCCGAATCCAGTTTACGCCCGATCTCTTGCCATCCGACATCACTGGTTCCATGATCTACGACCAAAAAGTCGCTGATTTCGTCGTTCGTAAAGGTCCTATATTTGCAAACTTTGTCCTGGCTGATGAAATCAACCGATGCGCACCGAAAACGCAAGCAGCGATGTTGGAGGCCATGGCTGAGAAGCAAACGACCATTGAGGGTGTCTCTCACCCCATGATGAAACCTTTCATCTGCGTCGCCACAGCCAATCCGATTGAACAGGAAGGAACGTATAACCAGTTAGCTACATTGATTTAACTGGTGCGGAACCCCTTCCTGAAGCTCAATTGGATCGATTCCTCTTTAAGCTATGGTTAGATTATCCAGATCCAGAAAACGAGGTTGAGATCTTGCGCAGACAGCTAGAAGGTTCTGTAGCCGAGGTTGAAGCTATCACAGATCCCGAAGAAATCATGGAAATGCAGGAAATCGTGAACCACGTGTACATTGATGAAGTAATTCTAAACTATATTCGAGATCTCGTACAGAAAACACGCTCTGATCCCCAGATTCTTATGGGTGCTGGTCCTCGAGCCTCATTAGTCTTGATGAAATGTTCTAAAGCCAGAGCAGCTATACTGGGTCGTAGTTATGTAACACCGGATGATATCCGTGATTTAATAGTTCCCACACTAAATCACCGCCTCATAATTAAGCCTGAAATGGAGAATGGGATAGCCATCTTCACCGGTTGCTGAATTAGAGGGCGTAAATGTGGTGAGTATAATCAATAGGATCTTGGACGAAGTACCTACGCCTTTATAGCCCAGAAATTTACCTTTTTTTATTTTTCATTTTAAATAACCTTGAAATTGTAAAATATATGAAAGAAAATTACATTTTTCATACATTTAGATTAATTCAAAAAAAGGTCGCTGGTTTGAACCGATTTTTTTGAGTTTCCCCTTTTCTACCAATTTATTTATCTTCCAAAAATTCTCTACTGAAAGAGGGGATTTTAAAGAAAGAACCTAGATGAAATCAGATAAAAGAAATAGCGATTTTAGAAAATAAGAGAAAAAATTCAACCAAAGTCAAGAATTTTCGTGTTTTATTGAATTAATTCTGTCAAAACCACACTATATCATTATTAGAGGACTTCTGCATAGCGTGATAGTTCCCATTCGGAAACTTCCATGTTATAAATCTGATTTTCCTGGGTTTTCGAATTAATGAATGCTTCATATGCAACATTCCCAAGTACATCTTTCATAAAAGCGGAATGTCGTAGTGTGTGTAATGCCTGTCCCATACTTTCAGGCAAATTTTCAATCCCCAAGCGTGCTTTTTCTTCAGAAGATAAACCATATACATTTAATTCATTGGGAGCTCCTGGACTAATTTTTCTGACAATTCCATCCAAACCCGCACTGAGTAAGACTGCTAATTGTAAATAAACATTACCTGCGGGATCGGGACTTCTGATTTCACACCGAGCCGCTTTAGAATTCTGGAAGAAATTGGGAACTCGAATAAGCATAGATCGATTTTTAAATCCCCAAGCAATATAGGTGGGTGCTTCATATCCCGGTACTAATCGTTTATAACTATTCGGCCAAGAATCTAAAATACCAGTCATTTCTTTTGCATGATGTAATTGCCCACCAATCCAAAATCGCAATAAGTCACTGATCTTATTTGGATCTTGTGCATCGTAAAATAAATTTTCGCCATCTCGCCAAATACTTTGGTGTACATGCATTCCTGAACCATTATGACCATTCCAAGGTTTAGGCATAAACGTTGCGATATTCCCATATTGAGTGGCGACCGATTTTATAATCATTTTCATCGTGATCGTTGCATCTGCAATCTCTCCTACTTGATCATAACGAATATCCACTTCATGTTGAGATCGAGCCACTTCATGATGAACCTTTTCAACTTGGATATTAGGAAAGAAATCAGCATAAATAGCGATCTGGCGTCGAATTTGGTGATCGGATTCCGTATGATCCAGATCAAAATATCCTCGTACATCAGTTCGACGAGGTACATTTTCTCCATCTTTTTTCAAAAGGAAAAATTCCAATTCTGGAGCAGCATAATATATATATCCCATATCTGCGGCTTTTTTCATAGCACGTTGTAAGATATAACGCGGATCACCTTCATAGCGATCGCCATTTGGTGTATAAATATCACATAATAAACGTGCCGCAGTGGTATTTGCTTCTTGCCACGGTAAAATTGCAAAAGTCGAAGGATCAGGAACAGCCACCATATCTGACTCTTCAATTCGACCATATCCATTTATAGAAGAACCATCGAAACCTTCTCCTATTTCGAATGCATCGGGTAATTTATTTGCCCGAATTCCGAATGATTTAATCGTACCCTCAATACTTGTAAAATGCAATTGGCAGTATTTGATTTGATTATTGTCAATCTTTTTTAAAACCTCTTTCACTAATTCGTCCCGTTTCGGATCTTTCATATCGATCATCGTTGCATTCACTCCTTTTTCAAAAAATAATTGATTACTTTTGAAAAGATTTCCGTCCTTTTTTTGTTTTGGGAAGAAAACACATTAAAAATTTTTTTATATCTCATTTTTTAAAAAATATTATGTCCCAAAGTCATATTAACTCGAACTGCATGGTAGATCGTAAGCAAACGAACGAACCTTATTGTCATTACCATATCAACCGTCTGGCTAATAGTAAGAGTGAAAAATATAGTTAGTATATTTATTTTAAATGTGAGATAAGCTGCGATCCAGTCATGTAAAGATAACATGATTTTTTATGCAATTTTGCACAGTGCTTGGTATGCCTGTGACATGGTCTAATCCTAATCCCTTTGCTGGATAATGTATTACTTCTAGTATTATTACTACAAAAACAGCAATCTGCAACACATAATTCAACAGGATTTCAAGAAATTCAATCCTGAATAAATCCCAATTTTCTCAAAAGCTCTGTCATGCTCTTCCCTTTTTCGGCACCATAGCGATTTTGACTCCATTTCAAATAAAACCAATCGAGGTAGTGGGAAAACTCATGATCGGAAATCAGTCCAAGATGCTGTTCCGGATCGTCATATGCTGCAATTAGGTCTTCAGTTTCTTGCTCAGTCATTTTATGGTAGTGATCGTAATGGATGATCCCAGGACCCACCCATCTTCCTTTATTGAAAATCGGTTCACTTTTTCGATACCCCAAGCATATACTTATCAATGGAAAGCAGTGTTTCTCGGGGAGTTGGAATTCTTGCTGAATTTCCTCGAAAGGTGCCCGATGGAGGGAATTAGTGAAGAGTGAATCGATTTTCAGGGATTTTGCGGCAATTACCGCTGTTTGGGCGACCAGTATTGCGTCAGTGGATCCGGTAATAAACCCAAGCATATTATAATAGTCGTAGGGATGGTTTAGATACTCTGCGCACTTAAATATCCGGTTATAATCCACACAAATGATGAGGGCTTTATTACTACCGTAGAAATATTTTTTCAGTATATCCTTATTTCTCACAATGATGATTGAATAGCTTTGGCGAGCCGAAGCATTTGCAGCTTTCACTGCAGCATGAAGAATGGCATCCAAGTCTTCCGAGAATATTTCTTTGGTGTCAAATTCCCGGATTGATTGCAGATGATGGATCAAATCCAATGTTTCATTTTTTTGCTTAGACATAGTTCACTGTTTCTATCTTTCAAACGAATTAATAATTATTTGCAATAACAAAGAATTTCGGGACATAAGCTGTAATTTATTAATAACACATCCGCTTCCGTTCAATCGCTATGTAATCTTTCCGTTTTCGGAGTTTTGGTATTAAAAGTGTTAATCCAATGATACATCTATTCCTCCTTCTGTTGACTCTTATATTCCTCTATAAATTTCTTCGATTTTTCGATGTAAGCATTCCAGAATTTCTCATCGAGGTTTTTGGTTTCCCCCACCAAAAAATATGCCAGATTGCCCACCTCATGTGGGAGTTTCGCATCGGTGTCTAGAAATTTTTCGGGACGCAAACCATGATTTACCAAAAAAAGTCCAACTACGACTAAAATTCTCAATGCGAATAAATATGCAATACAATTGACAGAATTTTGAAAAGTTTCTATTGCTATCAAGAAAATTAAGAGCATTCCAATGGATAATAGAATAAACTTTTCTTTGAGAATACCTTTAGTGCGAATTGCTCGAATAAGGAAACCAAAGATCAGAAATGACACCAAAAACGAAGCATAAATCGCCCATAGGATTTCGTTCAGTCGAATAAACTTTTCCTGACCAAAAAATATGAGGGATTCCCAGCTCATTATGAGAATCCAAGCAGGAATATAAATTGAAAAGCGATATCTGCGTCTAATAAGCAATTCAGTTCCAACATATGTTGTAAAAATCATGATTAGCCCGATTGCAGTGTAAGTGATTAATTCCATGTAGGTATACGAGGTGTTGAGGGGATATGGATATTGCAGAAATCCCAAAGGGTCGCTAAATAGCCGGTTTATTAGCTGTACCAAATAAACTGCATAAATAAATCCAAAAGATATGGATGCTAAACCAAAATACAAAATAATTTTAGAGCGGGATTTATTGTATCGTATGAATAGTAATATTCCTAAAGTAATCCCAATAAGATAAATAAGCGTACCGGTTATCTCACTAATCCGCATATAAATTTCAATTGAATCCAAAACACTTACCCCACTATTAGATGGGTCTAAATCTAAATAAATATACAAGATTCACCCATTCAATACTCATTTTTTTAATAGTGTTTCTACTCGAAAATCTTAACAGAAAGATATAAAAAAGCTAATAGCAAAATAAAAATTATTTAGGATTCTTCCTACCCAATCCGCACCAGAGCATATAAACGGAGCAGGAACACGTGGAAAACTATCTGTTTAAAATATTGTTAGGGGGGTGCGTTGGACACAAACGAACGGAGATTATAAGTCGTTTTACTACTGGGCAGTTTCATTCTACTTCAAGAATAATTATTGGAGTTGATTTTGCTGCTCATTGCTTGGAACTTCCTGATAAAGAGGGCACCGTTACCCTTCAGATATGGGATTTCGATCAGGAAAAGCGATTCCGCTCCTTAGTTCCTTGTTTTTGCCAAGGTGCAGCAGGGGCGATGCTTTTTTTTGACCTCTATCAATCCGATACTTTATTCGAATTATCTGAATGGATTTCTATTATCCGCAAGCACACGAATAGAATACCGATTATTCTATGTGGCACAATCAGTTATGATACTTCTATCAATTCGAATCCTTCACACAAATTAGATGAGAAAGAAATACAAAACTTCCTAATCAAGCACCATCTCAATGAGTATCTTGAATTAAATGTGGAAACTGGATGCAATGTGAATGAATCCTTTGAGATATTATCCACCTTAATGGTGCAGCAATGGTCATTGTTGAATTTTGGGACTACCGACCGCATTACAGCACTTCTCCAACCTCAGCTACTCTAGTTATATCCATTGATTCAGAAAGGGGAATTTAAATCTATAATTTGAAGGATTAGAAAAAATCAACGCACATGTTCCCACCAGTCACTTCCACTAGATTTTTCATTTCCAATTTCTATTGAGGTTTTTACCTTCATCATTCTAGAATTTTCCCAAAATGGAAGATGATTGAAGTATTACGTTTTCTTTTCTAAAATATTTCTTAAGTTTTTTCCTTCTTCTTCCATGTGTTTAACAAACAGTTCCGTTTGTTTTTTTGCGATTTTAGTTAATAATTTTCCAGCCCTAAAAGTTAACGTCGCAGTGAATAATGTATTTACTCCTTTTGGTTCGATTATAAAAGAACCTCGAGGTGAAAGAAGAGAAATTGGAAACAGATTCCTAAATTCTATGAGATGGTTTTCAACAATTTCAGTTAATTTAAATTTGATTTTGTGCTTTTCTCCATGAAGATATTCTTCAGCATAAAGAATAGAACCAATTTCAAACGGTTTTCCTTTAATCCACTCGGCTTTAATATGATCGGGATGCCAATCGCAATAATTTTCAGTAAGATGCATGAACCAATCAAAAACTTTCGAAGGAGGAGCTTGGATTTCTACTGAATCTATAACTATCATCTGATTTTACCTCTATAAGAATTGGATAATAACATTCGCCTTAACCAAGTCAATGATAGATATTAATATAAATTCAGCTCTCAAGAATTTAAACACGCAAAAACTGATATTACTCTTTACTCCTTTTTCTACATATGAGTTCGGGTAAAAAAAGTAAAATTATCCAATGAATTGAAAACCATGTAACTGTTCCCAATCTAAGTGAAATTCTCGCAGATAAGATAGTACCTTCGGATTTGCAATCCCTATTATTATATGTTTACCAGAAAAGAGGTTCTCATCGTAATCCACGGGATATTCTATTAGATTACAGTATAAATAAGTTTCTATTCCCTTCTCAACGCGATCCTAAACTTCTTCTTGAGTGGGATCGCACTGCATTCTCTCACTTACTGGAAGGATTTGAAGCGATTGAACTCTCTCCCGTTGCTCCACTGGGCTGCATTTCCAGCTTAGCCCCCGTCACTCAAGACTGGATAGTTGCAACCATCCGAAATACGGAAAATAAATATCTAAATTTAAGTGATAAACGTTAGAAAAATGCGGTCAACTTTGAACTCGAGTCAATTCTAGAGCGAATAGAGTATAGCTAAAAAGTTATTAAAATCAAAAATTATGAGTTGTCGCAGATACAATTCACTAAACCTTCTTGGGATATGCAATTTCCGTGTGATTGAGTATTATAACAAAAAATAGATACGAAAATTCTGGAAAAAATATCATAAACTATGTAATTTCTCACTTATTTCTTTAATAAGTAGGATTGCTATACTATCTTGTGGAATATCCTTTAGATTTGAATCATCCCTACTGGTACAAGTACATTAAATCGGTGGATCCGAAAATAATCGAGAGTATCATTCGTGAAGAAATCCTCACATCTGAAAAACTACAGATCCACCTGGATGTTTATGATCAGCCCATCGAAAAACCATCAATCAGGAATGTCATTTTCATTCATGGAACCGCCATATACAGCCGATTTTATGCGGAATTTTGCTACAATTTATGGTTGAAAGGATTTCGCGTATTTGCTCCAGATTTACCTGGACATGGGTTAAGTGGAGGTTCAAGGGGTTATTTCACAATGAAATTATTGACTGATTCGATTTCTCATGTAGTGAAATATATTAGAACCACATATCCTGGCAAAATTTGTCTGATGGGTTCAAGTTTAGGAGGAATAGCGACGCTTTATACAGCCCTAAGTTCTACTTCCTTGGATATGATTATTTGTCATAATGCAGCATTATTTCATGAGGATGCATATAAATCCATTGTGAAAGTGGGCGGATTCTTAAACCTCTTGATAAAAATGGTTCCATTCTTCTCAAAAATTGTACCAAAATTGCGATTGAGTGTATTTCTATATCTCCCTCGGGAAAGACTGGCTTCCACATCAGAAGGATTAGAAGCATATAACAAATTTGTGAAAGATCCTCTTTTAGCGAGAAAATATACCTTACTCAGTTTATACAGTCAAATGAATGAAGCTCCGCATAAATCAATTGAAGAACTTGAGATCCCGGTTCTATTCATAAATGGTGAGAACGATCAATTATTCACCCCTCGGTTCATTGAGGGAATATTTAAACGGATATCATCTAAGAATAAAAAACTGGTAATTCTAAAGAGAGCAGAACATCTAATCTTCCAACAAAATATTCCTGAAGTGTTGGATGAAATTCTCCTGTTTTTGAGATAACGCCGATACTTATTAATTAAGAAAATTATTTTCCAATATGGTATTATCCAAAGAGCTGGCAATTTCATTGCATGAGAAGGAAGCTTTATTTTTTCCTCATATAATTTACATTATCAAAGAGAATAGAGAATAAATATGCCCGAATTCCACTTAAATACTCCCATTCCGCTCGCTGAATTAAAAAACATACGAATTGGGGATATTGTATATGTTAGCGGAATTATCATAACAGCCCGTGATGAAGCACATGTGAAAGCATTAGAATGGCACAAAGAAAATAAGAGCTTACCTGTGAATTTCAATGGGAATGGACTGTTCCATAGTGGTCCCATAATGAAGAAAAACAAGCAAAATGTGTGGGAAGTCGTTGCGGCAGGATCGACTACATCCGCACGGATGGAATTATTTGAAGATGAGTTCATTACAGTTTTTCATCCAGGAATTATTATTGGTAAAGGGGGAATGGGTGTACGAACCACTAAAGCGTGCCAGGAGGAAACTTGTATTTATGGATATTTCACAGGGGGTGCAGCGTTGCTTGCAGCGGATCGTATTAAAAAAGTAAAAGATGTATTTTGGTTGGAAGATCTCGGAATGCCCGAATGCCTATGGGTTTATGAGGTGGAGGATTTTGGTCCCCTTATAATAACGATTGATTCCTATGGGGGAAATCTCTCCATACAACGCAATCAACATATAGAAGCAAATATGAAGAAAATTCTGGAGGAATTGCATTAGATGAAGGATCTAGCTTTTATCGTGGAAGACACAGGGGTAAAATTATTAGAAATTGCAGTAACACAGCTGCCCACCGAATTGAGAAATACTCTTCTGGATGCGGAAGCTAATACAAAAGGATCACTGGGGAAATCGCAATTACATGCGATAAATGAAAATGTGCGACTCGCTGCAGCACAGAACAAACCCATGTGCCAAGATACGGGAATTATTGCATTTTTTGTGAAGATTGGAGATGGTTTTCCGTTGCGTTCCGAAGTAAAAGCAGCATTGAATCGCGCAACCAAGAAGGCTACTGAACATATCCCTTTGCGACCTAACGCAGTGGATATGTTTGAAGGAAATACCAACACCAATGTGGGAATGCGGGGATACATTCCGTGGTTTTATATAGATTTAGTTAAGGGAGATACATGTGAGATTATTATAATGCCCAAAGGAGGAGGAAGTTCCAATGTGGGAAAAATGAAAATGATTCCTCCTGGAAAAGGAATTAAAGGGATAAAAGAATTTGTTGTAGAAGCGGTTGCTTCTGCAGGACCACTTGCATGCCCCCCATATATAATCGGTGTGGGTGTTGGTGGAGGAGAAGATATGTGCATGAATCTTGCCAAGATCGCACTACTTCGGCCCTTGTATCACTACCACAAAGATGAGAAAATTGCCACTTTAGAGAAAGAGTTGGTGGGAATTTTGAATAAACTTGAAATTGGAGTAATGGGGCTTGGAGAAGGACCATCGGTTCTAGACGTCCATATGGAATTTGCAGCGCGTCACCCAGCAAGTATACCTGTAGGTGTTGTGATATCCTGTTGGGCTCTACGGCATGCTGGAGCAACGATTGATAAAGATGGTAGTGTAAGCTGGCATTCCCAGTAAAATAAATTTAGTCAGTTAGTAACTACTCCAGATTATATTGATGTTCTGTTGTCTAAAATAAAAAAGAGATGAATTAGAATAATCCAAGGGGGATTCCAATTGCGACAATGACTATTGCAATTCCCAGAAAAATAAGTGTACTCATCAGTGTGGAAATGATTTTCTTTTTCTTATAGAGTAACATCATTACGAGAGATGAATACGTCAAGATGATTGCAAGAGTTATGAAATTACCCCAAATTACTATCCCCAAGTCGACTCCAATGAACATATCTAATATAAAAACGGGCAACTCCACGATAAAGTAGGCAAAGAATGGATTCATTCCAAAAGCTCGTAGATATTTTAATTCCCAGTTTAATTTACGATCGAATAAGGAAAATATGAATAATCCAAAACAAGATATTCCGATTGAGATTAAATTGTGAGCTAAAGAAACTTGATGTTTGGATGCCTCCCATCCTGGGATGAAATTGATCCCAAGCCCTACTGCGTAATTTAGTAATGCAAAAATTAAGAGATTTCTGTATTTGGTTGATTCTTTTTTATCTGAAAGTACTAAATAATCCCCAACCGAGCTAGCAATAATACTAATCGATGCATAACCAAAAATTGTTCCAAAAATCCCTCCATGAGAGGATAATTCAGCATACTGTTTTAGAAAAGTAGTGACCAAGCCTATTTGGTACACAAACGATAATGAATAGCCCGCAAGTAATCGATAAAGAGGATTTTTTATCGCACAAAATGCAAATCCTATAAGACCTGCAATTGCAATAGAAACAAGGACATCCCATCCAATTGTTACTAATCCTGATTCAATTTCATATAAACCCTGGTCTACAAGTACAATTAATGCTCCCAGTACAAATAAAACTCCATATCGGGTTAATACATACAAAATAGCTTTTTTCTTTCCCTTAGTTTCCACACGCTTTCGATATGCAACGTTCATAAGCATCCCTAATATGAAAATGAAAGCAGCAGCACCCACATCATAAAGTGTCATGTAGTTCGATCCTGAGGGAGCATGATCAAACAAATAATGAAGAATTATACTAAAACTACTTTCTCTCCAAGCATCAGGTGGAAACACGAGTCCAATGATTAACCACACAACAATTAATCCACGCCCTTGATCGATGAATCTCAACCTTTTTTTCTCACGTTCAGTTTCAATTTCTTCACTGATTATTGGTTCCGAATTCGAATTCCCATTTTCAAGACTCATTTTTTTCACTTATTATTCGAGTTATACAAAATCATACGATCATTTGTAGATAGAACATATAATGATTTAGATCCGAAACAAGAAAATGAAAAATTATCTCTAATTTTGATCTATTAACATACATTTTGAAAATTAGAATAGAGAATATCTAATATACACTTCAGCATTAATTTGAATTAGCTTTTAATGGAGAAATCGAGAGTGGTCTCTATTTTTCAAATTCATCAAGTTTCCAAACAGTATCGAGATGTAACTGCATTACAAGATATTACACTGGATATTCACCAAGGAGAAATTCTGGGGTATATCGGTCCTAATGGTGCCGGAAAAACCACCACAATTAAAATTTTGGTTGGACTGATCAGAAAGTTTCAAGGAACCGTGTCATATTATGGTAAAAATATCCACGATTCCGAAATATCTAATTCTCTTCATCAAGAACTTGGATATCTTCCACAAGAAACCGATTTTCAGCAATGGCGAACCGTAAATCATGCACTTCGAACCTTTGGATTATTATCTGGAATTCCCAAAGACTCTCTTGCTGAGTCCATTTCAAACGTATTACAACTTGTGGGATTATCTGATGTTATGAACAAAAAGATCATCCATCTTTCTGGCGGTATGAAACAAAAATTGAACCTTGCTCAAGCATTGTTACATAAACCGAAATTCTTGATTTTAGACGAACCTATGTCGGGATTGGATCCTTCCTCACGATATCAAGTAAAAAACATCATACGTAGCCTTCATCAACAAGGAATCACCATATTCTTCTCCTCTCATATATTGGGGGATATTGAAAATCTAGCAACTCGGATTGCCATTATTCACCAAGGGCAGCTTGTGAAAATCGGAACACCTTCAGAATTAAGTGAAGAGTTTCGCATCGGGAATGATATTGAAGTAGTCTATAAAAAGGATAGTCCTCAGATACAAGAAAACGAATTGGAGTGTATTGAATCAATAACCAGGGAATCGGAATTAAATCATATTATCCATAGTAATCCCGAAGTGGACACGGATGAGTGCATGCAATTGCTTCTGCGTTATATTACGGATCATAGAATAAAAATCCGGACAATCACTCTCAGAGAACCCGATCTTGAGGATGTGTATTTGCATTATGTTCAAGGAGGGAATTGAAAGTGAGAAGATCCAAACTGGGCTTATTATATGTTGACGAATTAATTGGATATTATAAATCCAAACTCATGTTGGTATTGTGGGTAGGGCTTCCTCTCCTCTCATTTCTCATGCAGTATTTAAATCCAGATCTTGAAGGATTTCCCGTATCCACCTTTGTAGCAATATTGGTGGGATCCATTGGGGGAACATTGTCTTCTGTAATGTTGAGTACAACGATTACTGCAGAACGTAATCGTAACGTGTATGATTTATTCCTCATTCGACCTGTGAAAAGGTGGGAATTACTGACAGCGAAATTTTTTGCTGTACTCACGTGTCTATTACTCGCTGTAGTGATAAGCATCGTAATGGGAATTGTTGTGGACGTCATCAAAATTGGAACTCCTATTGTGGAATTGCTCCAGACTAACTTAGAAAGTTTGATGGTTGCACTCGCAACAATCTCCATTGCATGCTCTATTGGCGTATTCTTCGGTACACTCATTAACTCCGTGGCTGTTTCAGCTGTATTATCCGTTTATCTGGGGAATCAGTTGTCTGCTATTATAATTTTACCCACGGTCTTGATTACTGGAATTAATATCATTTTATATGCTGTTCTAGCGGGTGTAGGAGTAACATTGTTGATAATGACTGTATCGATTGTAATTTTCACCAAGAAATCCCAGTATTAACCTCTTCTTATTTATCTCTATCTTCTAGAATGATAATCGCACTGATAACCCTCGATGATCCGATGATGCCAAGTTCCATGTCAAATCCGTACTTCCTTTGACCACCGTGCATAATTTATTAACCCAAATATAGTCAATTCGTATAAATGGAAAGGATACATGCCAAGTTTTTCCCAGAAATGGTACATTGCCCGAAACAATCCACGAATCTTGCAGATGAGTAAATAGACTCCAATAAGTGATATCAAGAAGGGAATTAGGTGTGTTAAAATCTCCCATAAGCACCAAAGGGTGGGTATAACCTAGATTATCCAAAATTGTTTTCGCATGTTGGTAGCGTTGGATATAGTAAAAAGGGACGTCAAGATGCGTGTTAATCACGATAACTATCGTGTCGTTTAAATTGATCTCTGCGATAAGCATTCCTCGTGACAGCATATCATCATATCGAACAGGAATAAGTTGAGAATACGTTATATTATATCGGGATAGGATCGCTAATCCATACTCCCTCACCTCAGAAATGGTGGGTATTGCATAATAGTCATAGGATAACAAAGTAGCAAACTCTGATATCGTCAAGCTAGATCCTTCATAAATAATATTAGTCAATTCCTGTAATGCAACGATATCTGCATCACATTGAGTAATAACTTGTACGGATTCATCATTTGCACCGAATTGTACATTATAAGAAAGAAACTTCAGTGAATTCGTTTGATCTTTAGTCGATGATGCGGAGAAACTAACAAATAGTGGTATTAATAACTGCAGACTATATAGAGAAACAACACTAATCCCTCCAATGAAAATAATCTTTTTCCATTTTTTATTCAGGAGTTTCATCTCAAGATCCCAACTTCTAGGAGATAAATATGTGTTTTGGTTCAACTGTAAAAAATAGGGGGATGTGAGAGAAAAAAATAGGGGGTTTTGTTGGTGTGTTAAAAAATAAGAGGTTCACATCCCTTGGGAACTGATCTCTTCCCCGTTTATAAAGAAATAGTGTACACTCAAAAGCAAGTCTTTAAGTCTGTGACTTGCTATCTCCATCTCAAAAATAACGCGATCCGATCATGTCAGAATACAAAAAAAAACCGGAAGGCAAACCGGATAAGAAAAATCTTGGAGCCTTTATGGTAACGGATGTCGAAAAAGCCTTAAGAGATGTCAAACGCAAAGAAGAGGAACACAAAGACGACCCTGATGACGATAAATATGATGATGATGACGATTAGGTAATATAGTATTTGCTCATCTTTTTCTTTGTTCTTTTTTTTTGACAATTATCTCCATACCATCCATTGTAAGGGATATAGGAATTGCCAAGAATTGTTATGCGTATGGAGATCAATAAAATAACCTTATGCAAGTTAAAATTCCTTACTCATTTTCGCTATAGCAAATTCACTTAATGCGAACTAAGAAAAACATGAAAATAGTTATTGAGAAGAGTTAAAATGTGGATTTCTTAAATCTAATTAATACTAAAATGAATAAAAATAGTTTCTCACGTTTAATAATATGGATTTTTCTTCCAATTATTGTGATCCTAATAGTTAATTCGCTTAGTGTGAATTTGCAAATAGGGATTTCAACTGAATTCGACTCTGTTGATCTTCCATCCCCACAAGCTGATCTAACCTATCAAAGATGGAGTGCATATTGGGGGAAACCATTTATAGACCACGCGGAAGATGTATGGGCAGATCAGTATTATGCATATGTTTGCGGAACATTAGGGCTGAATATAGCAAGTTCAAAATTGATTTTATCTAGATATAGTGAGTGGGGCTGGGGATGGCAAGACTGGAATGTAACATGGACAGATGGTTCTCCCACGTATGGAAAAGCGGTTTGGGGAGATAGTTCATATATTTATACAGCAGGAAAATCATCGAATAAAATTGTATTAATTAAGTGGGACGTTTTTGGAAATCAAATATGGAATACATCTTGGAATTTAGGAGGTCATTTTGGAGACATTCACTCAATTTGGGGCATCAATGATATCTTATACATTAGTGGAGTATACATTAATGACACCCTTTTGATCAAATGGGATGATGAGGGAACTCAAATTTGGAACCAAACTTGGGGTGGCAGTGGTTGGGAGGAATCATTTGATGTATGGGGAATAGAAAATGAGATTTATACTTGTGGTAGCACCTCCACATATGGTTCTGGTTTAAATGATTCTGTTATAATAAAATGGAATTCAAATGGTGATCAAATTTGGAATCGAACATGGGGATACACTTCTGAAGAATACTATACATCCCTTTTTGGAAACACTGACGGTGTATACTTATGTGGAAATATTTGGGATGAAAGTCATACATTCACTGATATTGTTATTTCACATTGGAATTTCGACGGTGACTTGCAGTGGAATCAAGCTTGGGGGGGATCTGAGGATGAAAGAGCGTATTCTATTTGGGTGAATGAGTTCTATATCTTTTTATGTGCAACTTCGCAAAGCTATGGAGCAACCTATGAAGAAGTGGTTCTCCTAAAATGGACGTATGCAGGAGTATATATCGAATCCTACTGGCCTACGTGGTGGTATAATTATCAATATATTGGAACATCTATTTATGTTTCTCATCATAATGTATATATTTGTGGATGGTATAATGGAAGCGAGGAAGTTACGGGAGATTATGATCAATTTCTGTTCAATTTCTATTCATACGACTATCCTCCGGCTCCAGAACTTTTCATAATTAAACCAAATCCCAGTCTAAACGGAACTTTTCTTCTCGAATGGCAAAATATTTCTGAAACGGATTCATACAATCTTTACAAAGATATTCATCCCATTCTTGATATCTCTACCAGAATTCCGTATCAAACATTGACCAACACAAGTTTTATTGAAATGGGACTCGATGAAGGGACATATTTTTATGTTGTTACTTCTGTATTGAAAGATACTGAATCTGATATCTCAAATCCCGGAGTAGTTTTGGTTGATTACCCAGATCCACCAAAAGAAAAGATTCCTGGGTATAAAGTATTGCTTTTAATAGCAGTTCTTGGCTTTACGAGTCTATGTATAATTAGAAAGGTTGTAACAAAAAATAAATGAGATTTAAAATCTTTTTAGTAATATTGACCATAATTTGCTCGAAAAAAGGGAAATATATAATTTAATTATCCAAGTTTAGGTTCGGGACTCTTAATCCCAGTATTTCGTTCTTTTTCTTTCGTAACGGCAATGTAAATTGCCCGAATGATAGCCCATAATGAGGGTGCGAATAAAACCATAGCGGGAACAATCGCGAACATCGCAAGAACTGCCAAATCAAGTTGTTCGAGAAAAATCACCGTTAGAAGGGTATTAAACACGAACATAATTCCTATACTAATGAGCCAGGAAAAGATGTTTGCTCGGTTCCGTTTTAATTTTCGAAATACTACTCGATAAAAAAGGACAGACATCCCTAATGATACAATAAACGAAATTACATAAAATAGAACAAGAAATACTCCATTAGCCATTGCATACACCTATATCATAATTTGGATTTATTATGCATATTATCCCTTTTAATATAGCTCCACCAGTTGTTTCTCGCTTAACTTGCAGATTTTATCATCACGGAAAATAATCCCCAGAATCGATTTACCGCTTTACCTGTCCCAAGTAGACGAAAGAGAAATGCTTCCGATATACCTATTAATGAATAGGATTTCTTGATGTGTTTGAAAATCTTCGTCTTCCGAAATTGCTTTTCCAACTCGTCCGAGCTGACACGGCTCCACACACCATTCTTTTTCAAAAAACGATCAAGGATATTTACCCATTCTTCTGCCATTTTCATCCCATAATACAAACCCGATGAACCATTCGCATCCACAAATCCTGCACTATCCCCGATTAATACAATCCCCCCGTTCCCTAATACAAATTTCTCTGCCAATGAAGCATTCGGCATCCCGCTGAGTGCTTCATATTCTACTTCAATTCCTTTAAATACATCAGAAAATCCGGGATAACTCGCTTTTAACTGCTCCCATACTTGCATAATCTCCTCGTCTGAGGGTAATTTTGCGGTTTTGATTTTTAGAACCTGACCCATCCGAAGCATTACTCCAGCTTCAATATTGTTTCCTCCAATTGGGAACACGTAAGCTGCTAAGGGGGGAAAGTTGGGTGCATACTCCAGATCTCCACTTGGTATCAACCAGAATTGAGGATTTGGGGTTTTTTCAATGTCGATATTGGCATTTTTTCCACGGAACTTCACAATCGGGCAATTAATTTTTGAGTAATCTACTCCTAAGATTTTCCCTAAAGTGCTATTATGTCCATCACATGCAAGAACAACTTTCGCATTAATTTCTCGTTCGATTTCGGAGTTATCTATATAATTTACTCCCGTGCAAACTCCTTTCTCATCCATGATGGGAGAAATAACCTTAGAATTATATCGAATCTCTACTCCTGCTTTCTCAGCAGATTGGACAAAACGTTCGATAAATTCTCGCCACTCAAAAAAATAATAAGGAACATGAACATCTACTAAAGTTGATTTCTTATTTCCCGGACTGTGGAATCTTCGATAGGAAGGTTTTACCGTCGCAATTTTTTGGACGAATCCTTCTCCGAGGATCTCGTCTTCTAATGGATAATGTGCCATACTCTCTCCACGGGGCAGTGGTCCTGCAATGCTTCCCTTTTCTAATACAATAATTTTAAATCCTTGTCGAGCTGCAAGGATTGCTGCGGTTAATCCGGCAGTTCCCGCACCCACGATGCAAAAATCACAATCATAGTTCATAACTCATTATGTGTAGTAGGTCTTTAAAAATATAAAACAATAGAAAACCTCAAGAATTCCTAAAAAAACATTAAAATCCCTAAAATTTTCTCTCCCTACCTCTTTTTATTAGCTTTCTAATAATGGGATCTATATGGCAATGGTAATCAGTTTCACAAATGGTTTATCAGGGGATTTATTAAGAATGGGAGATTTTTTGAACATAATTGCACGAGCTCAAGATTATGTGTTATACTCGTCATTGATGCCCGGTTTAAACGAAGAAACACGGGATGAATATTACGAACAAGCATTAGACTGGTTTGATTTTATGATAGAACGAAATCCCCTGTTTTCACATGATGCATATATGGGTAAAATCTATGCATTATATATAAAAGGGGATATGGACCAAGTAAAGTTCACTTATGAGGAAATGAAAAAAAACGACCAGATGGATGAATTTGATGGACTTAGTATGTTATTTTCTTAGATAAGGATCCCATGTGATCACGAATAAAGCACTGATGGATAAAAAGAAAAAATTCATGGATGCTTATGTAACGCATACGATAACGAGTATTCCATATCTGAGAAGCTGGAAGGATTTGGTATTACGGTGAAACACCTGAGAGAATATATCAATTAGATACTAAAAAATGGATGATATACTTTAATATATAGAAAAAAGGAAAAAATTGATTGTAGGGGTGTTAATCTAAGCTCGTTCTTCTTTTACAAACGATATCATTTCAACATCCCAGAGAGCTCCTCGAAGACCAATTGGATCCTTCCAATCACGTTTTCGTCCTGCTTTTGGAAGTTTAATCAAGCTAAGGAAAAATTCGAAGGAACCATAACCCCGAGCTACTACATCCCATCCATATAATCCAAATATCCATATCGTCATTAGAATGGCAGCCGTTATTACTGTCCAACTTGTATTTAATCCGTATCGAGATAGGAAATTTGAAACTCCTGGAACTTCTGGAACAATTGCACTCATAAGAAATCTCAATATGAAATCAGCAATTCCTAAGAAATATACCGTTAGACTAAATATACCAAATCTTCGAATCCATCGAGTGAATCTCAACCAATTCCGTTCATTTATCTTTGGATTAAATTCAATCCAGCTAAATGTTGCCAGTATTATTGGGGCTTGTAATCCAAGGGAGACCAATGCAAACCATCGTGGATGGATATGAAAACCAATATTGGCAAACACAGCATCAATTCCCGTCAAGCCAGCATATTCGTAGAGGAAAAATAGATCGAGTACACCTAATATTAATGCAAGCAAACTTGGAAGGAGCATCAATCTTAAATGCTTTCTCTGTGGTTTTTCTTGTAAAATCACATATACAATTCCCATCCCAATGAAAAAAGAACCAAGCATTGGGAAAAGTGGAGCTTCACGACCAGCAATCCAATTTATAGCAACTCGTTTCATCACATATCCAAACTCTGAGAAAAATTGTCCCAGCGTGGTGTAATTATCGTGGAAAACTCCAGAATCTAACAAATAATAATGAAAACCCTCGCCATTTGACCATTCTATCAGAGGAATACCTAAGCTATTTGCAATTCCTTCTACGACATAGGGGCTCACAATGATTATCGCAAAACCAATTATATAGCAAATTACTACTTTGATGATCCAGCTGTATTTTCCCTTGATTACTTGGAATAGAAGGAAGAAAAATGCTGTAATGATCATCATTACCCCTATGGATTCGATTGCTTCAATAAGGAAGAACATGTCCCAGTTATTCATCCATGTTACTGATATAGGAATTGAATTGATAGGATTCGCTCTAGACCAAATTTCGAGGAATCCCCAATAAGGAAATACAGTGACCCAGAGTTTTCCAACCAAGATCAATATAAATCCTGCAAAAATCTGTTTTCCGAATATTCCCCATATATTATTTCCCTTCTTTGCAGCAGATTCCAATTGATAAAAGTTTGCAATTGCGGAGATCATAATGAAAAATCCGCGCCAATGGATTAATACGAAAATGAAGATTGCCAAAATTAAAAAACCTATGCCTTGCGAGAAAACAGCCGCAGGGTCTGCAAATTTATCCCAGTTCACAAAGAGAAAATGGAATAACGCAGTGAAAAAGATGGCAATCCCTCTCCAAAAATCTATACTTGTCAATCGTTTCATACATTAATCACTCATTTAACTTTCTCTTAATATTTTTATTTTCGTTAAAGGTGGTTATTCCTATCTTGATCATTCACTATTAAAATCTTGCGTTACAACACTAATCCATATGAGTGTAGTCGAGAATCAAAATAATTAGGTGAAAGCTGAACAACTCTATGATGATGCGATCATTTCTCGTTTAGATTCATGCTGAATAAAAAAGTACGGTTCTACGTTATATAATGATTTATCGGCTTCTATTCGAGAAAAGGTGATAGTTTTCCAAGTTGTTAAAATCCTTTTCGTGAAAATAGACCATCCTCCTTCTGTGATAAATTCTTGATTTCGTAATTTTTTGATCATCCAGACAATTACATCAAACAGTGCAATAAATACACTAAAGAGAG
>Ga0209253_10001591_pt1 | contig 19950 bp, 19 predicted proteins | sample FrelakmetBRP12BR_FD_187145 | JGI IMG/M metagenome (GOLD analysis project Ga0209253, IMG submission 187145) | Freshwater lake sediment microbial communities from the University of Notre Dame, USA, for methane emissions studies - BRP12 BR (SPAdes)... | ecosystem: Environmental > Aquatic >... | reverse complement strand
TTCTACATCCACCTTGGCGTTGACTAACAGAAAAACTAGCTTAGCGCGTGCTAAGGAAAAACGTACGGGTTGTTCTGTATTTGTTTCTTATGCGCTAATTCTTTGACTGGAAAGGCTTTTAAGCCTAAAACAGCCATCATTACTTAATATAGGCATCCACAATGACATAAAAGTGAAAACAAACCTGAAACGAGGCTTTGCGATGCACTAAATGTAGCTACACAATTAGAGAATACAGCTAAATAGTCGGATTTTTGCCCAAAGAAAAATGATCAAGCTTGGTTTGTGAGCCAAGAAAACCCTGAACACTCTGAAGCAAGAGTTCAATCTATGTATAAGAGATTCTAGAGCCGTCCAAGAGGTCCTCTGAATCAGCATTACTTCTGAAAGACTTACGAGGTTAGGGTTCTCTTAGTGTTTTTCTTTGAAAAGTATGGTATTTCTGTTGGGCTTAGGTTTAAATGCGAAATCTTTTATTAGAAACGTTACAATAACCAGTAGCAAAAGGTGACAGACCGTGTTCAAGCTTAAAGTTGCAGACGCAAAGCTTCTGCGCGACATGATAACCAGCATAAGCATATTAGTAGACGAAGCTACGTTCAAACTCGATCCCGAAGGGATGAAACTCCGCGCCATGGATCCATCGCGAGTGGCCATGGTCGACTTCGAATGGCCCAAAACTGCCTTCGACGAATACCAATGTACCGAGCCCGCGAAAATGTGCATAAACATCACCGAACTTCTAAAGCTGCTTAAGCGAGCGAACAAAGGCGAAACCGTCGAACTCGGGCTCGACGAAAAAACTGCCCGCCTGCAGGTAAAAATCGCTGGCAAATACGCCCGCAGTTTTACTATGCCTACCCTTGAAGCATCCGAAGAAGAAGTCCCCACACCAAAGCTGACCTTTAACGTCCGAATAAAAGCCACAACCGAAGGCCTCAGCCAAGCCATTGAAGACGCCCAACTCGTCAGCGACCACGTCCGCATAGAAGCCGACCCTGAAAAACTCGCGCTAAACGCATCTGGCGATCTTATGGGAGCAGAAATCACCCTCCAAAAAGGAAGCGACACCATCCTTGAACTCGAAGCAAAAGAACCAGCCAAAGCAACCTTCAGCCTCAGCTACCTCTCAGAAATCATAAAAGCCGCTGCCTCCACCAGCGACATCGCCACCCTCGAATTCAGTAGCGACATGCCCATAAAACTTGACTTCCAACAAGCAAAAGAAGGCAAACTCACATTCTATCTGGCACCAAGAATAGAAACCGAATAACAGGAACAGCCAAATGCAAAAAACCGCCCCATTCACAAAAACCGATCTAGCCAAATACCCCTTTCTAAAGGAAACCGCCCAATACGTTAAGAAACTAGATTTTAGGATAGAAGACATAACCAGTCCAGAACTAGCTCAAGTCTTGGAACGCGCCGAAGAAAGGCTCCAAGAAGCCATACTCTACAACTTCGTCTCCCGAAGGCCCCGCAACCCCGACATCGAAATCCTCTCCTTTCCCGTCGCAACCATGCTCACCAGAGTCACAGAAAACTTATTCATCAAAAAACGCTACGCACTAGCAGAAGCAAACGCAGCCTACGCAGACCTAAGAGAAGAATCGAAAGACCGCATTCTGAAAATCGCACAAAACTTCGGATGGCAAATCGCAGCAAATACCCACACGCCCGCGCTGCCCTATGACTATTCGCTTGACTTCGTGGATTATCTCCGAAACACCACCCACCTAAGAGACAAAAACTGGAAACTCGTCAATCGTCCTCTATCAAAAGGAAACGTCTACCTGGGAAAAGACGAAATTGTCAGACTGTTGAAAGAGGAAGTGCAAAGACAAATCGACAAACGCCTCGAAGTAGAAGAACTGCCAAAATTTCCACCGCAAATAACCCAGATCGCGGAAAAAATGAGGAACCTCGCGGTCGAAGAAATAGGCAAGCCTGAAATGGACGGGTTCCCGAAAATGGTCCAGCAGGAAGCCTTCCCGCCCTGTATCCTAAGCCTTTACCAAGCTTTTACCTCCGGACGTCACCTCTCGCACATAGGACGTTTTGCACTCACCACCTTCCTCATAAATATCGGCATGCCCACCCAAACCCTTATCGACCTCTTTCGAAGCTTCTCCGACTTCAACGAAAGAATGACCCGCTACCAAGTTGAGCACCTAGCAGGCGAAAAAGGCTCCCATACGAGATACGTCTCACCAAAGTGCTCAACTCTGCAGACACATGGAATTTGCATTAGCCCAGGTGAATTGTGCTCCAGAATTCAACATCCATTGAGCTACTATCGCAGGAGATCATTAATGCTAAAACAACACTGACTTCCATCTCACGCTGACAAAGCCTTTTCGTAGGCTTGCAGCGTAACTTCAGCTGTTTTCTCCCAAGTGAAATTTCTCAATACATGCTGTTGAAGGTTTGTGTTTTTTGGAGCGTTAAACGCATTGAGCACGGCGTTCCTTATAGAATTGGCACTGTTAGGATTGCAGTAGAAAGCATAGTCAGAAAAGTATTCACGGGTAGATCCGCCACTAGTAATACAGATATTCGCGCCGGCAAGAGCGGCCTCGAGAGCGGACAACCCTGGAGTCTCATAAAGGCTCGGAAGTACGAAGACTCTGCATGCTGCGTAGGCTGCTGCGATATCTTGATGAGGGAGCGGCGGCAAGAAAGTAAAAGAGGAATTAGATGCACGTATGCATTCTTGATAGTATAATTTGTCAATTGCATCTTTAATTCCGTAGTAGTTGGAGGAGGCTTCAGAGCCTCCAATGAAAACTACCCTTAGCCCCACGTCTTTCAAAGCTTTTATCATAGCAAGTTGGTTCTTTCGGTAGCTGAATCGACCTACATTAAGAACGAAGTCACTAGTTTTGAACCTCTCGGTAAACTTTTTGGACGATGCTTTATAGAAGATTTCCGCATCCACACCGTTGGGAACTATGGCGTTCTCCTTTTTTTTGGACTGGAAGATTTTCGGGAAATCACGCTGTAGGATTTCCAGTTCAGCCTTTGAGTTTGGTAGTATGCAATCGACCTCAGACAAAACCTTCGACGCAAAGGACCTATTCCGTACAAACTCCATAGTTTCATTGAAGAGTGTTCTACCAGCCAATGATGTGAAACATGCTTTACCTAGTTCTTTCCATGAGGAAATACCAGCTCCAAGAAAAGGTGTTTGCAGATAGGAGGACATCACGCTCTTTGTATTCCAATAAATGGGAGACAAAACAGTCTTTTTTCCCTGTCTTTTTGCATTCATTAGTTGGGCATAAGTAAAAGTGACTCGAGTTATGTTCATGAGATGAACAATATCATATCCACTTAGGTCAGGGGTAAGCTCTAAGGATATATCTACATTGACATTCCGCCGTCTAAGGTATTCAGCAGTCTTCAACACTTGAACACTGTCTCCGCCGAAAACCTTGAAAGCGTCGGGGCGATTTTGAATTAACACCTTCATTTCTGGTTCACCTGAAACATCTAATGCACGCCGTTGTCTGCTATACTGAGGGCCCCATTTGTTGCAGAAGGCGGTACTCTTGCCTCCACCTGATAAGGATTGCAATAAGGATTACGACAAGTACCAGTGAGTACAACGCTCCTATCAAAGCGCTTGCAAGATTGGCTGCAAATGGGTTGCCTATCGGTGATTTGTCGACACCGCTAATTAGCATTAAATAGCTACGCCACGTGAACACGTAGATGAAACCTGTTGAAACGCTGATCAATGCAAAGACAGCCATGAATTTTCTGTCGTGATATGCAATGTAGCATACTAGGAGAAGACCTGCCACCCAAACAACAAACTGGTCAAAAATGGTTGGAAAAGTCAGCTGAAACAAGGAAGTCACGCCCAGCATGAAAGTGCCAGTGAATATGATACCATGTGATCGCTTTTTGAACGCCTTTGTCATGCATAAGGTGAAAATGGCTGTCAACGAGAAAAAGAACACGCCGGCAGCATATGGAAAGAATATAGGTCCTAGGTCGAACCCCAGCATTTCGAGCAGGAACCTTATAGTTAGACCATACCCAACTGACGAGGAAATGATAACTCCGTACATGTAAAAGTTGATTTGCTTTGGGTAGAAGCTTTCTCCTGGAATGCCTCCTATAAGTCTCTCGTAACTCGTAAGCAAAACAGGGGAGCTTGTCTCAAAAAAAAACACAGCTAATGCAGAACCAAATATGACAGCTGCTAGAAGCAAACTTTTTGCTGTTGTTTTCCAGCCTTCTCTAAGTCTAACGTTTACTAGAAGTGGTATAAAGGATGCTATTCCGACTGGGTTGAGAATCGCTGCGAAGCTAGAGTATAATGTGGCTTTTAATGTATTGTAGTTTGCGACTAGGTAGTATATGCTGGCAATCAGAGCAAATGCAAAGATCGAGTCGAATTGACCCAGAATTCCCGAAATGTATATTGTGAGTGGATTGAGCAGAAATACCGCTGGTAGCCAAACTCTATTCTTTGGAGACAATTTATCTGCCAACTTGATTATGTAATAGAACGAACCTAGGTCGCTGAGCATCGCAGGGAGTTTTGTGAAGATTGCTTCAACGCTGTAGATAGCAAGAGCTAGGAACTGAAAATCCGCGAAACCTGCTGCTCTGAGCAGGGCATAAGGAAAATAGGCAGCTGTCTCCAGATATACAAACCCGGGCAAACTAACCCATTGTGCGCCAAAGGTTCCAGAACCGAAGTATAGAGCCCCAAGTTCTGCGAATATTTGAATGTCGTCCGCGTATGCTGTTATTGGTGCCAAAACCAGTCTTATAGCTAGCCCAAGCGCAGCTATCTTTATGAGGGTGCGTTTGCCTTGAGAAAAAATGCTTAAGTGTTTTCTGTAAGCTAGCAATAAAATCAGCATTGCTGTCGGAACAATGCCTGCTACTATCAACAGGAAGACTGACATTGAAAACAAGAGACTATCGCTTGTGTTGGTTATAACAAAAGCACTGTAGGGAATTTTTGAATAGGTGAATTGCATTTCTTTCAAAGTAGTATTATGCAACTTGGCGTCTTCCAGGGGTGTGAAAACAAGTGCGTAGTCTCCTTCCTTCAGCTCCTTGCCAAGAGTAAATACTGGCTCAAAATCGGAGTCCAAATAGATTGGTTTTCTCCAGTCAATGTAAGTACCAACTTCGCCTAGCGCATCCTTATGGACGAAGGTGAAGCCACTCCTGACACTAGTCAAGTTGCTGTTTTCCTTGAACAACAGAAAAATGGTGTAAAGCGTATCTTTTTCGGCCTCCATTGCATAGAGAAAGTATATTCTTTGCAGATATGGGCAATCGTGATTGCTGGTAATGTAATTACCTCGTATGATGTGGACACTTGAGCCGTCTGGGAGAATGTTGCTATGTCCTTCTTGGTATGCCACACGATAAGGGGATTCTTGGAGTAGATCTATTGATGCGAACATTACCTTGAAGGTTCTTTCTGGGGATTGCATGAACCCAATTAAGTATTGCCTGATCTGAATTCCTAGAAATACTCGCTTTTCTAGGCTAAATTTTGATAGTCTTTCTGCAATGTTGATAGTGATGAAGTGGGTCCGGCTGTCGATCTTCTCTCCACTATCTGGATACGAAATATTCAGCCAGGTGAATGTTGTCTCTCGATCTGGTTCCAGCTCGAGTTCTGGGTGCCTTTGAACCTCTTCTACGAAGTTGCTATCAAGACTCGGAGTTCCCAAAAGGAAAGTTGTTCGCGTATCTGGTTGGCTCGTAGCAACAATGCTCAGGTACGGGGTCTTCGAAAAATTGAACTCAAATCCCGTATGTTTCGCAACTAGAAGTGGCAGTGACTCGTTTTTATAGATACCTGAGATTACCAGTTTTCCATCAATGTTAGAAGTCGTAGTGTTTTGCCCACTAATGCTCCACAAGCTTTGGCTTGCAAGCAGATTATGTCGCGTCAGATTTGTCTTAGGCTCAAGAGATTCTAGTTTTGAGCCGTCGATCTTTACTAGATCCGCGGTCTGGTTTGGCAATCTTCCTCCTGAAAAGGCTATGCATGAGGCATATGAAATCAAGAAGAGCAGGACAATTGCTATTCTTTTTTTTGTCGTGGTTTTCGTCACCAGTTCCTTTCAAAATCATATGCTCTTCTTCTGCATCCTGTGGAAACCCGAATTATTTTTCTTGGTTCTAGGTTAATAGCCTTTACATTTCAGTTTTGTAAACTCAATTAGGCTTAAAGCCGCGAGATAGGGTATTCGTGAGATCTTCATGAACTTCGAGGCTCTTTTTTCGTACACGATCAATGGCACTTCCGTGATCCTCAAGCCGGACTTCCTAGCCTTAAGCAGAATCCAGATATTGCATAGATGAGCATTTGTTTTTATATCTGCGGTGACTTTCTGGACTTTCGCCGTGTCATACGCTTGATAGCCTTCTATGTCAGAAAATCCCAATCCGAAAAACAATCTAGCAAGAAGGTTATAAGAGCGGTTTACTAGCCTATTGATGAAGGGTCTTTGGTCTAGGCCCTTGTTCTTGGAGCAGATCACGATGTCGGAGTCTTGAACAGCTATTAGGCACCTGTCAAGAACTTTCAAATCCACAAAGTCGATTCCCATGGTCACGGAATATCTTCCATTGGCCGCCTTGATCCCTGCAACAATAGCAGTGGAATAGTCTGCCCGTTCTAGGGTCACATGCCGAATAAAGCCAAACTCTTCTTGAAGTTTCCGTATGATGCTCAGCGTTCGATCAGCGCTCCCATTCTCAACAAACAAAACTTCAAACGTCTCAACTGCGCCTTGAAGGTGTTCGATGAGTTTACGGGTTTGCTGTTCCACTAGCATTTCTTCATTATGAACGGGGATAATCACTGTAAGAGCCGGAACTGTTGTTGCTATCGCCTTATCCGCGTGCTCGAGAGTAATGACCTGTTTCTGCATCTGAACCCTCTATACGGTGTCTTTTGATCTTCTTGTGATTGCGAAAGGCTGAATCCTTACAGACTGCAGTGTCATATCAATGGTCAGGGGTGGGCCACTATAATCATTTAAAGACATCGGTTCGACTTGTGGGGTTGTTATCTTCGCCAGTTCAAACATGGAAAGCTTTTCTTTCCCACAGATGTGGAGTATACCATTGATTTTCTTCTCTGTCACGTTCATTATGGCATTTGCCAAATCATCGGCAAACAGATAGGTGCCAAATCTGTCCACAAAAGCTCTGGGGTAAGGCCACTTCTCTCTCGGCACAAAATTGGTTCTTATTATTACCCATTGCCTGAGTGACGAATACTTGACTACGAATTCAGCTAAGAGTTTCGTTATGGAGTAGAAGTTTTTCGGATATGGTGTGTCGTTCTCCGTATAATTGCCTCTATCCCCGTAAAAAACACATGCTGTGGAGATATGCACAAAATAACAATCATCAAGAAGTCTCTTGCATGCCGTAAGAAGATTTTCAGTTCCCTCAATGTTAATGCGCCATGCAAGCTCTTTGTTTTCCTCGCACTCTCTGATTCCTGTCAATGCTGCACAGTGAATCACCCTGAGTGGCTTGTTCTTATCGATGTATTTGAAGACGCTCTCTCTATCTGTAATATCGAGTTCGCCGTGTGTCGGGGCGAGCGAATTTGGGAAAATCTTAGCAAGTTCTTTTCCGAGTTTTCCAGAAATTCCTGTTATGAGCACTCTTTCGTCCATAGTCGCTTCAGCCACTCTTCATTGTTGAAGATGGGTTCCTTATAGTCTTTGATAGACATTTCGTTATATGCTGTTTGAATTTCGTCCACTGCGAAATCGACCCTCTTCGGATCTTTGAATCCCAATATTTCCCTAGCCAAAAGAGAATCTACCGCGTAGTCTCTGGGGTCTTTCATCTCATCGGCTACTGAGACAAAACATCCAGTTTTCTTTTCTATTATTTCGGCTGTCTCTGAAATTTTATAGTTGTTTCCACCTACATTGTAGGTACCGTTAAGATCGATGGTCAAGGCCTGGGCAAAAATGTCTGATATATCTTGGACATGTACAAAGGGTCTTCGCTGTTGTCCTCCAAAAACGGTTATCTTGCGTTCCTGCAAGGCTTGAGCAACGAACCTATTTATGACTAGATCGAACCTCATTCTCGGGGACAAACCAAATAGGGTTCCGAGTCTAAATATAATGTAGTTCACTCGGGATTTTAGTATGGCCTCCTCAGCCATAAGTTTCGACATTGCGTAGAGCGACAGAGGCGCTATCGGAGACTTTTCAGTGATCATCTCGTTGGGCCGAGCGCCATACACCGAGCAGGTCGACGAGAAGACAAGTCTGAGGTTCTTCTCACTACATAGCTTTGCCAATCTCTTTGTGGCAAAAAAGTTTACGTTTATGGTCAACTCCTTATCGAGATTCGCTGCGGCGTCGCCTATTATCCCCGCCAGATGAATTACCGCATCAACATCCTCAGTAGCTTCGTTCATCAGTTCATAGTCTCTTATGTCTCCTCTTACTAATTCAACGCCTTTAGTTTCGTCTGACAGGAAATTGCCGTAAACAAACGATTCTAATATTCTGACATCGAAACCCTTCTGAATCAGCTTAGGAACCAGCACTGACCCTAGATAGCCAAGGCCTCCAGTGATTAGGACTTTCACCTTGGCTTCACTTCCCAAACTTCCTTTCCAAACGCGAACGGGTCGATTCTGGAATCGTCTCGGAGAGAATCATCTAGATTCTTGTTTGACATGCCAACCAATATTGTATTTGCTTCCAAAGATTTCCAACCGTGGTAGTATGTTGGAGGGACTATTAATAGAGATGGGTTTCTAGGGCTTAGTATATAGGTTGAGATGTTTTTGTCTTCGTCGAATACCAAGAACTTGGCAGCGCCATTGCATACAAAATAGCTCTTCCACTCTTCTTGGTGTTTATGGAAACCCCTTATGGTACCCTCTGCAAAGTTACCGACAACATAGATTCTTTTCACAGATGGAAATTTCGCTTCTGAGTCACCATATATTTGATTTAGAAATCCTCTGTCATCAACGTGGCAACTCAAAGGAATCTGCTCTGGTTTCAACTAGTGGCATCCTCTCCGCGAATATTCTTCGGAGTCTATATAAAACTCTTTCGCGAGTCAGGAATGATTGCCAATGATTCAACTAGATCTTCTTATATAGATAGATTTAACAAGAATAACCCTGAGAAAGGATGAATGCATACTGCTCTTCGGCAAATACCCGAAAAGCGTCTTCTATTCAATACGTGCGTAGTATCTTCGCGCAATATTACAGTGAACACGTCAACTGTTTGTCTGTGCCATCATCAATGGGGAAACGCGAATTTGCATTTCTTTTGTCTGAGAGGAAGGGAATGATTAGACACAAAAGCTTCGAGGACAAGCATGAACTTGAGCAGGCAATAATAGATCTTGTTCCTTCCGACGTATACTACTCATGTGCCTACTACACTGATCCCACAGCTGAAATGGACAAAAAGGGGTGGCTAGGCGCAGATTTGGTGTTTGACATTGATGCAGACCATATACCTACATCTTGCAACAAGGTCCACGACGAGTGGATCTGTGCAGGCTGTGCTTTTGCAGGGAAGGGCGTTTTGCCAGACAAATGTCCAATTTGCGGAGAAACACGATTTGACGTTAAGTCTTGGCCGTGTGAAATTTGTCTATCATCTGCGCGTACAGAAACCATCAAACTTCTCGATTTTTTGGTCCGCGATTTTGGCCTTTCGGAAAATGAATTACACTTATTCTTCTCTGGACACCGAGGCTATCATGTTCACGTTGAAAGCAAAACCATTAGGGATCTTGAGGGCGCGGCGCGCAAAGAGATAGTTGATTATGTTTTAGGCATAGGTCTTGCCGAAACATATGTGGATGTTAAGGGCAATAATTCCGGAAAATCAGACATTAGACTGAAATCTAGCATAGGCGATCTTGGCTGGCGAGGGAGAATTGCACAAGGAGTTTTCGACCTCATACGTGATTCCGATTTGGGTGATTTCAGAGACATTGGATTGGGAAAAAGAGTGGCGGACACTATTATTAAAGACAAAGCTGAGATTCTGAAGAACTGGACAAGCGTGGGTTCTCAGAGATTTGCTAGGGGCGTTGGTCCTGAAACCTGGCGAAAACTCGCAGAATCTTGCACCCAGTCTCAGACAGCGAAGATAGATACTGTCGTTACGACAGATACGCATCGACTGATTAGACTAACGGGGAGCTTGCATGGCAAGACTGGGTTCAAGAAAACCGAATTTCCAATATCCAGCATCAATGACTTTGACCCCTTCAAGGACGCGATAGCCTTCATGGAAGGGACTGCTAACGTTTTCGTTTCTGATGCACCAGAATTCAGACTAGGTTGCAGACAATTCGGCCCTTTCAAGAATCAAGAAGTGGAGTTGCCAACGGCTGCGGCTGTGCTCCTTGTTTGTAAAGATAGAGCTTGGATAATGGAGGATTCCTCATAGATGTATGATGAGTTGTATGAAGCGTGGAGACGCGAAATCGAGAACGTTTTGCTGTGTAAGCTCCCCGACAACTTCTACCCTAGAGTTGCAGAATATGTAAAAAAGCTGCAGGAAGACCACCGAATGATCGATAGGAGAACTATGAAGGCAAGTCTCCTGAGGAAACAAACAGTCAATGTCAAGCTTATGCTTAGGGAACTCATGGAGATTCGCTATGCTAAACTGTCAGAAATGTCCCGAAAAAGTGAACCAAATTCTGAAGTCCAAGTTGTGGAAGAAGAAAAATTGTATTCACAGCTGTCGTCCTGTGCCGAAAGATACAACGTTTTCGTCGGTCACATCCTTCGCGGGTATCAGTCGGAACCCAAGGACAAGACTGAGCGGAAAACTGTCGTGCTGCGTTTCCAAAAGGACGTTCCGGCGATAATTGGCGTAGATATGAAAGCATATGGCCCATTCCGAGCAGAAGACGTCGCTTCTTTACCAACAGAAAATGGGCGAGTCTTGGCCCAAAAAGAGTTTGCCGTTCAGATCGAAATAGAGTAACCAAGATCCATTGTCTTGACTGCTCTTCCAACCCGTGATTCAGGGTCGCTGTAGCCAATACGGTTGTCGAGGTTTCGACGGCTATAAGGCTTGACGAAGGTTGAATCCATGGCCAGGGCTACATCCTGATCCTCCTGTTCTTCCCGAGAACCTCGACGGCATGGTCAACGATTCGCAGCACCCTCTCCAGGCCGACCCTACTTCTGAACCTAGACAAAACAGCTATTCCGTAGGGACGTTCATATCCCTTTATGTCGCACAGCGTTTTCAACCGCGTTGTCCTTCCACAGTTGCTTCATGAGCATCGTGCCGCTCGGAGCGTGCCTCAAACGTATGAGCCAGTGATCCTTGAAGACGCCGAGCGGTTTCCTCGGCGGTTTGCCCGGAGAATCCTTGGCATGGTAAACTTCATTAAGCACTGTCTCAGCAAAGGATAGATCGACCTTGCTGAACAAGATCTCACAAGTTTCGTATCTTTTCATTTATCACTCTAAAAAAGGGGTACGGGATTCAACCTATTACACTTCGGCGAATTTAGAAAACACGCGTGCGCGCTAAAATTTGATGCGGCTTTTGCGCAAACCTGCTTGGGTCAGTGCGATTTGATGAATTTCCAGAGAGACTGTGTACCAATTATGATTGCTGGATACGAGACTATCCAGATGATAGAGTATAGTGGTCCATAGATGTTATGAAAACGCATCCAATCACCGTGATTAATTGCTACGACAAATATGGAAACTATCCTCAAAATGTTGACTAAGTAGGTCACTAGTGCGCCCACCAGGAAATAAACAACCTTGCGCCGCCGTGACGCAGGAAGAAACGTCAGAAACATTAACACTGTCACGGTATAGATCAGAATGCTTTCGATTCCTGCGCATGGCCAAGCTATCGAAAAGGCGACTCTAGACGTGTTCGTGGCATCACGAACTATCAAGGTTGGCATGTATCCCAGTTGAGAACTGGTTCTCAGAATCATTGTTGTCTGATATCCTATGTTGTTTAGAACGGTTGCAGCAAGGGTTGCTGTCGGCACGACAAGAACCTGAAATGGAACAAATCGCCCACCTGGATACACATCGTCAATGATGTACATTAACCCAACCAAACCTAGGAAAAGGGCTGAGAACGAAAAGGGACGAGCCGCTGCGACACCATATGCTAGCAACACTAGCAATTCAAAAGAGAGAGCAAAAACAATGTATTCGGTTGCGAGTGGTATCAGTCGCGCGTGGTAAACACCTTGTCTTCCCAACTCTGCAGTAATAATTCCTAGGCCAAAGTAGTTTGTTGCCCCCACGTAGATCGTTGGAAGCGCTAACGTTGTGAAGAATGCTATAGCTCTTGGTGATTTTAGCCGATCGACTCTGGACTGAAGCTCGGTTCGTCTCAATATGCTCACCAGAGCAACTATCCACAGGAAAAAAACATAGAAGAATCTGCCTTGCCATGTCCCCTCCCATGAAGGGGATCCATCAAAGGATTGTGGGTACAGCAAAAAGAGTGTTGCGAAAGGTATAGAAAATGCGGCGATCGGCAAGATTAGGATTAAGGTGTCAATACGCCTTTTACGAAGTATTGTAACATTTGAATCTGTACTTGGTTCTGGTGATTTTGCTTCAGGCAAGGAGGTTCGCCTAACTCTTGAGCATATAGGTATTGGAATCGGCAATGATTAAAGATTTCCACTAGCATTATTTGTGGTTTTTTCAAAATGCCTTGGAACGCACGTTTACTTGAGGAACATGGTGGACGGCGAAAAAGTATAAGAACACGTTTGTTTTCTTTATGCAAAGTCAGACGTGATCAAAGTGAACGTTCCAAAGGAAATCACAACGTACTGTCCGAAATGCAAGAAGCATCAGGCGCACACGGTGTCTCTTTACAAGGCTGGGAAGCGGAGAGCCTTAGCCAAAGGCGAACGGCACCACGCTCGAGAAAAAAGAGGCTATGGTGGACAGAGATATCCACTTCAAAGGGAATTCGCGAAGACAACTAAGAAGCAGACATTGAAGTTGAAATGTAAAGTCTGCGGTTACCAGCGTCATAAGGATGGTATACGCTTAAGGAAAATGGTGATCGCGTAATATTAAATGAGGTTTGTGTTATGGCTGAATGGGAAAAACTTATTCCGAGACCAAGAAGCAAGTTCCTCAGAGTGAAATGTCAGAAATGCGGTAACGAACAAATAATTTTCAGCAACCCCGTGAATACAGTAAACTGCAACGTCTGCGGAATTGAACTTGCTGAACCTACAGGTGGAAGAGCAAAAATCAAAGGCGAGATAATAGCTGCTTTTGAGTAGGGATGAAACCTGTAATGGCTGTCAGAAAACAAGAATGGCCTGAAATCGGCGACTTGGTGATGGCCACTATACAGGAAGTTACTGATTTTGGTGCATACGTAAAACTGGACGAGTACGACAAGAGGGGATTACTACATGTTTCAGAAATATCCTCTTCTTGGATTCGAAACATTCATGATTTTGTTCGTGAGGGACAAAAAGCTGTACTGAAAGTCTTGCGGGTGGACATGGAAAAAAGACACATAGACGTCTCTATGAGAAGAGTTACAAAAAGAGAAAAAATCGATAAAGTGATGGCGTGGAAAAAAGAAAGAAAAGCGGAAGCTCTAATCCGCGGTGTTGCCGAAAAGACAGGGGTGTCAGCAGAACAGATTTACGAAAAAGCCGGCGCATTAATGGAAAAAGAATACGGACTATACGAAGGCTTCGAAAAAACTGTGCGAGAAGGCGCTGAAGTCTTAACAAAAATGGGCGTCCCAGAAAACTTGGCAACCGCCATTTTCGAGGTCGGACAAGAAAGAATCCACGTGCCCATGGTTAAAGTGAACGGTATAGTAGAGCTTCACTGTATGAAACCAAATGGAGTCAATCTCATCAAAGAGGCTTTTTTGAACGCCAAAAAAACTGAAAAACCTCGAGGAGCAAAACTTCGTTTTTACGTAGTTGCCGCACCCAAATACTGCATTGAAGTAATGGCTGAAAACTACAAGCAAGCTGAAGAAATTCTGCAAAAAGTTGCTGAAAACATCGTATCTGATACTGTAAAAGCAGGTGGGCAAGGCAGCTTTAGAAGGGAAAAGTAGTGGTCTGGCTTTTGAGAAAATGCGAGATTTGTGGAGGATACACGCTGAGAAAAGCTGAATGCCCTTACTGTGGAGGAAAAGTTAAAGCGCCCCATCCACCGAAGTTCTCGCCTGACGACAAGTACCTCAAGTACCGGATGGCTTTGAAAAGGGAGAGTCAGACAGAGTGAAAGAGACGTTCATCCAAGAACTTAAGAAGGTTGATTTGAAAAGTTCTATTCTAATTGAGGGACTTCCTGGGCTAGGGCTTGTTGGCAAAATCGTTATTAGGTATCTAGTCAAGAATCTGAAGGCAGAAAAATTCGCTTATCTTTACTCTCCGCACTTTCCATACTTTGTGCTTGTAAGCAAAAAGGGAAACGTTAGACTTCTTCGCGGAACGTTCTACTTTTGGAAGAGCAAAAATGGAAAGAATGACTTCGTATTCTTTACAGGTGACAGCCAAGCACAGACAATTGAAGGCCAATATGAAATCTCTGATCAAATATTGACTTTTGCTAAAAAATGTAATGTAGAAATGATTGTCACGTTGGGCGGATATCGAATGGAAGCAAAAGACAGGCCGAATGTGATTGCGGCAGCAACTAGTGAAGAGCTTTTGAACAGAGCTTTGAAGGCTAAAGCAGTTGTCAGTCCACTTGGAAGTCCGATTGTTGGCACTGCAGGATTGATTTTGGGACTGGCGCGTTTCAAGAAAATTGACGCACTTTGCCTTCTAGGTGAAACTCGCGGATATTTGCCTGATCCTAGATCTGCAAAAAGCGTTTTGGAAGTCTTGCAAGCAATGTTAGGATTTAACGTTGACTTGTCCGGGTTAGATGAGGAGATCGGTAAGGCCGAGAAGATGGTTATGCGTTTGCAAACTATTGAGGAAAAACGAACTTTACATGCTGAAGAAGTGCGGAAAGAAGAAGACAAGAAAGTAACATACATTTCCTAAAATGCTAGATAGTTAACTCTTCTACTATTATTCTAACAATATTTTCGGCTGCATGCCCATCTCCGTAGGGGGATTGTTTTGGCAGTTCTTTCCGCTGATCGAGTGTTGTCTTCATAGCTTTGAGTATTCCCTGCTTTTCTGTGCCCACAACCTTGGCGAATCCTGCTTCTACTGCTTCAGGTCTTTCGGTGGAGAGACGAATCACCAGGACAGGCTTTCTTATGAGTGGCGCCGTGGCTTCTTCTTGTATGCCGCCGGAGTCTGTTATTATCATTTGGCATCTCTGCATTAGGACTAGGAAATCTAAATAGCCGAGCGGAGGCAGAATTTGGACGTTTTTGGCTTTCTTTATAGTGGCGTAAATCCTGCTCTGCCGTAGCCTCTTCTTTGTGCGTGGATGCATTGGGTATACGATTGGTATTGGTGCTTCTGAAAAGGCCTCAACAAGATTCTTGAGAACTTCGATATTATCTACATTTTCTGCTCTATGAGCAGTGACCAAAGCGAATTTCTTGTAGTTAACGGTTTCAAGTATTCTTGATTTCCGTTCTGCTATCGGTAGATGTTGAATTACGGCGTCTATCACCGTGTTGCCGGTTACGTAGATCTTTCCCCATACACTTTCTTTTTCCAAGTTTTCCTTGGCTGTTTCTGTTGGTGCGAACAGATAGCTTGATACATGATCTGTCAAGCGTCTATTGTGCTCTTCAGGCATGCGCAGGTCAAAACTTCTCAACCCTGCTTCAACATGTCCAACGGGTATTCCCATCTTTACGGTTGCTAAGGCTGTTGCGAGTACGGTGTTTGTGTCCCCTTCCACCAAAACGACTGATGGTCGAGTTTTCTTCAACAGTTGCTCCACATACATTATTATGCGTGCTGTTTGTGTTCCTTGCGAATAAGCTCTAAGCTTATACCCGTGATCAGGCGTTGGGAGTTCAAGGTTTTCAATGAATTGCTGAGACATGTTGTAATCGTAATGTTGGCCGCAATGGACGAAAACTGGCGCGGTTTCTTTTTTTCGTAATGCTCTGACAATTGGCGCCATCTTGATGATTTCGGGGCGCGTGCCAACAACGACCATCACTGGCCTCATAAGTCATCCACTTTCAACATCTGATTATGTCTGACACGTTTTTAACGTTTCTTGAGGACTCTAAATCCTTCCGTGGAAGTCTTATTCTGAATGCTTTGACGCGATTTTGACTTCTAATCGACTGTGCCAATAGTAATTGGTAGGTTGCTTAGCATCTGTGACATACAAACCGTATTATTCGTTCTTCTCGTTTCATTCTCAAAAGACCTCATGCTGGGAGATAAGAATGTACCTGTTAAAGAACAAGAAAGCTCTAAGCACCGTAGTAACAACATTGATTATTTTGGTTGTTTCAGTACTGCTCGCGACAGTCGTGACTTTCTACGCGATCAACGTGACAACGACTAGGGTCCAAGAAGAAGCGCTGTATCTGACAAAACAACACATATGGTTTAACACGACCGGTTCATGGGCTCAAGCAGCATTAGTGACATTGAACACTGGCGGAAAAGACGTCGTTATTGACAAAATCTCGGTCAGAGGGCAAGAATGCTCATGGACGAACGTCTATTATTGGAGAACCAACTCTATAACTGTTTCAAATGACCTAAACGTGACACACGCTCAGCTTACTGGTGACACGGCCAACATCACTGTCCAAAATGGGCCACGCGTATTCAGCAGAGCTAATGGTGACATAACTTTGAAGTCTGGTTGGACTGTGGTCATATACGTCATGAACCCTGACAGCATCGCCTTAAACGATGTCGGCATCACCTGTGGCATAACGATCTTTACGTCAAATGCTCAGTACTACAAAGAGACTAACGTTGAAGCGGCACAATAACTTTCCTTCTTCTCTTTCTACTTGTATCATGCCTTCTTCAAGTAGCCCTCTCTAGGTTCGTATATTGTTCCTTCTCGTAATAATTGGCTGATAAGTCGCTCTGCCTCTCCTCTTGGAATCTTGTGCTCTGTTTCCAATTCATCCAAGAGGATCATCTTCTCAACTATGCCTGTCTGTTTTTCCATTGCCATCAGCTTTGAAAGGACTGTCTGCAGCTTGTCTCTTACGCTCTTTGGTTTGCCAGTCATGATGATGTCTATATCCATCTTGTATGAGGACAGATCTATTCCAACTTCCTCAAGGGACCGTTTCATTATGGCAACGGCCGCTTCTGCGTCTTCTGCAGTGACTTCTTTCCTGATTGCTGCGCGAGCTCTCGCTTCGGCTACTCGCACAAGCGCCTCAAGTTGGCGTGCGGTTATCGCTACTGGTGATCCTTCGGCCTCGCTTGCTGAACGCATTGCCAGATAGAAGTCATTCAATCGCCTTAGAGCATCTTGAGTCAAGACCGGCTTTACGCCCTTAGCGTAGCTTACGTACTTCCGCAACAGTTCCAAAGATATCGGTGGTTCCACGGGTGTTATACCTTTTCTATGGAGCTCTAGTATGTGCTCTGACATCTTGCTGTCTGTTTCCTTGTTTGGCACATCTCTTAAGACAAAAATGAGGTCGAATCTAGAGAGTATCGTGACCGGCAAGGAGATGTTCTCAGCAACAGTTCTATGGGGTTCGTATCTTCCTAGAGCAGGGTTAGCTGCTGCCAGTATGGCGGTTCTTGCGTTGAGCGTTGCAACTATACCGCCTTTTGCGACAGAAACAGTGTGTTGCTCCATAGCTTCGTGAATGGCGACTCTGTCTTCAGGCCGCATTTTATCCATTTCGTCTATGCATGCGATTCCCTTGTCTGCTAGAACTAGCGCACCTGCCTCAAGACTCATTCCGCCGCCTTTTTCTCTTATTACAGCCGCTGTTAATCCCGCAGCAGTGGTGCCGCGTCCTGAAGTATATAGGCCTCGCGGGGCAACTCGTGACACGTATTGGAGAAGTTGGGATTTTGCTGTTCCAGGGTCTCCTACGATGAGCGCGTTTAATTCTCCTCTTATAGTCAAATCTGGCAATATTTTGGATACGCCGCCGAAGAGAAGGTACATTATTGCCTCCTTTATGTGATCATATCCATAGATTGAAGGTGCAATAGAGCTCACTATTGTTCGATGTATCCATGGGTCTTTTGCAAGCTCAAGAATTTGTTCTTCCTCTTCTGGCGAGGGTAATGCTGTTTCCGGTTCCTTGCCCAAAACTTCGATCGAGTTGGCGTCTAGATGTAGTTGAAAAGTACGGAGTTTTCCAACACCTGGTAGAGTGGGAGCGTATGCGCGAACCATTCCGACCGTAGAAACATGGTCGCCTGGCCTTGCTACATCGACGATTTCGCTTCCTATTAACTTGACATGCAGCGTTCTGGGAAGCTGTCCTGGTGGAAGGTCTTCTGGTCTTTCTTGGAGACGGAGATCCTGCGAGTCTATGAATGTGGATTCTTCTTGCACAAATTCGTATGGTCCTTTTGTTCTGCAGTCCGGGCTACTACACTGGAAAGGTGCACGTAGGAATTGACCTGTTTGCTTAACAGGAGTTATCGTACCGCATCTTTTGCACTTGAATGCTGCCTGCATAATCATTGGACGGACGGGCGTTGATCGGACGACGATGCCTTCAATCATCACCAGTTTGCTGATTTGAATAGACCCAAGTTTGCGCAGTTGTGTAGGCTCTAGAAGTCGCACTATTCGTACGATCACGAGTTCTAGTTTTTCAGCATATTCCGGATCTTCTATCTGTAGTTGTGCGTATGCTGCATTGTTTGCATGTTTCAGGTTATCCTCTGGTTTTTCCAGAAGCTGTTCAGCCAACTTCTGATCAAAAGCAAAGAGTTCTTCAAAATCGACCGTGAGCGATGTTTTACCTGTTACCACCATTTGCGAAATTCTCTGGCGGTACTTTTCAAGTTTGAAGAATTCTTGGAAGAGTTCCTGTGGATCCGTGGCTTCCAGTTCTTCGGTCATTCTTCGGCCTCCTCACATTCTATTATCTGTGTTCGCCATTCTTGAATAAGCTTTGAAAGCCGCTCATAAAGAAATTTCTCTTCATCTGTAAGGTTCTTTACTGCATGTTCTGTCTGCGCCGGAGCTGCAGCAAGCGAGACAATCTTTTTCAATCTCGAGTTCACGATGTCCTGTGCTAACTGTGTGACTCTTTCATATTCTCGCATTTTCTCGGGAGTTTTCGAAGGCGCGTGGCGAAGTTCCTTGATGCATCTGCGGAGTTTTGGATAAAAATCATCCGCAGGCTTTGAAATCTGTCCAGCCGTTTGCGCCCGTTCCTTCCACTGAATTTTGTAAAGTTTAGCCGAATCTAAGTAATCATCTTCACGGACGTGAGCAATTCCAGATTTCTCAAGCTCTTCAGCTATCCAATAAAGAACTTCGTATTCATTTCCTTCTTCAAAAGGACCAATGTCTATTCCAGCGAGTTTGATCTCGGGAGTGTTTCTGTTCGCGATGATTCTCACCGTTGAATTTTCAAAAATAAAATCTGCTCTCCTAATCTCCGCTGAAGCTCTTGTCTGCATCTCCCTTTTTCTCCCTAATGGGTAGAGTTAAGCTAACACTCAAGAGAGATATAAAACTGCGGTTGGGAAAATTGCACAGAAAACCGCGAGGTTCTGAAAGAAATGACGTGTTGATGGGTTGGACTTCGTAAGTTTTTGGTTCGCATGAGGCGTTTGTGTTGTGCTAAAGGTAACGCTTAAAAGCTGGCCCAAATCTCTGTCAATTTGCTTTACAAATGTAAAGGTGGAAGAATATTGGATAAATACATAGAGAGTATCTACAAGAGCCTTGTTGATAAGGACCCCCTCCAGAAGGAGTTCCACCAGGCAGCCTATGAGGTTCTGGCGACCATTGAGCCCGCGATTAAGAAGTTCCCCAAGTACCAGGAGAACGCCATTCTTGAGCGCATGGTT
>Ga0209253_10001590_pt1 | contig 19964 bp, 15 predicted proteins | sample FrelakmetBRP12BR_FD_187145 | JGI IMG/M metagenome (GOLD analysis project Ga0209253, IMG submission 187145) | Freshwater lake sediment microbial communities from the University of Notre Dame, USA, for methane emissions studies - BRP12 BR (SPAdes)... | ecosystem: Environmental > Aquatic >... | reverse complement strand
CGGACCGCCGTGAGGCCGCGCTCGAGCCGCTTGCCCTCGGCCGCGCTGAGCAGCCGCGCGCGGACGAGGGCGTGCACGTGGGCGACGCTGCCGGCGACGTCCTGCGGCCAGAGCCGGCGGTCGACCGGTAGCGAGCTGGTGAACTCCTCGACGATGCGCGCCGTGGGCGCATCGAAACGGCCGGCCCAGGCCTTGGCGGCCCGGCGCGGCCCCGTGGGCCGGCTCATCGCGGGCCGCGCTCGACCAGCGCGCGGATGCGCAGCCGGAGGCCGTTCAGGCGGATGAAGCCGCCGGCGTCCTCCTGGCGGTAGCCGCCCGCCTCGTCGAAGCTCGCCAGCTTGGGATCGTACAAGGACCTCGGCGCCCTGCGGCCGACGGTGCGCACGCCGCCCTTGTAGAGGCGCAGCCGCGCGGTGCCGCTGACGGCGCGCGCGGCCTCGTCGACGGCCGCCTGCAGCATCTCGCGCTCGGGCGCGAACCAGTAGCCGTAGTACACCATCTCGGCGTAGCGCGGCACGAGCGCGTCGCGCAGGTGCAGCACCTCGCGGTCGAGCGTCAGCGACTCCACCGCCTGGAACGCCATGCGCAGGATGGTGCCGCCCGGCGTCTCGTACACGCCGCGCGACTTGAGCCCGACGTAGCGGTTCTCGACCACGTCGACGCGGCCCACGCCGTGGCGGCCGCCGATCGCGTTCAGGCGCTCGAGCAGCGCGGCGGGCGAGAGCCGCTCGCCGTCCACGGCCACCGGGACGCCGCCGGCCAGCTCGACCTCGACCTCCTCGGGGTCGTCGGGGGCGCGCTCGGGGGCGACCGTGAGCTGGAACATGTCGTCGGAGGGCGCGCGCCACGGGTCCTCGAGGATGCCGCCCTCGTAGCTGACGTGGAGGAGGTTGCGGTCGCTCGAGTAGGGCTTCTCGGCCGTGACCGTGATCGGGATACGGTGCGCCCCGGCGTAGGCGATCAGGTCGGCGCGGCCCTTCATGTCCCACTCGCGCCAGGGAGCGATGACGGTCAGCTCGGGCGCGAGCGCTGCGAAGGTCAGCTCGAAGCGGACCTGGTCGTTGCCCTTGCCGGTGGCCCCGTGGGCCACCGCGTCGGCGCCCTCGGCGCGCGCGATCTCGGCCTGGCGCTTGGCGATGAGCGGGCGCGCGATCGAGGTGCCGAGGAGATACTGGCTCTCGTAGATGGCGCCCGCGCGGAACATGGGAAAGACGAAGTCGCGCGCGAACTCCTCGCGCAGGTCCTCGACGATGCAGCGGCTGGCGCCCGTGCCGCGCGCGCGCGCGTCGAGCCCGGCGAGCTCCTCGCCCTGGCCGAGGTCGGCGCAGAACGCGACGACCTCCGCCTGGTGGCGCTCGACGAGCCAGCGCAGGATGACCGAGGTGTCGAGCCCGCCCGAGTAGGCGAGCACGATGCGGCGGACCGCAGGCATGGCGGGCCGATCTAGCACAGGGGGGTGGGGTGGACCAGCCGTTCGGCGCCACGAACCCCCTGCGGAAAACGTCTCAAGGTGCAGCCCCCGGCTGCCGACACTCTCCGTGGAGGCTGCGAAGGTTCCATGTCGCCGCGTACCGACTCCCCGCTGTGGATGACGTTCCCGGGTGCCGACAAGCTCCTGGGCGCCGGCTGGCTCGCCTGGGTGGCGGGCACGGTGGCCCTCGCCTTGGCGGCGGGGGCGCCGTTCGCCGGCGCCGGCGGGGTGGCGGCGGTCTTCGTCGTCGGCTGGATCCTCGCGCGCCAGCTACCCGAGCCGCTCGACTGCCTGCGCCGCTACCACCTCGACGAGGCGGAGCTGATCGTGCTCGGCCCGGGACGGCGCGTGCGGCGGATGGCGTGGGACGCGGTCGAATCGGTGACCCAGGACCGGACCGTGCTCGTGCTGCGCGGCCGGCAGAGCCTCCGCCTGCCCCTCGGTGCCGTACGCCGTGCGGGCGCCTGGGTCCCGCTGCTGGTCCGCGTCGTGCCCGTGGTGGCGCAGATGCTGTGGGCCCGGCTCGAGCGCGGGCAGGTGCGGCTGCGGCCCGGCGCCGACCCGTCGCTGGGCACGCTCGCGTGGTGGGCGCTGGCGCCTGCCGCCGCGACGACGGCGATCGCCGGCGGGCTCGCCGACTGGGCGCTGCTTGCCGGCGTGGCCGGCGGCGAGCGTGCCGTCGCCTGGCTGGCCGCGCATCGCCGCGAGATCCAGCTGCAGGCGCGCGGGGTGCTGGTCGCGGCGCCCCGGCGCGAGTTCCTCGCCTGGGGCGACGTGGTGGTGCTGCACGCTGCGGGCGGCGTGGGGCTCGGCCGGCCGGGACGCAAGCCGATCGTGGTGCCGGATACCCTGCGCGACTTCTGGGCCGCCACCCCGGTCATGGAGCTGCGCGCGCAGCTCGGTCCCGACACGCCGGGCGAGGTGTGCTTCCGCGCGCGCGCCGACGGCGGCGCACTGGCCGTGGTCGGCGAGGTGGAGGCCCCGCACTGACGGCGGCGGCTCCGGGCTACGCCGCCCCGAGCAGCCAGACCATGACCGCCTTCTGCACGTGGAGGCGGTTCTCCGCCTGGTCGAAGACCACCGAGCGTGGCCCCTCCAGCACCTCGGCGGTGATCTCCTCGCCGCGGTGCGCCGGCAGGCAGTGCATCACCAGCACCTCGGGCGCGGCCAGCGACACGAGCTTCGCGTCGACCTGATAGCGCTGGAAGGCGCGCCGGCGCGCGGCCGACTCGCGCTCCTGCCCCATGCTGGTCCAGACGTCCGTGTAGACCACGTCGGCGCCGCGTACGGCGGCCTGCACGTCGTGGGTCACCGTCACCGCGTCGCCCGCCTCGGCGACGATCGCCGGGTCGGGCTCGTAGCCCGGCGGGCACGCGAGCACGAAGTCGATCCCGAGCCGCGCCGCCGCGTCCATCCACGAGTGGGCCATGTTGTTGCCGTCGCCGACGAAGGCCACGCGCAGCCCCCCGACCGCGCCGCGGTGCTCGAGCAGCGTGAAGCAGTCGGAGAGCACCTGGCAGGGGTGGTGCAGGTCGGACAGGCCGTTGATCACGGGCACGCGGGCGGAGGCGGCGAGGTCTGCGACGCTCCGGTGCTCGAACGTCCGTGCCATCACCAGGTCGACCCAGCGCTCGAGGTTGCGGGCGATGTCGGCGGCGGGCTCGCGCTCGCCGAGCCGGATGTCGCCCGGCGCCAGGTGCACGGCCGCGCCGCCGAGCTGCACCATGCCGACCTCGAAGGTCACGCGCGTGCGCAGGCTCGGCTTCTCGAAGATCATCGCGAGCGTGCGGTCCGCGAGCAGCCGGTGCGGCGTGCCGGTCTGGAGGTCGGTCTTGAGCCGCCTCGCCAGCGCGAGCAGGTGCTCGATCTCGGCGGTGGAGAGGTCGGTGATGCGCAGCAGGTCGCGCTTCATGCGGCGAGCGCCTCGTCGAGGATGCCCAGCCCCTCGTCGAGCTGGGCGGGGGTGAGGATGAGCGGCGGCAGGAAGCGGAGCACGACCTCGGCGGTGCAGTTGACGAGGAGGCCGCGCGCCAGGCAGCGCTCGACCACGCCCTTGCCCGGCCCGTCGAGGACCGCGCCGAGCATCAGCCCGACGCCGCGCACCTCGCGGATGCGGGGATGGCGCGCGCGCAGGTCTTCGAGCGCGGCGCGGAAGCGCTTCCCCATCGCGGCCGCGTGCGCGAGCGTCGCCGGCTCGGCGAGCACGCGCAGGACGGCCGCGGCCGCGGCGCAGGCGAGCAGGTTGCCGCCGAAGGTGGTGCCGTGCGCGCCGGGCGCGAACGCGCGCGCGACCGCATCGGTCGTGCACATGGCCCCGATCGGCACGCCGCCGCCGAGCGCCTTGGCCAGCGTCATGACGTCGGGCACGACGCCGGCGTGCTCGTGCGCGAACAGCCGCCCCGTGCGCCCGAGGCCCGTCTGGATCTCGTCGAAGACCAGGAGCAGCCGGTGGCGGTCGGCGATCTGGCGCAGCCGGCGCAGGTAGCCCGGGGGCGGCACGACCACGCCGCCTTCGCCCTGGATCGGCTCGACCAGGATGGCGACCGTCTCGGGCCGCACCGCGGCCTCCATCGCCTCCGCATCGCCGTACGGGACGAGCCGCACGCCGGGCAGCAGCGGCAGGAAGCCCTCCTGGTAGCGCTCCTGGCCGGTGGCGGTCAGCGCGCCGTAGGTCCGGCCGTGGAACGAGTTCTGCGTGGCGAGGATCTCGAAGCGCCCGTCGCCGGCCGTGGCGCCCCAGCGCCGCGCCAGCTTGAGCGCGGCCTCGTTCGCCTCCGTGCCCGAGTTGCAGAGGAACACCCGCTCGGCGAAGGAGTGGCGGCAGAGCAGCTCGGCGAGCTCGCCCACGGGTGCGGAGTGGTAGAGGTTCGAGACGTGCAGCAGGAGCCCCGCCTGCGCGCGCACGGCCTCGACCACGGCGGGGTGGCAGTGGCCGAGGTTGTTCACGGCGAGGCCCGCGAAGAAGTCGAGGTAGCGCCGCCCCTCGGCGTCCCACAGCTCCGCGCCCGCCCCGCGCACGAAGGCGACCGGCCAGCGCGCGTAGAGGCCGATCTCGTGCGCCGTGGTGCGCGCGATGATCTCGGCGCTGGTCATGCCCGGGCGAGGCGCCGCCGGGCCGAACGCCGGCCGCCGGGCAGGACCTCGGTCCCGACGCCCTGGCTGGTGAGGACCTCGAGCAGCAGCGCGTGCCGCACCCGCCCGTCGATGATGTGCGCCTGGCGCACGCCGCCGCGCAGCGCCTCGATGCAGCACTCGATCTTGGGGATCATGCCGGCGCTGATCGTGCCGTCGGCGATCATGGCCACTGCGTCGTCGGCCGTGAGCGAGGGGACCAGATGCCCGTCGCGCCCCTTCACGCCGGCGATGTCGGTGAGCAGCACGAGCTTCTCCGCGCCCAGCGCCTCCGCGATCTTTCCGGCGACGACGTCGGCATTGATGTTGTAGGTCGTGCCCTGCTGATCGGCGGCCGTGGGCGCGATGACGGGCACGAAGCCGCGCGCGTCCAGCGCCTCGATGACGTCGGGGTTGACGCCGACGACGTCGCCGACGAGCCCGAGGTCCTCCACGCCGGCGCGCTTGCGCGCCACGACCAGCTCGCCGTCCTTGCCGGACAGCCCGACGGCGCGCGCCCCGTGGCGGTTCAGCGCGGCCACGATCTCGCCGCTGATCTTGCCCGCGAGCACCTGCTCGACGATGTCCATGGTCGCCTCGTCGGTGACTCGCATGCCGCGCACGAAGCGCGGCGTGATGCCGGCCTGCCTCACCGCCGCGTCGATCTGCGGCCCGCCGCCGTGCACCACCACCGGGTTCATGCCGACGTACTTGAGCAGCGACACGTCCTCGGCGAAGGCGTCCTTCAGGTCCTCGGCCTCCATCGCGTGCCCGCCGTACTTGATCACCAGGACCTTGCCGGCGAAGCGGCGGATGTAGGGGAGCGCCTCGATGAGGATGCGGGCCTGCTCCGGGGGCGTCACGGCGCCCGCATGCCACGCGCTGGCGCGCGGCACAACCGCCGCCGCGCCGCGACTCAGCGCTCGAGCGCTGCGCCGCCGCGCGCGAGGGTGGCCACCAGCCCGGCCAGCGTCTCGGCGTCGACGGGCTTGACGAGCTGGGCCTGGAAGCCTGCGGCCAGGGCGCGCGCGCGGTGCTCGTCGCCGGCGTGGGCGGTCACGGCCGCGGTCGGGATCCGGCGCGCCCCGGCGCGCTCGCGCTCGCGCAACCGGCGGAGCAGCGCATAGCCGTCCTCCCCCGGCATCTGCAGGTCGCTCAGGACGACGTCCGGCGGCTCGCGGTCGACGGCCGCGAGCGCTTCGGCGACGCTGCCTGCCTCGCTGACGGCCGCGCCGCGGCGGCTCAGCACGGCACGCATCATGGCCCGGACGTCGGCGTCGTCCTCGACCAGCAGCACCCGCAGCCCCGACAGGGGGCGCCGGGCGTGTTCGCGGGTCCGCTCGGCGGGCAGCAGGGCGAGGGCGGCCTGCGGGTCGAGCGGCGGCAGCCGCACCAGCAGATCGGCGCCGCGCCCGGGCCCCTCGCTGTGCGCCTCGACGGCGCCGCCGAGCAGCTCGACGAAGTGGCGGACGAGCGCCAGCCCCAGGCCGAGGCCGCCGTGGCGGCGCGTGTTCGAGCTGTCGCCCTGGCGGAAGCGCTCGAAGACGTGCGGCAGGACCTCGGGCGCGATGCCTTCGCCGGTGTCGTGGACGGCGACCTCGAACAGCGGACCGGCGGTGCGCAGCGCAACCGAGACGGTGCCGCCAGGCGGCGTGAACTTGATGGCGTTCGAGAGCAGGTTCGACCACACCTGCTGGAGGCGGTCGGCGTCGCCCAGCACGACGGCCGGCGCCTCGGGCACGTCCACCGTCAGCTGGATGCGTTTCTCCTGCGCGCTCGGCCGCAGGGCCTCGACCGCGCTGCGGATGGTGGGCGCCAGCTCGATCGGCCGGCGCGTCAGACGGATCTTCCCGGTGACGATGCGCGACACCTCGAGCACGTCGTCGACCAGTCGGCTCTGCGCGCGCGCGTTGCGCTCGATGGCCTCGAGCGCCTCGTTCACCTCCTCGGGCCCGAGGCCGTCGCTGCGGATCAGGCTCGCCCAGCCGAGCACCGCGGCCAGCGGCGTGCGCAGCTCGTGCGACAGGGTCGCGAGGAACTCGTCCTTCAGCCGGTTCGTCGACTGCGCCTCCTCGTAGAGACGGGCCGCCTCGAGTGCCAGCGCGCCGCGGCGGGCGAGGTCTGCGGCCAGGGCGAGGTCGTCGTCGGCGTAGCCCGGCGCGCCGGCGCCGGCGACCCACGCCAGCGCGCCGATCACGCGATCGCGGACCCGCAGCGGCACGATCAGCAGCGGTCCGTGCGGCTGCTGGCGCAGCCGCACCGCGCCGCTGTGCAGCACCTGCCCGACCAGGGACTCGACCTCGGCCCGCACGGGATCGCCCGGTCGCGGGACGTCGCCGGCGTCGACCCGACGGGCCCCGCCGTCGCCCTCGAGCACCCACACGGCGCTCCAGCGCGCCCGCTGCGGGACCGCCAGCCGGGAGACGGTCTCCAGCGTCGCCTCGATCTCGAGCGACGCCGCCAGCCGCACGCTCGCGTCGACCAGCAGGGTGAGGCGCTCGCGCGCCGCCTCGGCGTCGCGGCGCGCCGCCTGCTCGCGGGCCAGCAGCTCCGCGCGCTCGCGCTCGGCGCGCGTCCGCTCGGTGACGTCGACGATGGTGGCGACGTAGCGGACCGGCCGGCCGTCGGCGTCGCGGACGACGTCGCCTTGATGGTGGACGCACAGCTCGGCGCCGTCGCGGCCGATGCCCCGGTGGTCCAGCGCGTACGGTGCGGCATGCCGGACGGCGTGGGCCGTGACCTCCTCCACCGCGGCGCGGTCGTCCGGATGCACGTGCGCGCCGAGGATCTCGCCGAGCGGCGCGTCGGTGTCGGCCGGCACGCCGAGGAGGTGGTAGAGCCCGCTCGAGTAGCGTACCCGGCCGCTGTCGAGGTCGAGCTCCCAGCTGCCCATGCCGGCGATGCGCTGCGCCTCGGCCAGCGCCGCCTCGCTCGCGCGCAGCGCCTCCTCGGCACGCTTGCGCTCGGAGATGTCGGTGATGCTGCTGCGCAGCCGCGTGCGTGTCCCGGGCAGGCGCACGAGGCGTACCTCGCACGGCACCAGGCGCCCGGTGGCGGTGCGCACCAGCCACTCGAGCACCGGGGCCTCGCCGGCGAGCGCCCGCTGCTCGACCTCGCGCACCCGTGCCGCAGCCGGGACGCCGCCGGGCTGGATCGGGGCGCTCAGCTCGACCATCCCCATCCCGAGCAGCCGCTCGCGCGGCATGCCGAACAGCCGCACGGCGTTCCCGTTGGCCTCGACGATGCGGTCGACGCCCCCCTCGTGGGAGAGGATGGCCTCGGGCGCATGCTCGATCAGCGTGCGCCAACCCGCCTCGCTCTCGCGCAGCGTCGCGTCCACGTGCTCGCGCTGGGCGATCTGGTCGAGCAGCGCCTCGGTGGTGCGGACCAGAGCGCCGGTGCGCTGGCGCGCCTCGCGCTCGATGGCGCGGCGGTCGAGATCGGCGACCAGGAGCGCGGCCAGGTCGCCGAGCCGGGCGGCGTCTGCGGCCGTCCAGGGCCGAGGGGCGCGATCGAGGGCCACCAGCGCGCCGACCGGCTCGCCGCCACGCGTCGCGAGCGGCACCGCGAGATGTGCGCCGATGCCCGCGGCCACGAGCGGCGGGGACACGGCGTCGCTGGCGGCGCGCGGGGCCGCGGACGCGCCCTTCGCCGTCGCGAAGCCGGCCCCGGGCGGCAGGCGGTGCAGCGGTGCCCAGGACTCCGGCAGCCCCACGGCGGCAGCCACGACCTCGCCGTCCTCGCGCGCGAAGCTGACGAGCGCGGCCGGCGTGCCGAGCAGGGCGGCGGCGAGGCGCGCCGCGCGGTCGCAGGCCGCGCGCAGCTCGGTATCGTGCAGATCGACGGCCGCCACCGGCCGATCCGCCCCTCCGGCGGGCACGTCGGAGTGCTCTGCCATCCCTCTCCGAGGACTCGTCCGGAGGTGCCATCGCCCGGAGCCGTGCGGGGCGCCCACTGCGCCCAGCGTAGTCGACGCTAGCGGGCGACCGCGCGAATCGCAAGGCGCAGCGCACGCGGGAGCGCAGGGCGGAACGGACGTCGGACCGTCCTGGCTCCGCCGGGACCGGTCATCAGAGGATGAAGCGGCTCAGGTCCTGGTCGGCCAGGATGGCCTCGAGCCGGGTGCGCACCAGCGCCCCGTCGACCACGATCTCGCGCCCGCCGAGGTCGGGGGCGTCGAACGACACCTCGTCGAGCAGCCGCTCGAGGACCGTGTGCAGGCGGCGCGCCCCGATGTTCTCGGTGCGCTCGTTCACCTCCGCCGCGATGCGCGCGATCTCGGCGACGGCGTCGTCGGTGAAGCGCAGCCGGACGTCCTCGGTGGCCAGCAGCGCCGTGTACTGTCGCGTGAGCGCGTTCTCGGGCTCGGTCAGGATGCGCACGAAGTCGTCCTTGGTGAGCGGGTCGAGCTCGACGCGGATCGGGAAGCGGCCCTGGAACTCGGGGATCAGGTCGGAGGGCTTGGCGATGTGGAAGGCCCCCGAGGCGATGAAGAGGACGTGGTCGGTGCGCACCGGGCCGTGCTTGGTGTTCACCGTCGAGCCCTCGACGATCGGCAGGAGGTCGCGCTGCACGCCCTCGCGCGACACGTCCGGGCCGTGCACGCCCTCGCGCCCGGCGATCTTGTCGATCTCGTCGAGGAAGACGATGCCCGACTGCTCGACGCGCCGGACCGCCTCGCGCGTGGCCGCCTCCATGTCGACGAGCTTCGCGGACTCCTCCTGGGCGAGCACGTGGAGCGCCTCGGGCACCGCGAGCTTCACCGTCCGCGTGCGCCGCGGGACCAGGTTCGCCAGCATCTCGCGCAGGCTCGACTCGATCTCCTCGAGGCCCTGCGGCGTCATCACCTCGATGCCGGGCCCCCCCGGCCTGGAGACCTCGACCTCGACCGTGCGCTCGTCGAGGCGCCCCTCGTGGAGCATGCGGCGGAGCTTCTCGCGTGTCTCGCTCTGGTCCGCGGGCGGCTGCATGCCGATGCGCGGCGGCGGCAGCAGCAGGTCGAGGATGCGCTCCTCGGCCACCTCGCGCGCCTGCACGAGGTGCTTCGCCTTCTCCTCCTCGCGCACCATGCCGATCGCCAGCTCGGTCAGGTCGCGCACGATCGACTCGACGTCGCGGCCGACGTAGCCGACCTCGGTGAACTTGGAGGCCTCGACCTTGATGAACGGGGCCTGTGCCAGCTTGGCGAGCCGGCGCGAGATCTCCGTCTTGCCGACGCCGGTGGGGCCGATCATGATGATGTTCTTCGGAGCGATCTCGTCGCGCAGCGGCTCGGGCACCTGCATGCGGCGCCAGCGGTTGCGCAGCGCGATCGCGACCGCGCGCTTCGCGTCGCGCTGCCCGACGATGTAGCGGTCGAGCTCCGAGACGATCTCGCGGGGGGTGAAGTTCGCCATGGCTCAGGCGCTCTCGAGCTCCTCGAGGACGAGCTGCTCGTTGGTGTAGACGCACAGCCCGGCGGCGATGCGCAGGGACTCCTCGACCACGGCGCGCGCATCCAGCGTGCTGTGGCGGAGGAGGGCGCGGGCCGCAGCCAGCGCGAAGTTGCCGCCGGAGCCGATGGCGCAGAGCCCGTCCTCCGGCTCGATCACGTCGCCGGTGCCGGAGACGACGAGCGACGTCTCGCGGTCGGCGATGACCAGCAGCGCCTCGAGCCGGCGCAGCAGGCGGTCGGTGCGCCAATCGCGCGCGAGGTCGACCGCGGCACGCTTCAGGTTGCCGCCGACGGCCTGCAGCTTCGCCTCGAAGCGGTCGAAGAGCGTCAGCGCGTCCGCGCCCGCGCCCGCGAAGCCGGCGATCACGCGGTCCTGGTGCAGGCGGCGCACCTTGCGGGCGTTCTGCTTGAGGATGGTCTGGCCCATCGAGACCTGGCCGTCGCCGCCGACCACGACGCGGCCCCGGTGGCGCACCGCGAGGATGGTCGTGGCGCGGATGGCGAGGTCAGGCGCGCGGGTGGGCACGGTCGTAGGCCTCGGCGAGGCGGCGGAGATCGACGTGGGTGTAGCGCTGGGTGGTGGAGAGGCTGGCGTGGCCGAGCATCTCCTGGATGGCGCGCAGGTCGGCCCCACCGCCCAGCAGGTGCGTGGCGAAGGTGTGGCGGAGCGCGTGCGGGCTGGCCGGGGTGAGGGCGCCGCTGGCGACCACGTGGGCGGCGATCAGCCGAGCCACGCTGCGCGTGGTGAGCCGGCCGCCGCGGGCGTTGCGGAACACCGGCCCGCCTGCGACCTCGCGCCCCGCGGCAGCGCACGCCGCGCGGTAGCTCTCCAGCGCGCGCCGCGCCGGCCGGCCGACGGGCACCACGCGCTCCTTGCGGCCCTTGCCGAGGACGCGCACCAGGCCGGCGCCCGTGTCGAGCCGGCTCCAGTCGAGCCCGCACAGCTCGGACACGCGCAGCCCCGAGGAGTAGAGCAGCTCGACGATGGCGCGGTCGCGCAGCCCGAGGAGCCGGTCGCCCGCCGGCACGGCGAGCAGGCGGTCGACCTCGTCGAGGCTCAGGTGCGCCGGGAGCTTGCGCCGGGTCCGCGGCGAGGCGATGGCGACGGTGGGGTCGGCTGCCAGCCGCCCGGTGCGGACGAGGAAGCGGAAGAAGCCGCGGACGGCAGCCAGCTTGCGCGCGATGGAGTTGCGGTCGGCGACGCCGTCGAGCGTGCGCAGCCAGTGGCGCACCCCGCCAGCACGCACGGCGTCGAGCCCGTCGGGCGCGGCCGTGGCCAGGAACTGGCGCACGTCCGCCAGGTACGCGCGCACCGTGTGCGGCGAGGCGTGCCGTTCCACGCGCAGGAACTCGACCCAGGCCTCGACCGCCGCGGCCGTCGCCGTCGGCGCCGTCATCGGGGGCGGAGGCTAGCAGCGGGGTCGGGGATCGACAAGCCGAGCCGCGGCTTGATATCAGCCGCCCCCGGTGGCTGCTGCCCCGGACACCCTCGCCCGCCGCACGCTGCTCGCGCTGCCGCTGGGAGCGGCTGCCTGCGGCGCCGATGCGGCGAGCCCACGACGCTCTCGTCGAGGAGCACGCCGCCGGCGACGCGGGCGACCTCCAGCGACGCTGGCTGGTGACCGTGCGGCGGGAGCCGGAGGGCTGGCGGGTGACCAACCGGGAGGAGCTCGCGGACCAATGACGCGATCGCTGATGATGGCCACGCTCGTGCTGGCGCTCGCGCTGCCTGCGGCGGCGCTGACGGGACGCGAGGTGATCGACCAGGCGCAGCAGCGCAACGGCTTCTCCACCTGGCGCGACCGCACCATGACGGCCAGCATGGAGACCTACGACGGCGACAGCCTGGTGCGCACGCGCGACATGGACGTCAGCGAGCAGACCGATCCGCGCGGCGAGCATCGCACCTTCCTGCACTTCGTCGGGCCCGCGGACGTGAAGGGGACGCGCTTCCTGCACCTCTCGCCGCGCGGCGACAAGGACCAGCAGTGGCTCTGGGCGCCGACCACGCGCCGCACGCGGCGGCTCGGCGACGCGCAGCGGGACGAGAACTTCTTCGGCTCCGACCTGAGCTACCGCGACCTCGAGCTGCTGGTGCGCATCCAGCAGTGGAACGACGACGAGGCCACCGCGACGCTGGTGGGCGAGGAGACGATCGACGGCAAGCCGGCGCACCTGGTCGAGCTGGTGCCGAAGAACGACGAGTTCCCATACGCGAAGTACCGGCTGTGGTTCGGCACCGGCGACCTGCTGCTCTGGCGGGTGGACGTCTACCAGGACGAGGACACGGTCGTGAAGCGGGTCACGATGCGGAAGTACGCGCCGTTCGGCCCCTACCAGACGGCGGTCGAGGTGACCGTGGCGAATCTCCCCGCGCGCACGCGCACCGTGTTCGCGATGCGCGACGTGCGCTACGACCGTGGCCTCGACGCCGACGTCTTCAGCGTCTCCAACCTCGATCGCGGCTGAGCGCGTCCCGCGCGTCGTCGAGAGCGCCCTTCCGATGCTCCTCTGGCTCGCGCTCGCCTCGCTCGCCGGCTGGGCCTGGCTGGTGTTCGCGCAGGGACGCTTCTGGCTGTGCGACCAGCGCCTCGACGGCGCGGCGCCCGACCCGGCGATGTGGCCCGCGGTCACCGCCGTGGTGCCGGCGCGCGACGAGGTGGACGTGATCGCGCGCACGGTCGGATCGGTGCTGCGCCAGGACTACCCGGGGCCGCTGACGGTCGTACTTGCCGACGACGAGAGCGGCGATGGCACCGGCGAGGCGGCGCAGCGCGAGGCTGCGCGCCTCGGTGCGGGCGCGCGGCTGCGGGTGGTGCGGACCGCGCCGCGGCCGCCGGGGTGGGTCGGAAAGATGTGGGCGGTCCACACCGGCGTGGCCGAGGCGTGCGCGCCCGGGGCCGGCGCGGCCGAGGCCGGCGGGGCGCCGGCCTGGCTGCTGCTCACCGACGCCGACGTGGAGCACGGCCCGCGCACGCTGCGGCGGCTGGTCGCGTTCGCCGAGGCGGAGCGGCTCGACCTGGCCTCGCTCATGGTGCGGCTGCACTGCCGCTCGGCGTGGGAGCGGCTGCTGATCCCGATGTTCGTCTACGGCTTCATGACGCTCTATCCGTTCCCGCGCGTGAACGACCCGCGCGCGCGCACCGCCGGGGCCGCCGGCGGCTGCATGCTCGTGCGCCGCACGGCGCTCGAAGCCGCGGGCGGCATCGCGGCGATCCGCGGCGAGATCATCGACGACTGCGCGCTCGGGCGCATCGTCAAGGCGCGCGGCCCGATCTGGCTCGGGCTCGCCACCAGCGAACACAGCGTCCGCCCCTACCTCGGCCTGCGGCCCATCTGGGACATGGTTGCGCGCAGCGCCTTCACGCAGCTCGGCCACTCGCCGTGGGCGCTCGCCGGGACGCTGCTCGGGCTCGCGCTGCTCTACGTCGTGCCCCCGCTCCTGGCGCTCGCGTGTCCGCTGCACGGCGACGGCGCGGCCGCGGCCGTGGGTCTCGGCACGTGGCTCCTCATGGCGGCGACCTGGGTGCCGACGCTCGCGCTCTACGAGCAGCCGCCGCTGCTCGCCCTGGCGCTGCCGGTCGCCGGGCTGCTGTACGCCGGCATGACCTTCGACTCCGCCCGGCGGTACTGGCGTGGGCAGGGCGCGACCTGGAAGGGCCGCGCGGGGGCGGGCCGCAGCCCGTGACGCGTCTCGTCGGCGGCGGCCCCGCGCACGGCGCCGCCCCGGTCGACTCGCGGGGCCGTTCCGTGCCAGGAGCGAGCGGAGGCTCCGATGCCCGACCCCGCCTGGCCCGATCGCATGGGCGCCACCGACGCGCTCTTCTGGCTGCTCGACACCGTGCCCGAGCTGCGCTCGACGATCGGCGCGCTCATCGTGCTGGAGCGGCCGCCCGCGCTCGAGCGCGTGCGCGAGGAGTTCGATCGGGTGAGCCGGCTGCACCCGCGGTTGCGCCAGGTGGTGGTCGAGGTGCCCTGGAACCTCGCCCCGCCCGAGTGGGTGCCCGATCCCCGGCTCGACCTCGACTACCACGTCCGCGTGCTGGCGGTCCCCGAGCCCGGTGGCCTGCCAGAGGTCCTCGCCGAGGTGAGCCCGCTCTACGCCACCCCGCTCGACCGCAATCGCCCGCTCTGGGAGGCCTATCTGGTCGAGGGCCTGATGGCGGGGCGCGGCGCGATCTTCGTCAAGATGCACCACTGTGTGACCGACGGGGTCGGCGGCACCCGCCTGCTCGAGGCGCTGTGCGGTGAGACCCACGGCGCCTCGGCCGCGCCGCCGCCGGCCGCCGCGATCCCGCGCGCCACCGACCCGGGGTCGCTGCTCTGGCGCGCCGCAGTCGATTCGCTCGGAGAGGCGGCCACCGCCGCGCGCAGCGTCGCGGGCGCGGTCGGGGCGGCCGTCGCCGATCCCGCCGGCACGCTGGCGGGGCTTGCGCAGGGCGCACGCATGGCGGCCGCGTTCGGCGCGCAGGTGGCGGTGCCGCGCGCCGGGAGCCCGCTGCACCGGGCGCGCAGCCTGTCGCGCCGCCTGGCGACGCTCGACCTGGCGGCCGCCGACGTCGACGCCGTGCGCAGCCGCGTCGGGGTCACGCACAACGACGTCGTGCTCGCGATCCTGTCGGGGGCGCTCCACCGCTGGCACACGGCCCGCGGCGCGGACGTCCACGAGCTGCGCGCGCTCGTGCCCGTCAACCTGCGCGCGTCCGAGGACGCCACCGCCGGCAACCGCATCGGCTTCCTCGCCGCCAGCCTGCCGGTCGGCGAGCCGAACCCGCTCGAGCGCCTGCGCCTGCTGCACGCGCGCATGCAGCGCTTCAAGGCGACGCGTGGCGCCGCGCTCTATCCGCTGATGACGCGCACGCTGCTGGTGCTGCCCGTCGGGGTGGCGGCCTGGGTCGGGCAGCAGCAGATGCAGCGCACGAACCTGGTGTGCACCAACGTGCCCGGCCCGCGCGAGCGCTGCCTGTTCGCGGGGGAGGGCATCGAGCGCCTCTACGCCTTCGCACCGCTGGTCGGCGACCACCCGGTGGCGGTGGCGCTGTTCTCGTACCGCGACACGATCTGCGTCGGCCTCGACGTCGATCCGCTCGGCATGCCCGACCTGCCGTGCTTCGTGGACGCGCTCGAGGAGGCGCGGGCCGAGCTGCTCGCGGTCTGCGGGGTGGACGGCACGCGGGCGGGCGACCGCCCCGGAGGCGACGGCACGCGCCGCGACGCCGGGCAGCCCGGTGAGGGCTCGTGATCGCGCAGCCGCGCCTGCCCGGCCTCGCTCGGCTGGTGGCGGCGCGGCTACCGGCCGAAGCCTGGCTCGGGCGCCCGCTCACGTGGCTCGGCCTCGCCATCGACGCCACCGTGGTGCAGGCGATGCGGGTCGTGGTCGACCGCGCGCTCATGCCCGATGCGGACGCGCTGGCGCGGATGCTCGCCGCGGCCGAGCCCTACGCGACCGAGGCGCTGGCGCGCGACCCGGCGAGCTTCTTCGCCTTCGAGCCGGCGACGCTGGTGCCGGCACGCGTTGCCACCCGCGAGCGCCACGCGATCGCCGGCGGGGCCGTGCTGCGCCACCGCCTCGAGGCCTCGCTGCGGCCGTGGGCGGGGCCGCCGTGGCCGGACGACGCGATCCGCGTCGAGCACTGGGCGCACCGGCGCCGTCCGCGGGCGGTGGTGCTGGCGCTGCACGGCTTCGTCATGGGAAACCCGGCGATCGACAGCCGCGTGCTCTTCGCGGGCAGCTGGTTCCGCCGCGGGTACGACGTGGCGCTGCTCACGCTGCCCTACCACGGCCGCCGCACGCCGGGCGGAGCGCGCTTCTCGGGCGAGCGCTTCGCCGCGGCCGACCCGGCGGCGTTGAACGAGGCCGTGCGCCGGGCCATCTGGGAGATCCGGCTGGTGGCGGGATGGCTGCGCACGCGGACGGACGCCGAGGTGGGTCTCCTCGGGCTCAGCCTGGGCGGCTATCTCGCCGCGCTCGCGGCGGGGCTCGTCGACGACCTCGCCTTCGTCGTGCCGATGGTGCCGCCCGTCTGCTTCGGCGACCTGGCATGGCGCTTCTACCGTGCGAGCCGGCAGCAGGGGGCCGCGCCGGCGCTGACGCTGGACGAGCTGCGGCGAGCCTACCGCGTGCACTCGCCGCTCTCGCACGCGCTGCGCATGCCGCCCGAGCGCGTGCTCATCGTGGCCGGCCGCGGCGACCGCATCGTGCCCCCCGAGCACCCGCATGCGCTCTGGCGGCACTGGGGCGAGCCGCCGATCCACTGGTTCAGCGGCGGCCACCTGACGCCCTTCGGCCGCCGCGCGATCGTGGAGGCGGTGGACCGCCACCTCGGCCGCCTCCCGCTCGGCTGAACGGGATCGGAGCGGCGGCTCCCGGCCAGGGTCCGGGGTGGTGGCGCGCCCGCCCTTCCCGACGGCAGCGGATCGGAGTACCGGGGAGGGAGGCGGCGCCGCCGCCCACCCATGACGATGACCCTCTCCTCCCTGCTGAACCTCTGCCAGGTGCCCGCGGCGCTCGAGGACGTGACCTGCCGCGGGACCGAGGTCGACCCGCGGAGCGTCGGCGTCGAGCCCGCGGGCGTGGACGCCATCTGGGCTGCGGTCGAGCGCTTCTACCGCAGCGGCCTGCATCCGGCGCTGCAGCTCTGCGTGCGCCGCCGCGGCCAGGTGCTGCTCGACCGCGCCATCGGCCACGCCGCGGGCAACGGGCCCGACGAGCCGGCGGACGCGCCGCGCGTGCCGGTCACGACGGACACCCCCTTCTGCATCTTCTCGGCGTCGAAGGCGGTGACCGCGATGATCGTCCACCTGCTGGACGATCGCGGCCTGCTGCACGTGAACGACGCGGTCAGCGAGTACATCCCGGAGTTCGCCCGGCACGGCAAGGAGCGGGTGACCATCGAGCACGTCATGACGCACCGCGCGGGCATCCCGAACATGCCGCCCGACCAGATGCAGCTCGACACCCTGGCCGACCCCGCCCGCATCGTCCAGGTCCTGTGCGACGCGGAGCCTGCCTGGGCGCCCGGGCGGCGGCTGGCGTACCACGCCATCACCGGCGGTTTCATCCTCGCCGAGATCGTCCGCCGGGTGGCCGGCAAGGACATCCGCGCCGTGCTTCGCGAGGCGGTGCTCGAGCCGCTGGGCTTCCGCTGGATGAATTACGGCGTCGCGCCGGCGGACGTGCCTGCCGTGGCGCGCAACGCCTTCACCGGCCCGCGGCCGCTGTCACCGCTGGCGGCGCTCGCGCGCCGGGTGCTCGGGGTCGAGTTCACCGAGGTGGCCGGCCTCGCCAACGACCCGCGCTGGTTCGAGGCCATCGTCCCGGCGGCCAACATCTGCACCAGCGCGAACGAGCTGAGCCGCTTCTACCAGCTGCTGCTCGACGGCGGCACCCTGGATGGCGTCCGCGTCTACGAGCCGCGGACGATCCGCCGCGCCACCTCCGAGCAGTCGTATCTCGAGCTCGACCTGACGCTCGGCGTCCCGACCCACTACTCCATGGGCTTCATCCTCGGCGGCTTCCCGTTCTACGGCCCCGACACGCCGCACGCCTTCGGGCACCTCGGCTTCATCAACATCGTCTCCTGGGCCGACCCCGAGCGCCGCCTGGCCGTGGCGCTCACCAACAGCGGCAAGCCGTTCTTCTTCCCCGAGATGTGGTTCCTCTACGACGTCATGCGGCAGATCGCGCTCGCCTGCCCGAAGGAGGGGGCGGCGTAGGGCTCGGCGGCTGGACGGGGTGCGAAGAGTCACGCCGCGGTCGCGGCGGGACAGACGCTGCCGCGCGCGGACGTCGCAGGCCCAGGCGCTGACGACGGGCGAGGTGAGCCTGTTGCTCACGGGGACCGGCCGGGGCTTCTCGATCGGCGGCTGCTGGTCAGATTCGAGATTGAATCTTCAAGTTGACCAACGCTCGGACATGCGTGCACACTCCACGTATGTTCATGCGATCGCTCTCGGCCGAGCTGGCGCGTGCTGCGGCCAGGATGCCCGTCGTCACCATCACGGGCCCCCGGCAGTCCGGAAAGACCACCCTGGTCCGTTCGCTCTTTCCCGACCGCGACTACGTCACGCTGGAGCGCCCCGACGAGCGGGCCCGCGCCCTGTCGGATCCGATCGGCTTCCTGGCTCGCTTTTCCGACGGCGTGATCCTGGACGAGGTCCAGCGGGCCCCGGAGCTGCTCTCGTACGTGCAGGCCGAGGTCGATCGCGACGCCCGTCCCGGGCGCTTCATCGTCACCGGCTCGCAGAACCTGCTCCTGATGGAAGGCGTGTCGCAGACGCTCGCGGGTCGGACGGCGATCCTGCATCTGCTCCCCCTGTCGATCGCCGAGCTGTTCGGGCGCGAGCCGTTCGACCCGCGCCGCCTCGACGACGTCCCCGCCCCGGCGGCGCTGCCGCCCGCTGCGTCGCCCTGGGCCGTGATCTGGGCAGGGTTCTATCCTCGCATCCATGACCAGGGGCTCGAACCCGACCGCTGGCTGGCGGACTACCGGCACACGTACGTCGAGCGCGATCTCCGCGACGTGCTCAAGGTGCTCGATCTCGATGCCTTCGACCGCTTCCTCCGCTTGACCGCCGCCCGCACCGGCCAGGAGCTCAACCTGTCCGACCTCGGTGCCGACGCGGGCATCAGCCAGCCCACCGCCAAGCAATGGTTGACGGCGCTCCGTACCGGTTTCCTCGTGACGCTGGTGCAGCCCCATCACGCCAACTTCCGCAAGCGACTCCGGAAGCGTCCCAAGCTCTACTTTCTTGACACGGGGCTTGCCTGCCATCTCCTCGGCATCCAGGACGCGGCCATGCTCGAGCGCCATCCGCTGCGCGGCGCCATGTTCGAAACCTTCGTCGCCGCCGAGCTCGTGAAGTCGTTCGAGCATGCTGGGCGGGAGGCGCCGCTCTACCACTGGCGCGCCGCGAGCGGCCACGAGATCGATCTGCTGCTCGACCTCGGCGACCGCCTCCTGCCGATCGAGGTGAAGTCCGGGCAGACCGTGGTGCCCGACCTGCTGCGCAACCTCGAGTGGTGGACGGCGCTGCACGGCAACCCGAACACGCGCGGCGTGCTCGTGTCCGGCGGGACGGAGGCGTACACGCTGCGTGGGATGACGGTGCGTCCGTGGTTCCTGCAGTAGGAGGAGGGACAGACCCCGGGCATCCGCCCTGGGGTCCGGTGCTGGCATCGGTCGCGCTGGGCGGCCCGATCGGACCCGCCCGCGCAGCGGTCGGGGGCGTCCATGTGCCTCGTCTCCGCATCACACCTGGGCTCATGGGCGGGGGCGCACGGGCCGATACCCGTGGGAGGGTCGCCACGGCCCGCCTCCGGGCGGTACGAGGGAGGTGCGCTGCTATTCTCTCACGCAAAGTCGATATACAACGAGGTGCGACGGCGGCCATGCCTCGTCCGAACGACCTCACTCCGCCCGGCGACGAGAGCGAGTACCTGCGCACGGTGGACGCGCTCGGCCGGCGGATCCAGGATCCCGTCCAGAAGCTGCGCTTCCTGCGCGGTTCGCTGGCGCAGCCCGACGTGCGCGAGGGCACCCTCGCCCGCGACGAACGGTGTGAAGCCACGCGCGCTCCGAGCCGCGTCGCACGCGCGCTGGTGGCGCTGTCGAGCGCCGGTGCCGGCTGCATGGCTGCCTTCGCGCTGGTGTTCGGGCCGCTGGCCTGGCGCGGCAGCGAACCCGCTCCCGCCGTCGCGACCCATGCCGAGCAATCGCGTCCGGCCGTCGCGACCCGCGCCGACACCGTCGTCCGCCTGGCGGCGTGCGGCGCCGAGCCGACCGCATGCGAGGCGGCGCCGGAGGAGGACTCCCTCGGTCCGGCCGCCCCGGAGCCCCCTGCGCCCTCGCTGGCGACCGTCGAAGTGCCGCCGCTCGAGCTGGCCACCCCGCTCGAGCTGGCCACCCCGCTCGAGCTGGCCACCCCGCTCGAGCTGGCCACCCCGCT